>ENA-OQBI01000044-OQBI01000044.1-human-gut-metagenome-genome-assembly--contig:-NODE-44-length-7868-cov-0.780648_pt1 | contig 7868 bp, 10 predicted proteins | sample MGYA00242744_ERZ504547 | MGnify/ENA primary metagenome ERZ504547 (study PRJEB26092, sample SAMD00036236) | human gut metagenome | host: Homo sapiens | study: EMG produced TPA metagenomics assembly of the... | reverse complement strand
AATCAATTTAAGGCTGTATAATAAGTTGGTTATTTTAAAAATTAAGAATTTACAAATATACAAAGCATATTGATAAGGAGGAAAATTATGCCTGTAAAATACGTGTTCGTCACCGGTGGAGTTGTTTCCGGTCTTGGAAAAGGAATTACCGCAGCGTCTCTTGGACGTCTTTTAAAAGCTCGTGGATACAAGGTGACAATGCAGAAGTTCGATCCATACATTAATATTGATCCGGGTACCATGAACCCTATTCAGCACGGAGAGGTGTTTGTAACAGACGATGGAGCTGAGACAGATCTTGACCTGGGACACTATGAGCGTTTTATTGATGAGAGCCTGACAAAGAACTCAAACGTCACCACAGGAAAGGTATACTGGTCAGTATTACAGAAGGAACGTCGTGGTGACTACGGCGGAGGAACAGTACAGGTTATCCCTCATATCACCAATGAGATAAAGAGCAGATTCTACAGGGATTTCACATCTGAGGATACCACAATCGCAATCATCGAGGTGGGCGGTACAGTCGGCGATATCGAGAGTCAGCCGTTCCTCGAGGCAATCAGACAGTTCCAGCATGAGGTGGGACACGACAATGCCATCCTGTGTCATGTGACACTGATTCCATACATCAAGGCGTCAGGAGAGCTCAAGACAAAGCTACACAGGCAAGTGTAAAGGAGCTTCAGGGCATGGGAATCCAGCCGGATATCATTGTATGCCGTTCAGAGCATGAGCTTGACCAGAAGCTTAAGGACAAGATTGCGCTGTTTTGTAATGTACCGAATTCACACGTATTACAGAACCTTGATGTGGAGTATCTCTATGAGGCACCACTTGCCATGGAGCAGGAGAATCTTGCAAAGGTTGCATGCGAGTGCTTGAATCTCGACTGTCCTGAGCCGGATCTTGCAGACTGGAAGCAGATGGTTGAGGATCTCCGTCATCCTGATAAAGAGGTAAAGATCGCACTTGTCGGAAAATATACAGCACTTCACGATGCATACATTTCAGTTGTTGAGGCACTGAAGCATGGCGGTATTCCTGAGCATACCACAGTTGATATAAAGTGGGTTGACTCAGAGGAACTTAATGATGACAATGCAGCAGAGGTATTCAAGGCATTCAGGGAATTATCGTTCCGGGAGGCTTTGGAGACCGTGGTGTTGAGGGCATGATTGCAGCAGCTAAGTATGCCAGGGAAAACAATATCCCATATCTGGGACTCTGCCTTGGAATGCAGGTGGCAATCATCGAGTATGCGCGCCACGTATGTATGTTCCATGATGCACACAGTATAGAGCTTGATCCAAACACTACTCATCCGGTTATCGCACTTATGCCTGACCAGAACGGAATAGAGGATATCGGAGGTACACTTAGACTTGGCTCTTATCCATGTGTACTCGACAAGACATCAAAGGCATACCAGGTATATGGTACAGAGAATATAAGCGAGCGTCATCGTCATCGTTATGAGGTCAACAATGACTACAGAACAGCTCTCACAGAGCATGGCATGAAGCTTTGCGGTACATCACCTGATGGCAGAATCGTGGAGATGATTGAGATTCCGGAGCATCCGTGGTTTATTGCCACACAGGCACATCCTGAGCTTAAGTCACGTCCGAATCGTCCACATCCGCTTTTCCATGGCTTCATAGAGGCGGCAAACAAGGTGAGCAGATAATTTTTCGTTATATTTAATACAATATTTAGAAAGTGCGGTTGATTTTGACCGCACTTTTTCTTATAATAAAGTGAAGCTTCACACTTTATATATTGTGAGGAGACGGTTTCATATACAATATATTCCTTGGAAAATAAGAAGTCTGTAATGATATTTTTCGGGGATAGGGTTTCATGGGAATGACTATAAAAATTACATGTCAAAATTGCCTTGAAGCCTGTAATAAATAAGAAAAGAACGGAGAAAATATGGATAATCAGGGACCTAATAACTATAATTACAACAATGGCCCGGGCAATAATGGGTCCGGTGGAAACGGAAATAACGGTGGTAACAGACCTGGTGGAAACGGTGGCAGAAACAACCGTGGCGGACAGGGTATCATGGCATTTATCCTGCTGACACTCGTGGCATTGTTTGTGTATGCACTTATATCAAACAGCATATCGCATGCCAGCACACAGGAAAAGTCATACAGTGATTTCATAAAACAGCTCGACAAGGGTAATGTCAAGAGCGTGGAGTTTGATTCCTACGAGATAGACTACAAGCTTGTGGATGACGGACACAAGGATTATGACATCACATATTACACAGGCCGTGTGGCTGATGATGAGCTTGTGCCGACACTCAAAAAAGCAAAGACCTCAGAGGGCAAGTCTATTGAGATAAAGGCAGCGATACCTGATAATACATCTACATGGATTTTTAATATATTAAGCTTTATAGTTCCGCTTATTTTACTGTGGGTGCTTTTAGCATTTGTTTCAAAGAAGATGGGCGGCAGCATGGGGATGGGAGTCGGCAAATCGACTGCCAAGGTATATGTGGAGAAGTCCACAGGCGTAAACTTCAAGGATGTTGCGGGACAGGATGAAGCCAAGGAATCTCTCCAGGAGGTTGTTGATTTCCTTCACAATCCTAAGAGATATACAGATATCGGAGCAAAGCTCCTAAGGGAGCGCTTCTCGTGGGACCTCCGGGAACAGGTAAGACACTCCTTGCCAAGGCAGTAGCAGGAGAGGCAGGAGTACCGTTTTTCTCACTTGCAGGTTCAGACTTTGTGGAGATGTTTGTCGGAGTCGGAGCTTCGAGAGTGCGTGATTTGTTCAAGGAAGCACAAAAAATGGCACCATGTATCATCTTTATCGATGAGATAGATGCAATAGGAAAGAGCCGTGACAGCAGATACGGCGGTGGCAATGATGAGCGTGAGCAGACACTAAACCAGCTCCTTGCAGAGATGGATGGCTTTGATACATCAAAGGGATTACTTATATTAGCAGCAACTAACCGTCCTGAGGTGCTTGATAAGGCGCTTCTTCGTCCGGGACGTTTTGACAGAAGAATCATAGTTGATAAGCCTGACTTAAAAGGGACGTCTGGAGACCTTAAAGGTACACTCAAAGGATGTCAAGATGGATGAGTCGGTAGACCTTGATGCACTGGCACTTGCAACAGCAGGACTTGTTGGCTCAGATCTTGCCAACATGATTAATGAGGCTGCCATCAACGCAGTCAAAAACGGCAGACAGCTTGTAAACCAGGCAGACCTCTTTGAAGCCTTCGAGCTTGTAGCAGTCGGCGGCAAGGAAAAGAAGGATCGTGTCATGAGTGATAAAGAGAGAAAAATCGTCTCATACCATGAGGTTGGACATGCACTTGTATCAGCCCTGCAGAAAAATACAGAGCCTGTGCAGAAAATCACAATCGTACCACGTACCATGGGAGCACTCGGATATACACTCCAGACACCTGAAGAGGAGAAATACCTTGAGACAAAGGACGAGCTTCTCGCCAAAATCACAACATATATGGCAGGTCGTGCAGCAGAGGTGCTGGTATTTAACTCAGTCACAAGCGGAGCCGCAAATGATATAGAAAATGCCACAAAGATAGCCCGTGCCATGGTAACAATGTACGGAATGTCAGATAAATTCGGCATGATGTGCCTTGCAACAGTACAAAACCAGTACTTAGAGGGGCGGGGCAGGATTAATCTGCGGAGAGAATACAGCATCGCAGATAGATGATGAGGTACTCTCAATCATAAACAGCAGCTACGCAGAGGCTATGAAGCTCCTCGATGAAAACAGAGAAATCCTCGACAGTATATCAGATTATCTCTACCAGAAGGAAACAATCACAGGTAAGGAATTCATGAAGATGTTCCGCGACATGAAGGGACTCCCTGACCCGGACGAAGAAAAAGATGGTGAAGAGAGCAAAGAGCAGGAAAATGCACAGAATGATGAGACATCAGCAGCAGATCCGCTCCTTCGTAACGCCACAGACCAACCTGCAGATACAAATGAATCTTCCGGATATACAGCGCCGGATGATACATCAAATAATTAGTACCTTATAGGTCAATTTTCGAACACAATGAGCAACCAAGCAATTTTCGCGCAGCGAAAGAGCGAAAAAAGAATTTCGCACAAAAAAAGCGCAGTAGAAAAGAGTTTCGCACACATAAACTGAAAAAAGCCGGAGGGTACATAGTGTGTTCAGAAGGAAAATATGAACTGCCGCGGGCTTCCAGATAAGAGAAGGGACGAAAAAGCCTTGCAAACAAAGAAAACCAAACGGAGAGAAAACCCGCGGCTGACTTCATATTTTCCTGAGGAATAACACTGTGTGCCATGCCGGCAACTTCACAACCTGAAGGTGCGAAACTCCACAACAACCCAAAAGAGCGAATATGGAAAAAACATTTGATATCAAAGAAGAATTAAAAAAACTCCCGGATGCCCCGGGAGTTTATATTATGCATGACAAGGATGATGTAATCATATATATCGGCAAAGCCAAAAGCCTGACGAAGCGAGTACATCAGTACTTTCAGGCGAGCCACAATGAGGGCATCAAGAAAAAACAGATGGTAGAGCATATAGATCATTTTGAGTATATAGTCACCGACTCTGAGCTTGAGGCCCTTGTTTTGGAGTGCAACCTGATAAAGGAGCATACACCAAAGTACAATACTATGCTTCGTGATGACAAGACATATCCGTACATCAAGGTGACACTGGGAGAGGACTATCCGAGGGTGCTGTTTTCGCGTCAGATGAAAAAGGACAAATCCCGTTACTTTGGTCCGTATACGAGTGCCTCTGCAGTGAAAAGCTCGATAGATCTGATAAACAAAATCTATAAACTTCGCACCTGCAACCGCAGGCTGCCGCGTGATATAGGAGCAGACAGGCCGTGCCTCAACTATCATATACACCAGTGCAGTGCACCATGCCAGGGGTATGTGACGAAGGAAGAGTATGCCATATCTGTAAAGGGCGCGATTGATTTCTTAAACGGCGACTATGAGCAGACAATAAAGGCTCTTAGCGATAAAATGCTAAAGGCCTCAGAGAGCATGGAGTTTGAGAAGGCGGCTGAATACAGGGATCTGATAAACAGTGTGAAACAGGTAGCGCAGAAGCAGAAGATAACAAATGCCGACGGCGAGGATAAGGATATCATAGCACTTGCAAATGACGATACTGATGCAGTGGTGCAGGTATTTTTCATAAGAAACGGAAAGCTGATAGGCAGAGACCATTTCCATGTGAGGGTTGGAAGCGAGGAGGCTGCGGATGATGTGTTAAATAACTTTGTGAAGCAGTTTTATTCCGGAACACCTTTTATACCGCGCGAGGTCATGCTGCAGAGTGAGATAGAGGATATGGCTGTTTTGGAGCAGTGGCTCAGCGAAAAGCGAGGCAGGCGGGTGAATATAAAAGTGCCGCAGAAGGGCATGAAGGAAAAGCTTGTTGAGCTTGCCTACAAGAACGCACTCTTAGTGCTCAGCCAGGATAAGGAGCGGATAAAGAGAGAAGAGGGGCGCACAATAGGAGCTGTAAAGGAAATCGAGGGACTTTTGGGCTTACACGGCTTAAACCGTATGGAGGCCTATGATATTTCCAATATCAACGGCTTTGAGACAGTCGGCTCCATGATAGTGTATGAGAAGGGCAAGCCTAAAAAGAGCGATTACAGAAAGTTTAAGCTTCGCACAGTTACGGGACCTGATGATTATGCGTCAATGCACGAGGTGCTCACACGCCGCTTTACACATGGCATGGAAGAACAGAAGCAGCTTGAAAAAGATGGCTCTCCACAGGAAATAGGCAGCTTCAACCGTTTTCCGGATATCATAATGATGGATGGTGGAAGAGGTCAGGTAAATATATGCCTCAGGTGCTTTCCGAGCTGGGACTCGACATACCTGTGTGTGGCATGGTGAAGGATGATTTTCACCGCACAAGAGGTCTTTATTACAACAATGTGGAGATTCCTATCGACCGCCACGGCGAAGGCTTCAAGCTCATCACGAGAATACAGGATGAGGCACACCGCTTTGCAATAGAGTTTCATAGGTCACTGCGCTCAAAGAGTCAGGTACATTCGGTGCTTGATGATATTGAAGGCATAGGGCCGGCGCGCAGAAAGGCGCTCATGCGCCGCTACCAGTCGCTAGAGAAGATAAAGGAAGCAGATGTCGAAGACTTATGCAGACAGAGACCATGAACGAAAAAGCAGCACAGGCAGTGTATGCATTTTTCCACTCTGCCACGTAGATTTTGAAGATAATCTGTGGTATACTAAAAAACAAATATACATCAAGGGGGACCGCGAATGGATGCATTACACTCAGTATCAGTTGCAAAGGTAGCAGAATTGCTCGATCTCAACAATCTCACAAAAGAGATGAACCTAAAGGAGAGGGCGATAGAGTGCTCGGACGTCAACAGACCGGCGCTTCAGCTCTCAGGATATTTTGATCATTTTGAGGAGAGACGAATACAGATTATCGGAAATGTAGAGTATACTTATATAGAGAAGATGAGCGACAGCGAGAAAAAAGAGCGCTATAGCCGTTTCATGGAGTTTGATATACCATGTATCATCTTCTGCAGAGATTTACAGCCGGATGAGATATTTATGGAAGAGGCCAGAGAGCACGGTATTCCGGTGCTGTCAACAGGCCGTTCCACATCAAGCTTTATGGCTGAGCTCATCTATTGTCTTGGTGAGCAGCTCGCACCGTGCATTACAGTGCACGGCGTGCTGGTAGATGTATACGGCGAGGGAGTAATGATCACAGGCGAGAGCGGTATCGGAAAGAGCGAGGCCGCACTCGAGCTCATCAGACGAGGCCATCGTCTTGTGACGGATGATGTGGTGGAAATCAGAAAGATCAACGAGCATACGCTCATGGGCACATCGCCTGAGATTACCAGACACTTTATAGAGCTTCGAGGCATCGGAATCATCGATGTCAAGACACTTTACGGAGTAGAGTGTGTAAAGGAAAAACAGCAGATAGACCTCGTAATCAAGCTCGAGGACTGGAAGAAGGAGGCAGATTACGACAGACTCGGCCTCGAGGAAGAATATGCCGAGTATCTCGGCAACAAGGTAGTGTGTCATTCACTGCCAATCAGACCGGGACGTAATCTGGCGGTCATCGTAGAGACAGCAGCAGTCAATCACAGACAAAAGAAGATGGGCTACAATGCAGCTCAGGAGCTGTATCGCCGCGTCCAGGCAAATCTTACAAAAAATTCGGAGGTATAATAAATCATGGCAATAGAAAAGAAAAACGCCTGGGAGAAGTATCCCCAGGGACCTGAAAGAGAAAAATTATTTGCATTTGCAGAGGATTACAGAAGGTTTATATCCGGCTGCAAGACAGAGCGCGAGTGCACGGCAGCAGTTTATGCTGACGCTACAGGACACGGCTTTGTGGACCTTGATGAACTCATCGAGACAGGAAAGAGCGTAAAGGCAGGAGATAAAATCATAGCAAACAATATGGGAAAGGGACTGGCGCTGTTTATCGTGGGCAGTAATCCTCTTGAGAAGGGTATGAATATCCTTGGAGCCCATATTGATTCACCTAGAATGGACTTAAAAGCAGGTGCCTTTATACGAGGACACAGACATGGCACTTTTAGACACACATTATTATGGCGGCATCAAGAAATACCAGTGGGTTACACTGCCGCTTGCACTTCACGGAGTCATCTGTAAAAAGGATGGCAGCACAGTGACAGTCAATATCGGAGACAAGCCAAATGATCCTGTAGTGGGTGTGAGCGATCTGCTTATTCATCTGTCAGGCGAGCAGATGGGCAAGAAGGCCTCAGAGGTCATAAAGGGCGAGAGCCTTGATGTGCTG
>ENA-OQBI01000043-OQBI01000043.1-human-gut-metagenome-genome-assembly--contig:-NODE-43-length-7932-cov-0.779885_pt1 | contig 7932 bp, 9 predicted proteins | sample MGYA00242744_ERZ504547 | MGnify/ENA primary metagenome ERZ504547 (study PRJEB26092, sample SAMD00036236) | human gut metagenome | host: Homo sapiens | study: EMG produced TPA metagenomics assembly of the... | reverse complement strand
AGGTTTACCGAGCGCCAGAAACAGGTATATGATATTGTGCTTGCCGCAAACCGAAAGATTGTCGAGGCTGCAAAGCCGGGAATGACTACAAAGGAATTAAATGAAGTATGTAAGGATGTGCTTGCAGACGGGCTTATGAAGCTTGGACTTATAAAGAATTCTGTAGAGATTTCTAAGTATTACATGCATGGCGTGTCACACCATCTGGGAATTGATGTGCATGACGTGACAGTTGACTCAAACAGCAGGCTTCGTCCGGGAGCAATCATCAGTGATGAGCCGGGACTGTATATAGATGAATGGGAAATCGGTATCAGGATTGAGGATGATGTGCTTATCACCGAGGACGGTGCAGTGTGTCTGTCGGAGGATATCATCAGAACCACGGAGGATATAGAGCCTACATGGCAGAGCACAAAAAGCTTTAATCGTGGTAAATGATAAATTTTGCGGTTTACAATATTTTTATGTGACATAATCTGATTTATGTATTATAGTAGTGCTAGTACATCGAATAATAAGTTTCTGATGCATTGTTATTTCTTATTCGGTGTACTATAGTATAGCAGTTATTTTTTATTGCTGTATGGGTGCAACGAAAATATTTCGTTCGACAGATGAAAGGAGAACAACTATGGTAAAGAAGATTAATAGCAGTGAATTTGAACAGGTTAAAAATAATAAGGCTATCATTGTTGATTTTTCGGCAGAGTGGTGCGGTCCATGCAAGATGCTTGCGCCGGTAATGGAGCAGCTTTCTGATGAAATCACAGATGTGGAGTTTTACAATATTGATGTGGACGAGAATCCTGATCTGGCAAGAGAGTATCGTATAATGAATATTCCGGCAGTTATTGCAATCAAGGGCGGTCAGGTTGCCGGTCAGCAGATTGGTCTTGTGTCTAAGGATGATATGAAGGGCTTTATAGACGGAGTTTTCTAAGACAAAGCGTTTTATGAAGCTTTCTAAGAAGCGAGAAGACACCTGCAATGAGCTTTTTGTGAATATGCAAGGTGTGATGCTTAACAGTTATTATGGATAGTGTAAACCGGGCAGGATATCGTGCCTGGTTTTACATTTTTTACATTTAAATTAGTTCTCCCGGAAGATTTTTCCAAAGATGAATCTAACAAGTGGTCCGGCTACAAAGAGCTGCCAGAAGAAGGCCATTGGAAAGTTTCTTACGACGAGCTCACAGAATGTCGCAAATATCTGTGAATTAAAACCACCATTGAAAAGGATGGTAGCGATAAAGCTCATCATAGGGCACATGAACCAGATTGAGAAGACAGAAATTGCAAGGATTATAGCAATAGGTCTGTCCTTTCCTGGTGTGACGATTTTGAAGGCACATTTTTGGGCAAGTGGTCCGGCAATGAACGTATCAAGGATAAAACCGGCAACAATCATGATAGGAAATTCGCCTAATGCGGCCTTAAAAACAAAGTTCTTCATACCGCCTGTTTCAAGGGCAATATTGTAGCATATCATGGCATAAACCATGACAAGCACATCATGATGGTAAAAACTGTTTCCTGTAATCTGTTCTTTGGCATTTTTTCTTAAATCCTCCTGTTATGTAAAATAAATATAGCTGTAACGAGTCGTTACAATAGGCTCTTGATAGCTGCGATAGAAAAAGGCATGAAGTGTATACAAGCCTTCATGCGTGTAAAAGCACAAAAAAAAAATAGACAGAGGGAAACTTTCGTCTCGCTCTGTCTAAGCTGCAACTACCATTAATTGCCGATAGTTTATCACAGATAAAACACAAAAACAATAGGAAGTTGGTACTAAACAATATGACAATAAAAGATATCGAATTTAAATTGAAAGATGGCAGAACTGCCATTTTGCGAAGTGCAAATGAAAAGGATGCCAAAGCTTTTATAGAGTACATGAAAAAGTCAACCGGTGAAACGGATTTCTTACTTAGGACACCGGAAGAATGTGAGACACAGACCATCGAGCAGGAGATTGATTTCATCAATAACTGCAATTCGTCAGATGCACAGGCAATGATAGTTTGTGAAGTAGGTGGAAAACTTGCCGGAAATTGCATGGTCTGGTGGAATAACCGTGTGAAAACCGGACACAGGGCAAGTGTGGCAATCGGCTTGCTGAGCGAATTCTGGAATCAGGGAATTGGAACAAGAATGTTTCAAGAAATGATAAAAATAGCAGAAAACAATCCGAAGATATTGCAGATGGAATTGGATTTTATCGAGGGCAACAGCAGGGCGAGAGCACTTTATGAGAAAATGGGATTTAGGATTACAGGTATAAATTTTAATGCTATAAGGCAGAAGGACGGAACTTTGTGCAATGAGTATTCAATGATAAGGGAAATTAGTAGATAAGCAAACTTTTTATAAAAAGCCACAATATGTATTTTATGCGAGTACCAGAGAGTTTATACCTTGTAAACGTTTACTATTATGTTATACTGTAATCATTGCCGGGCATACTAATGTGTGAATGTGAACGGTAAACGGAAAAAGTAATAAGAACAGCAAGAGAAGGATTTTATGTTGTATCATAAATAAAAATGAGGTGAAAATCGTGCTTAAAGCAGAAAATTTAACTTTAAACGTAGATGATGAGGGCGGAAAGAAATGCCTTCTGAACAATATATCATTTCAGGTAGAGGACGGAGAAATGCTTGTCATTACCGGACCAAACGGAGGTGGAAAATCAACTCTGGCAAAGACCCTGATAGGTATTCAGACACCGGACAGCGGAAAGATTATACTTGACGGGCAGGATATCACAGAGCTCGACATCAATCACAGGGCAAATGCGGGAATAGGCTTTGCATTCCAGCAGCCACCGAGATTTAAGGGAATGACAGTCATGAAGCTGCTCAAGCTTGCCACAAAGGATGAGCTTTCAGACAAGGAGTGCTGCGATCTTCTCACCGCGGTAGGACTCTGTGCAAAGGATTACATTTACCGCCAGATTGACGGCACACTCTCAGGTGGAGAGATGAAGAGAATTGAGATTGCATCAGTGCTTGCCAAGGAGCATTCGCTTTGCATATTTGACGAGCCGGAGGTGGAATCGATCTGTGGAGCTTTTCAATGCTCATACAGAAATTTGAGGAAATCCATACTGAGAAAAAGCAGAGCCTCATAGTGATTTCACATCAGGAGAAAATCATTAATATGGCAGACCGCATCATGATAATTGATGGCGGAGAAATCAAGAAAATCGGCACAAAGGACGAGGTGCTGCCTTATCTCAATGGTGTACAGAAATGTCACAAATGCGTAGAGAGACTGGAGGGAAGAGCATAATATGGTAAAGCTTGACAACGTAACAGAGGGCGTATTGGACGTCATAAATGATAGTAAATTCAGTCAGACCGGTGCCTTTAATCTGCGTGAAAACGGCACATCAATCTGCCACGGAGACAGCGAGCACATCAAGATAAAGAAAAAGACGGACAAGCCCGGCATTGATATTTATATTGATGGAAAGACGGACGGAGAGGCTGTCTATATCCCTGTAGTACTCAGTAAATCAGGCATGACAGACCTTGTATACAACGATTTCTATGTGGAGGATGGCGCAGATGTAAGGATTGTGGCAGGCTGCGGAATCCACAACAGCGGCTGCAACGAGAGCAGACACGACGGCATCCATACCTTCCATGTGGGTAAAAATGCGAATGTCCGATATGAGGAAAAGCACTACGGCGAGGGAAACGGAACAGGTGCGAGAGTGCTCAACCCTGTAACAAATATATTTGTGGGTGAGAATTCTGTTTTCACTCTCGATACAGCACAGATAAAGGGTGTTGATTCTACAGTCCGTGAGACCAATGTGGAGCTTGAAAAGGACGCAAAGCTCTATGTCACAGAGCGTCTCATGACAGATGGAGAGCAGAAGGCGGAGTCAAATATCGAGGTACAGTTAAACGGAGAGGACAGCTCTGCACAGATTGTTTCCAGATCAGTAGGAAAAGGAAACTCAGTCCAGACCTTCCATCCGAATGCCATCGGCAACAGCAAATGCCAGGCTCATATCCAATGTGATTCTATCATCATGGATCATGCAGAGGTAGGTTCAATCCCTGAAATCAGGGCAAAAAATATCGATGCAGCTATCATCCATGAGGCAGCAATCGGCAGGATAAACGACGAGCAGCTTCTCAAGCTCCGTACACTCGGACTTACAGAGGAAGAGGCAGAGGAAGTTATCATACAGAATTTCTTAAACTAAATCAGGCGTAAATAGAAACCCCGGAGCGTGATATTGATATGCTATCAAAGCATGCAATACGCTCCGGGATTTTACACTTACATTTGGGAGAAGTATACTAGAGTCTGTTGAGAGTCTGGTACGGATTAAAATAAGGAGTCAAAATGAAAGCGTATTATCATCTACCGGGATTGTTTGAATTTTATGAATTATACAAAGAATTTCTCCCACTGTACCGCAAGCACCGGGAATATTTCTATGACTGGTGCGACATAGGCTCAATATACGGTGCACCGGCAGACTGCATATGGGGCGGAGGCCGCGTCGGTTTTGGTGAGCACGATCCGAAAGAAGTTCTTAAGCTGATGCAGGAATATGGGATATCCGCGAGACTTACCTTTAGCAATTCATTGCTTACTAAGGAGCATCTTCCTGACAAAAAATGTAACGAACTGTGCAGGATATTTGATATAGGCAGAGATAATGAGCGAAGCAGGGGCTTTGGAAACGGAATAATCATCTACTCAGATATTCTGCTTGATTACATAAAAGAAAACTACCCTGACTTTTATTTTGTGTCTTCAACCACAAAGGTTCTGACGGATTTCAGTGAATTTAAAAATGAGCTAAACAGAGAGGAATTCCGCTATGTAGTACCGGATTTCAGGTTGAACAAATCATTTGACAATCTGAAAGCACTATCACAGCATCAAAAGGAAAAAGTAGAATTTTTGTGCAATGAGTGCTGCTGGTTTGGCTGCACGGACAGGAAGAAATGCTACGAGACGGTTAGCCGCAAAAATCTGGGCGAGGATTGCTCGGAGCACTATTGCACTGCGCCTGATGCGGGGCAGGGATATCTCTTTTCGAAGGCGATGGAAAATCCAGGATTTATAGGAGTAGACGATATAAAGAACACTTATCTGCCGATGGGCTTTAGCAATTTTAAAATAGAGGGCAGAGGGCTTGGAAGTGCCATGATACTTGAATTTCTGCTCTACTATATGACGAAGCCACAGTATCAGATACATGTCAGAGAGCACATTTATCTCGATAATATGCTGGATTTATCTTCAAATCACAAAGTAATTTTTGACTATCTTTTCAAAAGTTCTTATATGCCGGTATAGCCTATTGTTACAGGCTTTTCCGGCATTTTTCGTTATGGAAGATATTCTCAAATCTTCTTATATCCCCGTATGTTTTGGTGTTCAAAAGTAGTATGTGGAGTAGTAAATTCTCCGTTTACTACTATGCAATCAGCCGCTTCATTTCTGTTATTGACGTTTCGGAAGTCGTATGCGCGTAATAATTCAGCGTCATATTGATGTTGGAATGTCCCATGATGTACTGCAATGCTTTGGGGTTCATTCCCGCATTTGCTAATGTGGTGCAGAATGTGTGGCGTAAGGTGTGCGGTGTCATTACCTTTGGCAATGCTACCTTTTGCGTTTTGTTGTATTTCCTTACAAGCCCCCGGAACATACTTTCATAGTTGACTGCCACTTTTGGCAAGCCGTTCCGGTTAAGGAACAGAAACTTTGTGTAGCCCTCTAAAATAACAGGCTGTGCATATTTCCGTTTATTCAGCACCCGTTGAAATGCTTCCAACACTTTTTCACTCATAGGAATAACCCGATTGCCGCTTTTCGTCTTAGGCGTTTCCACATAGTAACCCACGTCTGCAATCTTCAAAAGTTGGTGGTCTACATGGATAAGCTGTTTATCTAAGTCAATATCAGCTTCCGTCAATCCGCAGAGTTCCGAAATGCGAAGCCCTGTCCCTAACAGTATGACAATCTCGTCGTAGTATTTCTGATAGACTTTATCATGCTGCACAAAGGACAGGAAAGCTGCTTCCTGCGTAGGGGATAGAGGTTCCTTTGGTTCCGTATCATCTTCAAGGACTGTGTTCAACTGGAAGTCAAACGGATTTTTGCGAATACAATCGTCCTGTATGGCTGTGTAAAAGGCAGCCTTTAAGGAACGCTTGTGGTTGTTGATAGTTTTGAAGCCGTAACCTTTTTCTTTCATGCGTAACGCCCATTCCTTTGCGTCGGAGAGCTTCACATTTTCAATCCGGCAGGCTCCAAGTTTATCCTCCTGCAAAATCCGCATGAGCTGTTTTCGCCCCTGCTTTGTACCATGCCGCACATTTGCCCGGTGGCGTATCTGCTTTGCATAAAGCTGGCAGACCGTCATTTTCTTTCCGATATGGTCGATACCGTCGTCAAGGTCTTTTTGGATTTCTTTCTCTTTTTCCCTCAACGCTATATCGTCGCGCTTTCCTGCCGGGGTTTTGTCCGTAGGTACTAACTTCCAAGAATACACAAACTGCGGTTTTCCAAAGGTATCTATATATTTGTAGGCATATCTTCCGTCTTTTCTCTGGCTCTCTCCGGTGCGGAGAATACGATTTTTATTATCCCGTCTTTTTTCCGACATCGTTATGCTCCTTTCCATAATGGAAAGAGCCTTGATATGCTTGACTACATTGTACCACATTCAAGGCTCGATTTCACTATCAGATTGCGTCCACCGTATCAATCATTTTTTCAAATTGCTTCCGCTTAATCTGAATACGGTTTCCGTTCATCATTACCCAGTCCGGGACGGGATTTTCTTCTGCCAGTTTCCGCAGTTTGCTTTCCCCGATACGGAAATATTTTGCTGCTTCTTCTATGGTAAGAGTGTACTTTTCCCAAATCGGCACGTCGTTATTGTTCAATTTGTCGTCCCCCTTTCTTAATGGGTCAAAAGTCAATCTGTAACATAGGCTTTAATCGGACAGCTATTAGCGTAACCTCATGGGACTTGCACCCCTCCGGCGGTCTGCCGAAGCCCTACCCATTGCCTGCGACGCTTCTAACGCTCGGACTATGGCTATAAGGAAGTATCATTATGTATTTTGTGCGTTATCGCCCGCAGGCTGCTATTCCTGCTTTGCGGTGTGGTATTTCTCGCTCGCTTTTCTGTCAAAAGAAAGGTCATGGCGTACCCGCCGCATGGCTCGGCACAAAAGGAACGTATCCGATTTGCCTTATGCTGCGTCGCCGTTCTATTGCGCCGCTTTCTTTGTCAAGGTGCTTTCTTTGCCGCGCAAAGTGGAAAAGGGAAAACACTTTGCAAATATGGCTTATTCTCTGTAAATCTTGAAATTTAGGACAGCTTGCATGAGTTTGGCTTGCAGTCGTTCCCGTAAGTCCTCGTCTATGCCCCAATAGGTATTACCGTTTTCGTCACGGATTTTCTTCATAGACAAGTAAGCTATGTAACTTTGATAATGCTGCAAGACAATTTTCATAGCGTCTGGGTCGCCCTTTGTCGCGGCTAAAATGACCGGGAAAGGTAATAAGCCGCGCTCGTCATTGTTAGAGTTCATTCCATTCATCAGCGCGTTCCTCCAAAAATCTTTTTAGCAATTCAAAAGAGCTTGTCCGTCGATACTGTACTGTGCTGCGGGGGATTTTCATCATCTCCGCAATTTCCGCGTCTGTCATGTTGAAAAAGTAATACAGCAGTACAGCTTGACGTTTTTCTTTTGGCAGGGAATGTAAAGCGTCAGCTAACAGCTTTGCCGTTATCTTCAAGCCACCCGCACAAAATGCTTCGTTTTCCTCATTGACAAAGTATCGGTCAACGGTATACAGTTGTTTTTCTTCATGCGGAGCAAGGTCTGAAAAATTAACTTCGCGGCGTTCCCGGCTTTTACGTTCCCGCAGAGCGTC
>ENA-OQBI01000042-OQBI01000042.1-human-gut-metagenome-genome-assembly--contig:-NODE-42-length-7933-cov-0.854599_pt1 | contig 7933 bp, 8 predicted proteins | sample MGYA00242744_ERZ504547 | MGnify/ENA primary metagenome ERZ504547 (study PRJEB26092, sample SAMD00036236) | human gut metagenome | host: Homo sapiens | study: EMG produced TPA metagenomics assembly of the... | reverse complement strand
ATATAATGGATTTTTAATGCCCTCTATATTAAATGAATAACAGGCTTTGAATTCACGAAGCGGAATAAAATGTGCTTCAAGCTCCTTTATATATGGCATGTCATCTGTAGATGCCTGCTGCCCGAGCATGTCCTTGAACATGGTTGCAAGCTCCTCGATATCCTCCTTCTGCTGCTTTACATATGTATCATCAGACACATACTTCGACAGCTGCTCACTCTCCTGTGGGGTGAGATTGAGCTGCTGTGTCCTGAGTACACTTTGCTTCACTGCCTGATTGCTTGTTGGCAGACTCTTAATCTTCTGGGATATCGTGCGATACAGATTCTCCGCGCGTTTTTCTATTATGAGATTGTACTCCTTATTTAGCTGAAACGTAGTAATATCCTCTACATATCCGCATAGTCCTGAGCACGGCAGACCGCCAAGTATCTCCCATGCATTGCATAGTGTGGTCTCTGCCTCGCGCTCTCCATATGTGGTAGACATAACAATAGGCTGCATATATGTGTTGCTTATCTTTTCCTTATCACCGTAGAGCCAGCATGCATCAAGGAACTGCTGCATATATCCACCTATACCAAGCCACTCAACCGTCGTTGCGAGAATGATTCCATCTACATCCTTAAAGGTCTGTGGCAATGTAGCTATTTCATTTTTGTGCTCATAGATATTGTATCTCTCTACCTTTACGCGGAGCTCCTTTAGCACATTTTCTATCCTGCTTATCACATACAGTGTCGGGTCATCAAGTAAGCCTCTTCCACCATAATAAATATTTATCTTCATGTAGCTTCTCCTACCATTAATTTCTAGTTGATACTATATTTATTATATCTCTTTTTGCGATATAAAACAATTGAAATAACAAATCCGCCTGCGAGTCCGCCCCCATGAGCCCAATTGTCCACTCCCTGCGTTGAAACTCCATAGTATATCATCAGTATAACCATAAATACAGCCTGCTGTCTGCTGATGCCCTCATAAAAGCCTCTGTTTGCTATAACTATCCACACAAGTGCTCCTACCAGACCAAATATCGCCCCAGAGGCGCCTGCCGATACCGCAAAGTCATTATTATAAAGCATAACGATGTATGACAATACACTTCCACACATGCCTGACACAAGAAATGTAATCAGAAGCTTCACATGCCCCATAGCCTTCTCGACTATCTGACCGACAGCGCCTAAAACCACCATATTGTTAAGTATATGCATCAATCCAAAATGCATAAACATAGAAGTGAGCAACCGCCAATACTGGCCATCCTTTATATACTCAGGGTACATGGCTCCGTGGGCAGCCATATACTGTGCATCAAGTGTGCTGCCTGATATACTCATCAGCACAAAAACTATTATATTTACCACTATTATGCCAATTGTCATATATGGTTTTGTATCAAATCTTTTTATATTATGCAAATCTGTGGAGTCTCCTTAATTTTCCTGTTAAATACTTTTCTTCTTATTATAATTTTTAAGGAGCTTATTTGCAACAATTATACAAACCGGTACTTAACATCGGCAAATCTGATGATATCATTTGACTTGAGCTGCTTCTTCTGCTTGTACGCAAGCACCTCATTATTCACAAAGGTTCCATTTGTGGAGTTTAAATCCTCCAGATAAAATTCCTGGTTTTCCCTATTTATAACTGCATGAAAATGACTTATTGTATCCTTGCCTATTACTGCATCGGCCTCATCGCCCTGACCAATACGCGTACAATCTTTGTCTATTATTATATTACTGCGGTTTTCCATGCCCTCATACAAAAGCATGCCCTGTGGGTGCTCCCTGTAATCGCTCAGACATACTGTGGGGTGTATCTGACGCGGTACAGGCTCCGGTGCAGCCTCTGAGCTTGGGTGTATAAGCATGGTGTCATCTACCTTTTCACGATTTTCTTTTCGTTTTTCTTTTTTAAACCATTTTCTGTTTATGTCCGGTTTTTTAGGCTTTTCTATCACTGACGCCTGCTTCTTTCGCTCCGGCAGCCTGATATCCAGCTGCTCCAGCAGATACACCCGAAGCTTATCGTACAGTGTAGGCTTTATCTGCTCCTTAGGCTCCTCTACTCTGACCTGTGGCTGTGAAATCGGCGCAACCACCTCCTCCACCGGCTTTTCTGCCACCTTTTTCTGTCGCTCCTCGATTATGGCATTTCTAATATCAGCGATACTGTAATTGCCATTTATGGTTTTCTCGTATATGCCATATGCTATATGTATCGCTTCAGCATCACTGTGATCAAGCTTTGTGAGCATATACTCCATCAAATGCTGGAATGTATTGCAAATGGTTTTCATCTGTGCCGGGTATGCTGTAAAATATATTTCCTCATCCTGATTTACCCCTTTTATGTGTATTAGCTGAGGATCAAGCACCAGAGATTCTGTGCTAACAAGATGATTCTCCAAAAGCTCCATCTTGTTACAGATACTCACCACAAGCTTTTCAAGAAACTCAAGCTTTATGTCATTGTACTGGCAGCGCATTTCCAAAGACTGGACTCCGGATATATCATACCAGTACTGCCCTTCATTATTCACATAACACTTCTCCATAGGCAGAAAGCCCGGAATATTGTTTTTCAGCAATATCTTTTCATCTAACGGCCTCACCTCGTCACAACGCAGCTTCATAAAGCTGCCTGTCATCTTTCTTTCATATACTATTTCATTAGAATTCATTTACTACCTCTTTCAAAACCTGATAATTATAGAAATCATCCACCAGCCACATATCAGTAGCATACTCATAAGAGCTGTCTGCTTTCATTTCGTTATACAGCACAAGTCCCATCTTCATCGCTATCGCAAGCATAACAATAAATATAGGTATAATAATCGTCACTTCCACTGTATAACTGCCTTTTAGTCCATAAGATAAATCTACATTTAATTTATTTTCAGTCACATAAACACCTCCGTCAGTCCATATCCAAGCAGTAGGAATGGTGTAAATGCAATCTGCTTCTTTCTTCCAGCCCTGCCTGATGCAATTAAAATAACTGAGATTGTTCCCGCTATTGTCAGTCCCATCACCATAGTGCTGCACACTATGTCAGCAGTCACAAACAATCCCATAAGCGTCACAACAGCTGCATCTCCATAGCCTATCTGCTCTCCTGTAAGAAACGCAGCTGCCATAAGCACTATACCGGGAATCAGGGCAACAGCCACTGATATAATTGACTGCTTCGCATAAAAAGAGCTTACAATACCTACAATCCCCCATTACTACCAATACAACTACCGGTATCTTTTTGGTTGAAAAGTCAATTATACTGATTATTCCAAGTAAAATGATAAGCTGTATCATGTTCCTTCTCCTTTACATTTACTGCACAGATTTTTGCCATCTACCTCAGACTTATGCACCTTGTGTACTGTCCGCTTAAGCTTACTGCATCCAAGCTTTCCGTGATAGTTCATGCCATAATCTGTTATAAATACCGTTGAACCTTCTGTTTTTTTATCCGCGGCACAGTAACATGCGTGGTATTTCCTACCATCTTTGTTTCTGCTTGCCCCCACCTGTGACCATTTGATGCTCTTTATGCTCAGATCCAGGTAATTGCATTGCTCGGACAGGTGATAAACACTGCCATAGTCAGTGTAAAATACATATGGGTCCGTCTTTTCGCCGGGATTTTTTCCTGTCCATTTCCTGCTGTTGCTATAATCCTCTATCCATATTCCATCTACCGCAAAAAAACTCACCGGAAGCTTAACCTTATACTTTGCCTTAAGTGCAACATCATCACCATCCATCTTTGACCCAAGCAGTGACACCCCATACCTTCCACCACTCACGTATGTATCAATGTGCTTCGAGTCAGATATTTGGCTCCTGAATAGTACCTCTGCAGTGGCCACTGATACAACTGACGAATCGTTTGCACTGCTCGCTAATGCACTCATCCTGGATGAATAATACAGAGCAGCCTTCACCTGCGACTCCACCTGAATCACCCTGAAGAAAAAAAGTATAAATACAAAAAAGCCTGCTACAAGCGGAAATATTACCGCAGCCTCAAGTGTATATGACGCTTTCAGGCAGGTGCATGAGGCATCTTTTGAGAACTATCATCGCCTGGGAGTTTGGCCTTTCTATAAAGTTTTTTTATGTGGAACTTTACTTTATTAACAAAAGACACCTTCATACACCTGCCTTTCTTATTTCGTCATCGTCCATAATAGGAATACTTTGCCTTATTTTTAATGGTATACTCGTTATCTGCTCCATCTAACAGATTCACAAAGCATAAAAATATACCATGATATTTGTAGCTTACATCTGTACTTAGCTCACAGATTGCATTGTCCATTCTAAAGCTTTCATGGTCCTTAGTCATACGTACTGTAGCTTCCTGCACATCCATCGAGCGATACGCAATATTTTTCATGCTCTTTGTAAAAAGCAGCATACCCAGATATGATTTGTAGCCTATTCCTTCATTTGAACTTTTTGCCTTCACCTGCCCTGTGAGCATGCTTGTCATGCCATACAGACTGGATGTCCATGACGTATCACTTTTTATCAGTGGAATCTTATCCCCATCCAAAAGTGCCCTTAAATCCAGCACACTTTCACAGAATGCCCAGGCCGCCAGAATTCCCTTTTCCACCCCTTCAATTACCTCCGGTGTCAGAGTAATTCCACCGATAATTGCAGCAAGAGCCATCGCCTGTGCCTGCTTTGATGCGCTTCCTGCCAGGTATGCCATATTGGCAGCCGCACGCAGAGCCAGTATTTCTGCTATAACGATCTTCAGATTATCCTTATCACTCGCTCTGCCTCCTATGATGTACTCCACCTCATAGTTAAGGGCATGATTGGGATTTGTATCAGTGTAACAACTCATATATGTCAGAATATACTGCTGCATAAGTACTTTCGCATACCAGTCATCACCACTTTCGGACCAGCCCCCTGTTCCTTTATGCAGACTTCGCCCGGACACTCTGGCTGATGTATCAATACTGTTTCCTGACACCGTGCTCTCATCAACACCTGCGATAATATGCCTGATGCCTTTACTTTCTGCACCTTGACCAGCGGATTTTCTATTGCATTGCCGCCTTCTGTGCTTTCTGCCTTACTTTCTGACGTCTGCTTTGCTTTCGAAACCGATGAAGGAGCACTGTAAGCTCTTGGCGGTGACGACCTCGCTATGCTTTTGCCTCCGCCTTCATGAGCTGCATTATCCTTTAAGGCTTTTAACGCACTATCTATTTTACTGTCATCATACTCACCCGCAGACTTGTTTTCATTCAATGAACTATACTGACTGTTAAAGATTTTTGACTGTCTCATAGCCAATATTTTTTCTTCATATATGAGACAACCGCATTTGTATACACATCACCACCATCATCCGTCATGAGCACATATTTCATGGATTCGAGCTCATCCATTGACAACCTTAGCATACTGGTGCCGTTTACAATAGTACCCCCGGCAAAAGCTCCTGAATCGCTTATCTTAAAATTGTCAGTCGTAAGCTTCTTCATATACGACTTGACATTTTCGATATCCACATTGCCCATTGCGTCACTTCCGGCATCATACGCTAACAGATGGTATTCATCCCACAATGGTCTGCAATACTGCGCAAAAACTGACTCTGCTACAGCCTCTGAATTCATGCATGCTATATTGGTAAGTGTCAGATTCCTGCCGGCTTCCAGTACAGTAAACAGAAACTGTGACACCAGCATGAGAAGCATTGTGGCAAATATCGTTATACTGCCTCTCACACTTTACCAGCCTCTCTTGAGATTGTCTGAAAGATATTGTTTACAAGTGTTGTAAGCTGCTTCTTAAAAATCAGCACCAGACCGATTAACACGACAATTATCAGTATCATTTCCACTACTCCTGCGCCATCCTCATCTAATAAAAAATTCTTAAATCCTAACATAATTTTTCCTTTCTATATCTTAAAATCAATGATTGCGGGTGCTATTACTATTGATATGACTATAGCCATCATAATCATCATCGGCATAAGCATTTTGGTGCCGGCCTCTTCACCCAGCTTTAAGGCTAAAAGCCTCCTCTCATCAAATGCATCCTCCGATTCCTTCTCGAGCATTTCACATACACCCTTACTTCCTTTGTGAATACTCTGTAAAATAATGCGTACAAGCTTCTGATAGCATGGCAGCTTTACTCTTTCCGCAAAACCTGCGTATGCTTTTCTGCCTGTCACGCCATCTGAGATTTCTCTCTCCGTCACAAGCATTTCCTCGTAAGCGGGCATAATATTCTCATCATTATTTTTCCGCTTATCAAGATAACGGGCGGTAATCCTATTCCATGCCTGCTCCACAGTCATTCCTGAACCCATCAAAACTGCCATTTTGCTGACTATCTCCGGATATTCGAGCTGCAGTTGTATATTTCTCTCCTTCTGCGCCGTCTTCTTTTTTTCCTTTTTCTCAAGCACCAGAAGAACTATAACAACAACTTCAAGCATGGCTATTTTAGCTGCCGTATTGCTTTTTTCCTGCGACCAGCTAAGCTTTACTCCATCTACTTCATCCGGCAGTGTAAGCTTTTTAGTGCCTGTCTTTGACATCTCACTGTCAATATGTCTGTTGATACCCTTTATGAGTCGCTCGCCTGCGTCCAGTTCATCCGGAAATACCACAAATGAGAAATCATACAGCTGTCTGTGTTCGCCACAGGAAAGCTCAACACTTGCGCTAATCAGCTTTCCCTGTTCATCATCAGCCTCCTCAAATGCATCCTGGTTCACATCTCCATTAATATCAACCACATCATAATCACTCAGTGTCCACTCTGCCTCCACAGCTCCCGATGCATATGCATCCTTCATAATCACATGCCCTCTGACCTGTTCCACACTCTGATTCTCTTCACAAAAGCTGTCGTCTATCTCTTTTTTTGCCTGTGTAAACAGCTCATTCGCCTGTTTCTCCGAAGGCTGCTCCTCCCTAACCTTCAGCTGATAGCTGTAATCCTCATCGAGTCCATCCGCATTTAGCACCAGGTCATATACTGCATCTCCGTCACCTGTATCATTGCGTATAAGTGTATTATCAGTTATAGCATTTGACGACATGTCCATGATAAAAGCAAAAACTAAAACTATAACAAATAATGCTGCTATTCTAAGCCTCTTTCCTCCCGTCATATGCCTATTCCTACCTGTAAAAATTTCTTTGCCAGTTTAATTGCCCCTGCATAGGCTAAAAGACAGGTACTCATAAAGATTACCCCGATCAGGTTTCCATATAGTGCAGACATATAGTCTCTTGAAGACAGCTTTAAAAATGCCAAAAGAAATATCGGAATATAGTTCATAGTCTTTTGCTCAAGTCTTTTGGCAGAAACCGCAACCTCTATCTGTCGGTTGGTATCATACTTTGTCCACATCCTGTAAGTGGTAGACTCTATGATATCCACAAATCTGCCGCCGCTTCTCTTTGCAAATGAGAAAATATCAGAAAAATTGACTATATCTTCCAGACCGCTTCTATGAGCAAATTCTGACAGCACCGCCTCAAATGTCTGATTCATCTTTATCTGCCTGTTCATCTCCTGTATCTCAGACAGCATAAGCGAATCATTCCCATACATGAGCTCCATCTCTTTTTCAGCCTCCTGCCATGCATTCTCCACAGAGTATCCGGCCAGCATATTCGAGCTCAATACCTTAAGTACATTCATAAACTCTTCATTTAGTTTTTCCTTTTGTCTTCTGACACCCTCCTGCCTGCACAGCTTTGCACAATACGCAAACACCGCCGGAAAGCAATAACAACAAATAGGACTGTCATAAAACAAATATGCGATAATCACTGTGGCAGCCATACTTTTTATGAAAACAATCCCCCAATCCTTTGTGGACATGGAATATCTGCTGTAATCCATATAATCAAACCCTTCATAAC
>ENA-OQBI01000041-OQBI01000041.1-human-gut-metagenome-genome-assembly--contig:-NODE-41-length-7965-cov-0.819342_pt1 | contig 7965 bp, 9 predicted proteins | sample MGYA00242744_ERZ504547 | MGnify/ENA primary metagenome ERZ504547 (study PRJEB26092, sample SAMD00036236) | human gut metagenome | host: Homo sapiens | study: EMG produced TPA metagenomics assembly of the... | reverse complement strand
CCCATCCTGTCTGTATATTATCCGTTTTCGTCAAAAGATAGGTAACACCATCTATATCCTGAAATCCATTTGAAAAATATGTACCATCTGTATTCTGATACCACTTTCCGTTAGCATCCTCATGCCATCCGGCTGTCATCGCGGCAATCTTATCTGTATCTGATTTACCCTTCAATGGCTGTCTCACAGCAGCATCGGAATTTGCCTGAACTTCCTCTGTATCTGCCTGAGCCTGTACAGTCTGATCACTGCTTCCGCCTCCGGCTACATGATGTGCAATCGGAATAATAATTCCTCTCACTACAAACACCACCGCCAGAATCATGCCAATAACACAAAGTCCGATCTTTGTATAATGCCTGATCATCATCTGGCGTTTTTTTCTGCGCATTCTTTCGCGCAACACCCTCTTATCCATGGTTTCCTTTCCCCGCTTCTTTTTGTTAATTAGTCCCTGACAGCGTACATCACAGTACGGAGTAATCCACTTTTATCAATAATCATAACTCATTTATCAGGTAAATACAATGCCAATTATTCACTCTGATCAACATCTTCCGTACCTAATTCCTCTTCCAGATTCTCATCTACATCTGAATTGTCCTGTCCGGAATCATCAGTATCTTCATCTGATACATTCTGATCACTGTCCTGTTCTGCATTTTCTGCCACAGCATCTGCATCATCTGCCAGCACATCACCGTTTGCGACTTTCTCACTCACACTCGCATTTTTTATAATGAACTCCTCCACTCTGAGAAGTCCGACTGATTCATCTACATAATCCTGTCCGTAAGTTCCAACCAGCTCTGCAATACTGGAAACACCCATCTGTTCTACCAGTTTATCCTGCAGCTGAAGGCTCTCTTTGTCGTCAAGTGACAGTCCCTCTGCATCCATGATCCCCTGCACGATCAGGTTCTGCTTAACCTTACCCTCTGCATACTGCTGACATTGTTCATCAAAATCATCCTGCGAAATACCCTGACTGTCTGTAAACTCTTCCAGAGTCATGTCGGCCTGTTTTGCATAAACTTCCATACTCTTCTTAAATTCAGAAACAGCCTTATCCACATCTTCCTGTGGGTATTCTTTTACTTCAGAGTTCTCAAGCACTGTACTCCATGCAGTATTCTTAAGAACCTCCTGCGCAGATTCCTTTGCGTTTTTCTCAAGTTCACTGCGAATACTCTCACGATAATCATCTACTGTTGTATAATCAGTGTTCTTTGCAACCCATTCATCTGTAAGTTCTCCTTCACGCCGCACGTTCTGCACCGTAACCTTATATATAACTTCCTCACCTGCCAGAGTTTCGTCTGCATAGTCTGACGGAAAATCAATTTTAATCTCCTTTGTGTCACCCTTTTTCATCCCGATCACACCATTTTCAAACTCCTCAAACATCTGTCCGTCGCCGATCACAAAGTCATAGTTATTGGCAGTACCACCGTCAAAAGTCTGTCCGTCTTTAGTGCCTGTATAATTTACAGTCACCAGATCCCCTTCTTTTGCCGCATCAGATACAGGTTCTGCCTTATCTTTCAGATCCTCATCGATCTGCGCCTGTACATCATCGTCAGTGATCGCATCCACCGTATTGTCCAGAGTCAGTCCTTTATATTCTCCGATCGTAATATATTTCTCTACATTCTCAACAGAAACAAGCCGCGTAGTTCCTGTCTCTGCTTTCTTCCCGTCAGCAGCTCCTTCTGTCTTTGTACCGTCTGTGATAACAGCACCGCCATCACCACACGCAGATGCTGTCAGTGCAAAACAAACTGCAAGCATGGCAAGATATATTTTTTTCTTCATAATAATCAATACTCCCTTCTACATTCCAGGTACCGGAGTTGGTCTTGAAGAATCCCATACTTCCGATACATCAAAAAGATCACTGAGCATTTCCGGATTATAATACATTCTGTATCCATCCAGATTTCTTCTTCCCTGTCGAAAATAATCATCTGTAATCTGTACAAAATACTGACTGGAATCTACATTACAGAAATAGCGGTATCCCTGACTCTTATAAAACTCATATTTCTCATTGTCTGCCGAATATCCTTCCCAGCTTCCGATATCCGCACCAAATGCAAAAATGATCATATCTGTTTCTCCAAGTATGGGAGCCACATATTTCTTCCATTTTTTATCATCTCTTTTCAGATCATCCAGAGAAGTGGCAGCCACATCCTTATGTCCCCATGTATGGCTTGCAAATTCCCAGCCTTCTGCCTTCATAGCCTTAGCTACCTTTTTTGCATTTTTCACTTCCTGCTTATAGTTAAAATCCGGATGATCTTCCAGGAATTTTTTCTGATCATCCTGCAGTTTTTTTCCGGTCTTATATGCAATATCCGTACGATATCCCAGAACACCGTCATAACCTGTCATTGCAAGGATTCCCTTTCTTCCATGATAGGAAAAATCCGGATGTTCTTTTACAAAAGTATCGATCAGCGGAACCATATCATAATCCCCTGTGGAAACACTTCCGTCATCCTCAATATATTCGTTCTTAACCTCACCATTGGAATCCACTACAAGTTTCGATGCGAAACCATCTCCGTCCATATAGTGATAATAACTTACATCATCCTGAGAAAGCACAAATGGAATTTTTCCCGGTGGCAGCATAATACTGCCTCTGGACATAGTTCCATCCTCATTGATAACCGCCATGTCGTGCGGACTGACCATGACATATCCCTTATCATACATACTCTGTATGATTTTGTTAAACTCATCAATTGTTGTCATATACTGGTTATATCCATTACTGTCTGAATCCCCGTCAAATGCTCTGGCAGTGTCTTTGATCAGTGTATGGAAGAACACGTGCGTGATCTGCTCCAGCGGATATTCTATACAGGTGGCTTTCGTATTTTCGTAATCCGAAACTGCACTCTGCATATCCGTATTACTTTCGTAATCCGGCTGACTCTTAAGCAGTTCTATGGCGCCATCATAATCATACTGTACAGCCATAAGCGCTGCCTGCTCCATAGGATTTTCCTGTTTCTCATCTGCCTCTTCTGTATCTTCGTTGTCAGTCTGCTCTCCCTCATTCAGACCATCATCCTGCTGTGTATCTTCTGTACTTTTCTCTGTATCAGCATCCTGTTCATCAATTGTCTGCTGTTCTGTTTTTTTCTCAGTTTCCGCATTTTCAGCTCTGGAACTCAGAAATGGAATATCCTGTTCAAACGGAATGAGCCCACATCCGCTTACTCCTAACGAAATACTCAAAATAGCTGCTGTTACACATGCTATCCTTTTTCTCATATATTGTCCCCTTTCAGTTATGCACAGAGATCATACTCACCCCATAGTTGGAACCGGCACCGGTCTGGAAGAATCAAACACAGACTGTGCATCAAACAGATCTGAGAGAAGTTCCGGATTATAGTACATTCTGTATCCGTCCAGATTTCTTCTTCCCTGCCGGAAATAATTACTGCGGATCTGCACAAAATACTGGCTCGAATCCACATTACAGTAATAATTATAGCCCTGGCTCTTAAGATATTCGAACTTCTCCCCCGAATAATCTTCAACACTGGTAAGATCTGCTCCAAATGCAAAAATAATAATATCTGTTCCGCCTATCAGAGGATCAACATTCTCTTTAAACTTCTGTGTATCTGCCTGTAATCTCTCCAGACTGATCTGACTTACATTCTGATGTCCCCAAGTGTGGCTTGCAAACAACCAGCCTTCATCTTTCATAGCCTGCGCTACTCTGGCTGCATTTTCTCTCTCTGTATTCAGATTAAAATCCGGATGCTCATCCAGCCATTTTACTTTATCTGCATCCAGATCATCCGGACGGGTTTCATAACTGCTGTCTGTGCGATAACCCAGAATTCCATTGTAACCGGTAAGGGCAACAATTCCTTTAGCACCTCTGTAAGAAAAATCAGGATGTTCCTCTACAAAACGATCGATCAGAGGAACCATATCATAATCGCCTACGGAAATACTGCCATCATCTTCCACATATTCATTGCGGATTTTTCCTTCCTCATCTACGATAAGTTTGGTTGCAAATCCGTCCCCGTCCATATAATGATAATAACACACATCATCCTGCGAAAGCACAAACGGTACTTTACCCGGAGGAAGGAGAATCTCCCCTGCATTCATATTCCCATTTTCATCCGCTGTCGCCATGTCATAAATGCTGACCATGACATATCCCTTATCATACATGCTCTGAGTATCTGGTTAAATTCATCAATCGTTGTCATAACCTGATCGTAATCTCCTGACTTGTAATCCCCGTCAAAAGCCTTACCGGTATCTTTGATCAGAGTATGATAAAAAGACGTGTGTCACCTGGTCTAACGGCCAGGAAACGCAGGATTCCTTCTTTTTCTGATAAACCTTAACCGCATGCTGAAACTTCTCACTTGTCTGATAAGTCTCACTGTTTTGCAGCATACTTATGGCTTTATCATAATCATACTGTTTTGCAGCATACTTTGCCTGCCTGTAAAGAGTTTTGTCCTCTTCACTCAGTCCATCTGTATCCTGAACTTCAGGTGTCACCGCATTCTCAGCTTCTGCCTCTGCATTTGTCTGCTGAGCTGTTTTTTCTTCTTCTGTTTTCCTGTCTGCAGATTTCACCATCTGCGCAATCTTAACCTGCTGCTCACTGACAAAATTCTGCAGTTCTTCCCCGTAAAATCCTATTCCAATCCCAATTGCAGCGGCTGCCGCCACCACTATGCAGCCTGCGATACGCAGTCTTTTTTTTCTGCGGCGAAGTTTATTGCGGCGTTCCAGTCTGGCTGCCCTACGGCTTCATAAGCTTTATTATCATCAAAAAAGAAATCTTCGTCCTCGCTTGCTGCCGGAGGTTCTTCGTTTATCTCTTCTGTATTTGGTTTTTCTTCATTTAGTTTTTCTACATTTGGTTTTTCTGCATTTAGCTCTTCTGCATTTATCTTTTCTGTATTTACTTTTTTCCTTATCTGAAAGTCGCTCCTCTTTCTTCTCAGAGTCGGGCTTTAATTCGCTCATGCTTTTCTCCTTTTTATCATATCCGTTTTTTTACGCACGAATTGTTCTGTCGCAAAACAACTCCTCAATTCCCGTTACATATATTATAACCACACATCATGATTCCATCCTGTAAAAATGGCTTTAACTGTTCCGCATATTTCCCACTACTGTTCGCTCCGGCAAATATTGTCGCATTACAGTTTTGCTACAATTATAACCTTTCATAATGTAAATTTCTACCGCTTTCCATCCATTAATTCTTTTTTTGCAATTGCGTTTTACCTTATTTAATGATAAAATAATTTTTATGCAATGGACTGTCCGTACCAACAGTCCCTGTGAAAACACATACATTAGGGAGGATGCAAATGAGTACAGTAACAATAGTCCTTCTGGTCATTCTTGTTATCCTGATCGCTGCACTGATCGGTTTATATTTTCTTCGGAAAAAAAGCCCAGAAGAAACAGGAAGAACAGCAGGCTCAGATTGAAGCAACTAAACAAACCGTTTCCATGCTGGTTATCGATAAAAAGAGGATGCCGTTAAAAGAATCCGGACTTCCTCAGATGGTAATTGAACAGACACCTAACTTATGCGCCGTTCCAAGCTTCCAATCGTTAAAGCTAAAATCGGACCAAAGATTGCGATTATGATCGCAGATGAGAAGGTTTTCGACCTGATCCCGCTTAAGAAAGAAATCAAAGCCGAAGTAAGCGGTCTTTATATTGTAGGCGTAAAAGGAATCCGCGGTTCCCTTCAGACACCGGCTCCCAAAAAGAAAGGTTTCTTTGCAAAATTCAAGAAAGACAAAACTGCCAGATAAATGCAGTCAGACATATAAATAAAGGTCAGTGAATCGTGTCATCCATACACACAGATCACTGACCTTTTTCTGTTTGGATCAGACAGATATCTGCAGCGAAGCAGAGAACTTACCAGATCTGATCAAATTGTAAAATTCTTACAGTCCTTTGGCTGTGCCTTAATCGCAAGATAACAGTCTGCCACATGCTCCTGGTTCATATCAGGCGCATAATCCACTTTCATGTCAAGACCGCCATCACTCTCCTGCAGATTCAGATTCGTCGCCGCAATCCCCATTTCAATAGTTCCATAGGGAGTGGTATAGTAAGTCATATTCTTCTTACCCTGTTCAAAAACCATATGAACATTGACCACACCTTTCTTGCGGACCTCCATTCCCTTCCGGGAAATTTTTATGTAATTGACGGTAGGTTCTGCAAAATCCTCCATGACTTCCTCATAGCGCAGATAATGACTTCCGTTCCGGAAATAATACTGTCCCGGTACAACAATCTCCAGAGGTTCCTGTTCACCGTCTGCATCCATTGTCTGAAGTCCCCTTACATGAATCAGCACTTCTTTATCCATTCTTCTCATACTCCTGTTTTTATACTGTTCAAAACCTGTTTTTATGTATCTATATTATAACCATTCAGCAATCTGCTGTTTTTAATACTTCTCAATATCTATTTTTTTCGTCATCTCCACATCATATGGAAGAATCGAATTGGCAAATGCCTTAAACTCATCTGCCAGATCACTCACATAGAAGCGATACGGAAATTCATTCTTCTCTGTACCTTCACCGGCAAGTCCTTTTTCCTCCAGAAGCCTTCCCAGCTCCAGTGCGGTTTCATAAGCCGGATTCACCAGACATACCCCGTCTCCCATGATCTTTCTGATGGTGGAACGAAGCAATGGATAATGAGTACATCCCAATATCAGTGTATCCACCTGCTTATCCTGAAGTTCCTTCAGATATCTGGCAGCGACCTCATCAGTCACCGGATCATGAAGCCACCCTTCTTCTACCAGTGGCACAAACAGCGGACATGCTTTGCCGAAAACAGTGATCTCCGGATCCAGATGCTTCAGATACTCTGCATGTATCCCACTTCCTACAGTTCCCACAGTACCAATGATTCCTACCCTCTTATTTCTGGTCTGGGCAGCCGCCACCTTCGCACCCGGTTCTATCACGCCAATGATGGGAATGTCAAACTCATCCCTCACTGCATCCAGGGCAAAAGCGCTGGCTGTATTACATGCAACCACAATCGCCTTTACCTGCTGCTGCTGAAGAAAACGAATGATCTGCCGGGAATACCGATGATAGTTTCTTTCGATTTACTTCCGTAAGGCACTCTCGCCGTATCACCAAAATATACGATTTTTTCTGAAGGAAGATTACGCATGATCTCACGCGCAACAGTCAGTCCTCCCACACCGGAATCAAATACTCCTATCGGTGCCTCTCTGTCTATTTTCATTGATTTCTATTCTCCATCTCTATTGATTGTCTCACTATTCTATCACCAATCAAGAGCCTGTGCAAGCCAGAAGGATATCTTTATGTCATCTTTCTGTCCTTTATTTTCCTCAGGGAACTGCGAGAAGCAGAATTTCGGGTACAATGTCCCCCACCATGCAGTAACTGCGGCCTGTTCCTGTCGTCTTTCAGCGATTTTTGTTATCTTACCGGACATTCCCGGCATTGCTCTCATCATAAGAACACCAACAGCTGCCACGAACAGAACAAACGACAGTTTTCTTCTTAATTTTTTGTTCTTACTCTTTTTATTCATCATTGTCCCTCTCTCCTGTTATATCTTATCAGTTACCATATCTGCCTTTGTTATTTTCCTATATATTTTCTTATTTATATGGAATTTCCAGGCAGCACTTTAATATTTGGATTATGCCAATATTTTCCTGATTTATACTTCCACTTCCAGACTTCCATTTCTGATCTTCACAATCGGAAGTCGCAGGATTTTATCTTCTTTATATTTTTCATAGAAAAGCTCTCTGAGTGTCACAGCCGTAATATTTCCTCCTGACATTCTGTTTCGGATCAGTCCTGTAATATATTCTCCTGCTGATGAATTATCCTCCCCATGCCAGTTCAGGATCTCCCCTGCGTCCTCCGC
>ENA-OQBI01000040-OQBI01000040.1-human-gut-metagenome-genome-assembly--contig:-NODE-40-length-8132-cov-0.764147_pt1 | contig 8132 bp, 10 predicted proteins | sample MGYA00242744_ERZ504547 | MGnify/ENA primary metagenome ERZ504547 (study PRJEB26092, sample SAMD00036236) | human gut metagenome | host: Homo sapiens | study: EMG produced TPA metagenomics assembly of the... | reverse complement strand
TGGAAACGTGTCAGAGAAAAAGCGCATCCCTTTTCGAATGCCGGGGCGTTTATGCGCAGCCAGATTGCACAGGGCAGGTCAGCGGGAATGGCAGTCCCGACGCTTCTGCGCGGAAGCCAGAATATGATCCTCACGGTTCTGGCGCTGTCGATTCTTTCGCTGTGGGCGATCTACCGATACCGTTATGGAGAGGCGGAGCTGATGCGCTACCTCGGAACGGGCATCGCGCTCGCCGGAGGCCTTGTCTTTTTCCGGCTCTGTCTGGATTTCGGCGGAAAAGAGGAAATTCTGCTGAACGGCTGGACAGACTATCTGGAAAATGAGTTTGCAGCGACGAAACAGAGTGCGGTGCTGGAAACCGTACAGCAGACCGAATGGCAGCCGGTGCAGGCGGAAACCATGGCACAGGCAGGAACCGGAGCGGCGAAAGCAAAACCGCAGACTGCGGGAAGCGAGTCCGCCAAAGAGCGGAATGAACTGTTCGCAGACCCGGAAAAAGAAGCGAGGATTTCGAAAGTCAGGGAGGGTCATCCGCCAGACCGCCGCGGCCGAGAGCAGGTTTGCCGGAATGCTGACGCCCGAGGAAGAGAAGCTGATGAGGGAAATTATCAGCGAATACGTGTAAATACCAGGGGATCAGGCCGGGGAGCATGGCATATCGACATGACCATATTTCCGAATCGGCAGTCCGCAGGTATCTAAGATAAAAATATTTCAGGCAGTGCTGTCTTTCAAAACAGACAGGCGGCACTGCTTTCCCGGATAAAGCAGAATCATCATCTGCAAAAGGAGGAACCAACATGAGACTTGTAATTCTTGAGGCAGAGTCACTGGGAAAGGACATGGATCTGTCCGGCTTTTCCCGTTTTGGAGAAGTGACAGTATATGAAAAAACAACGGAGGAGGAATGCCCGGAGCGTGTGCGGGAGGCGGATATCGTCATCTGCAACAAGGTGCGCATGTGCAGCCGCACCCTGTCCGGCGCGGAGAACCTGAAACTGATCTGCGTCACCGCAACCGGCATCAACAACATCGATCTCGATTATGTGAAGCGCCACAACATCGCCGTGACGAACGTCGCCGGCTATTCCACCGTCAGCGTGGCCCAGCACACCTTTGCGATGTACTTCTATCTGGCAGAAAAACTCCGTTATTACGATGATTACGTAAAAAACGGCAGCTACGCCGCCAGCAGTCTTTTCACCTGCATGGACAGACCGTTCACCGAGCTGGAGGGCAAGACGTGGGGCATCATCGGCCTTGGCGCGATCGGCAGAAAAGTGGCTTCGATTGCACAGGCATTCGGCTGCCGTGTGATCTATTACTCCACCTCCGGTGCACACGACGATCCGGACTACGAGCGGGTCGATCTCTATCGTCTGCTGAAGGATTCTGATGTGGTTTCCATCCACGCCCCGTTAAATGAGGCGACCGAGAACCTGATGAATATCGAAACGTTTGCCAACATGAAGCGGAACGCAATTCTGATCAACGTTGGCCGCGGCTCGATCGTGAATGAGCGTGACCTCTGCTGTGCCCTGCGCGAGGGCCTGATCGCCGGAGCAGCGCTCGATGTACTTTCCAGCGAGCCGATCCGCAGTGACAGTCCGTTGCTGAAAATGGCGGACGACGACCGCCTGTACATTACGCCGCACATCGCCTGGGCATCGAAGGAAGCCCGCACGCGCCTGATCGGACTGGTGCAGAAAAATATTGCTTCGTACCTGGAAGGCGGCATGGAAAACCGCGTGGTATAAAAGGGGTACAAAGCCAGGGACAAAATACATAAAAAGAGCCGGACATCCGACGGAACCGCAGAGGGGACTGTTAAGAACAGCCGCTCCCAAGTTCCGCCGGATGCCCGGCTTTTGCATTTGCTTTATTCGCTGCAAAAACGAGAGAACATTATTCCTCTGTAATCTGAATTTCCAGATAATCAAACTCCAGAGATTCAATAAAATTATCCTGTGTGAACCGCGTTTTCGATCTCCGTTTAAACTCCGAAATATTCGTATCGAGCCAGATCGGCTTCGCCAGATTCCAGGCATCACAGATTTCATCGAGCGCACGGAAGACCTTGTGCGTTCTGGTATCCTCATCGTCGATGCAGACGGTAAGATCCTGAAGAACATGATTGTTTTCCACTAATTTTCCCCACATCTGAAACATATTAAAAATCCTCCTGAAAAGTACAAAGTGAACAGTGCATTTGGAACGACCGTGTTAATCGCTGGTAACGGTATGCAGTTCTTTAAAATCCTTCGGCGAGATCCCGTACTCTTTTTTAAACGCGCGGTAAAAACTCGAATAGTCGTGAAATCCGAACAGCAGATACACCTTCGTGACCGGTACATCGCCGAGCAGCGCTTCACGGCACCTTGCCAGCCGCTTTTTGGAAATGTACTGGTGGATCGACATGCCGATTTCATCCTTGAAAACGTGTGCAATGTGATATTTGCTCACAAAAAGTTCCGCCGCCAGCCGTTCGAGCGACAGATCCTCGGACAGGTGCTCATCAATATAGAAACAGAGCTGTTCATACAGCGAAAGCTGCGCCTTCCGGGTGAGCGGGTGATGCTGTTCATACACCGTGCGGTTGATCTGCATCAGCAGGTCGCTGACGTAGAGAAAAATCTGCGTCTCTTTTCCAAAATGATCGGACCGCATTTCCTCAATCAGTCGGATGGTGCGGTACTGGATCGTGTTGAACTCGACGGAATCGAGCGGGAACAGATATTTCTGATTTTCGGCAGCGTATTCCATCAGGTAAACGTAGTCGGCGGAACGGGCGCGGAGCTGTTCTGCAAAAGCGGCGCTAACCCAGAACACAAAGCGGCGGTACGGCACAGACAGGTCGTGCATCACCAGATGATGCGGCACGCCGGGCGGAATCAGAAGAAGATCGCCGGGCGTCGGTGTGTAGAGCACTCCGTCGATTTCCAGTGAGATCGCCCCTTCGAGAAAGAGATAGAACTCATAATGCGTATGCGTATGTTCTTTTACGCCGGGCACATCGTCGGTGCTGTAATAGTATAACTCAAACGTATCCGAAATCATGTACTGCCGGGTGGCAAATTTCGTCTGTAGTTTTTCTTTCATAATAAAAGCATCCTTGCAAAAAAATGATATTTTTGAACCATAACAACAATTCCCAGCATATCACAAAACAGCAAGTTTTACAATGTATTCTGGCAATCCGCACAATAGAAAAAAATAACCTGTCCGGTTATGATACAAGGGAATAAAATAAAAACAGAATGCAGAATAATTTTCAGATAAAGATCAAAACGGAGGAACAGCCATCATGAATCAGATTCTCGAACAGCTTGGAACATACGGCATTGTGCCGGTTGTCGTTTTACAGGATGCAGCAAAAGCAGAGCCGCTTGCCGAAGCTCTCTGCAAGGGCGGACTTGCCTGCGCCGAAGTGACCTTCCGCACCGATGCGGCAGAAGAATCCATCCGCATTATGAGCGAAAAATTCCCGGAGATGCTGGTGGGAGCCGGAACTGTGCTCACAATCGAGCAGGCGGACTGCGCCGTGAAAGCCGGAGCAAAATTTATCGTCAGCCCGGGCCTCAACCCGGAGGTAGTAAAATGGTGCCAGGCACACGAAGTACCAGTGATCCCGGGCATCGTGACCCCGACTGAGATGGAGCAGGCGATCGGTCTTGGGCTCACCATGGTGAAATTCTTCCCGGCAGAACCGGCAGGCGGACTGAAATACATCCGTGCCATCGCAGCACCGTACACCATGATGAAATTCATGCCGACCGGCGGCATCAACCCGCACGAATGTAAGAGAATACCTGGCATACGACCGCATCGCAGCATGCGGCGGAAGCTGGATGGTAAAAAAATACGATGATTGAAAACAACGAATTCGACCGCATCGAAGAGCTGGTGAAAGAGGCGGTTGAGATCGTAATGGAAAGCCGGACGTGACGACATCCTTCCCGCAGCCGCTGGGCACCGACCGTTGACCTCGAGCGTGATCCGAGATGGGGAAGAAACGAGGAGGGCTACGGCGGGGACCCTGCGCTGACCGGAAAAATGGCCGGCGCTTACATCGAGGGAATGCAGGGCGACGATCCAAAATATCTGCGCTGTGCATCAACCCTGAAACACTTCTATGGAAACAACACCGAGGTCGGCCGCGGCTGGAAGAACTCTTCGATTGACCCGCGGAATAAATATGAGCTGTATCTCGAGCCGTTCCGCAGATGTATTGAGGAGAGCGGCGCAGAGGGCATCATGACGGCGTACAACAGAATCAACGGCACCGTCGGGCCGCCTGAACATGGTCATGAAAGGAACCACCACCGCCGGCGCCGGAATGGTCCCGGGGAAAACATGGAAATCTCGGAATCCGTCATCATGAAACAGGCGGACCAGAAGATGTATGAAAATAAAAAAAGTTCACGGTGAATCGCCGCAATGGATTGTCCCCGCGGGTCTTTTCGTGGTACAATGAAACATAACCGATAAAAAGAAAAACGAGGGCAGAACATGAACGAATTATATGAAATGATTGAAAAGAAAATCAAAGAATCCGGCTATCCGCGACCGATTTCGGGAAGCGATGTTTACGATGACATCTGCGACCAGATCGAGGGAAAAGAGAAAGGTTCCTATGTGGTATTATCGAAATTTGATGATGATGTGATTTTCGAGTACCACATCACGGTGATGGATGATGAATTCAACCTCGGCGTGCTGACGATGCGCACCCCGGAGGGCGTGTTTGAGACTGATTTTGACCAGTAAAAGAGAAAAGAAAGAGGTTGTTACTTATGCCGAATGTTGAAAAAATCACAAAACAGACGGAAAATCCGTTCGTAAATCTTTACCTGGTGGAAGGGACAAACAAAGTAAACCATCACTTCCGCTATTACGTGGCTTCCCGCGCAAAATCCATCGAGCAGATGAAGATTAAAACAAGGAAAAATACGCCGGACGGTGTGCTGATGTACAGTCTGTACGGGGAAAAACGCGACAAAATTGTCCTGGTGCGCCAGTACCGCGTTTCCATTGATGACTACATCTACGAATTCCCGGCAGGCCTGGTGGAACCGGGCGAGGAGTTCCATGAGGCTGCCGTGCGCGAGATGCATGAGGAGACCGGTCTTACGTTTCACCCGTTGAAAGTAGATCCCTGCTACGAGAAACCGTTCTTCACCACAATCGGCCTGACTGATGAAGCATGCTCTGCCGTTTACGGCTGGTGCGAGGGCGAGATCAGCCGCAAATACCTCGAAGAGAGCGAAGTGATCGAAGTTGTCCTTGCTGACCGCGAGGAGGCAAAGAGAATCTTAAAGGAAGAAAATGTAGCAATTATGTGTTCTTATCATCTGATGCATTTTATTCATGATGAGGAGCCGTTTGCATTCCTGAAATAAGATGGAGGGGAGCCAGAAAAACACAACCCCTGGAAGTTCTTAGCACGAACTGCCAGGGGTTGTGTTTTTCTGACTCCCATTTACGTTGTGGGGGACGGGAGGGTGAGGACTCAGGTGTAGTATTGGGCCTGGGTTTCGTAAAGATTGGCGTAGATGCCGTGGTTTGCGAGGAGGGTGTCGTGGGTTCCGTCTTCGGCGATGCGGCCGTGGTCGAGGACGATGATGCGGTCGCAGAATTTGCAGCTGCTCATGCGGTGGGGGATGTAGACAGCGGTTTTGCCGGCGGTCATCTGGCTGAACTGTTCGTAGATTTCAGCCTCAGCGATCGGGTCGAGGGCTGCGGTCGGCTCGTCGAGGATGACGAACGGGGCATCCTTGTAGAGGGCGCGGGCGATGGCGGTGCGCTGGGCCTCGCCGCCGGAAAGGTCGACACCGGAGCCGTTGTTGTTGTAAAGGCGGGTGCGGACGCCCTGCGGGAGTTGCTGTACACGGTCGGTGAGACCGACTTTTGCAAGAGAGGATTGCAAAGCAGCTTCATCAATCTCGGTTCCGGCGGCGATGTTTTCGTCGAGCGGGAGGGAAAACAGGTGGAAATCCTGGAAAACGACGGAGAATGCCTGCGTGTACTCTTTGTAGCTATATTTGCGGATGTCAATGCCATTCAGGGTGATGTAACCTGAAGTTGGCTCATACAGGCGGCAGAGCAGCTTGATGAGTGTTGTCTTTCCGGCTCCGTTACGGCCAACGAGGGCGGTTTTTTCGCCGACGGCAAAGGACAGTGTCACATGTTCGAGTACCGGAATATTCGTACCGGGATAAGAGAATGAGACATCGTGGAACGCAAATTCGTACTGGCCGTCGTCGCGTTTCTCAATCGGCAGTGTACCGTCGTAGGCATAGACGGCTGCGCAATGAAATCCTCATAGGTCGAGAGATAGGAATTGATATAGTCGAACTCCGATCCGGTTGCGAGAAATGTCTGAAGATCACTCATGGCGCGTGTCACGGAACCGGCATACAGAAGAACATCCCCAATGGGGAGAACGCCGTACAGAGCCCTGGCGCCGATCACAAGGTACGCAGCGAAATTGGAAAGGAGCGAAAGCAGCGCGTTTTTTTCCGTCTGTGATGGCGGAGAAGCGGGCGAAGTCGAGGTACATCGGCAGAAAGTGTTCCATGGCTTTTCCAAACTGTACGTCGAGAAAATGATCGAGATGACCGATGCGGATATCGTCCGCGCGCCGTTCTTCAAGCATCACATTAACGAGATAATTGGCAACCGAGTTGGAATGGTCGTTGCCCTGGTTCAGCTCTATCTTTTTCTGCGTACTCCTGCGGTTGATGCGGGAGGAAAGTGCAAGCTGCACACCACAGAGCAGGAGCAGTGCAAGCATCGAAAACGACGAGGTGAAAAAGTTATTCCTGCTGCTGTCGGACAGAAGAAACAGACGGAGCAGGAAAAACAGGGCATAGAGAACCGAGAGCAGGGAAGTGATCAGCGTATGAATGACAATGAGCTGGTCACCCACATTTCCCGATCCCATGGAGGAGACGTTGGTGCGCCGGATGGCATCCATCGTCTCTGTTTTTCGAATTTCTCAAACTCCAGCTCCAGCGCCTTTGCGGTGATTTTCTGTTCCGTGCGTGCAAGACAGAGTTCTTTTTGGCCGTCGAGATACTGACGGCAGATTTTTTCAAACAATCCCAGCCCATACTGCGTAAGCAGAAAGACGACAACAGTATACAGACAGGCGCGGTACGACTTTGCAAGCAGTAAATTCAAAATTCGCGCCGAGAAAAACAAGGAGAGATACGGCAGCGTTGCAGCTGCAAAAGCGCTTCCGAGAAGCCAGAACAGCACGCGGTGATTGCCCTGGCTCACCATAGTTAAAAAGCGGCAGATGGCATGAAACCGTTCTTTCATTTTCATCAGATATCTTCCTCCGTTTCCTGATAATACTGGCTCTGCACCTCAAACATATGCGCATACGATCCGCCAAGGGCAATCAGCTCATCGTGGGTTCCGCATTCTTTGATCTTTCCGTTTTCGAGAAACAGGATCGTATCGCAGAAGCGTGTCGATGCAAGACGGTGCGAGATGAAAAGCGCAGTCTTATTTTTCAGCAGTGTGCTGTAGGTTTCGTACATTTTATTTTCCGAGATTGCATCGAGCGCAGCCGTCGGCTCATCGAGCAGGAGCAGATGGCAATTTTTATAGAGTGCCCGCGCCATCATCAGTTTTTGCATTTCACCGCCGGAAAGCGTAATGCCGTCGTCCGCCATATCCTTGCCAAGATAGGTTTCTTCTTTCTGCGGCAGACTTGCAATTTTTTCCCAGAGTCCGGCGCGGATGAGTGCTTCTCGGCAACGGTTACGATCGGTCTCTTCCAGTGGGGAGCAGCTCACATTTTCTGCAATCGAAAACGAGAGTGCAAACGGGTCCTGAAAGACCGCCGCGATTGCTTTGTAATACTGTGCCGGATTCAGACTGCCAAGGGGAATGCCGTTGATGGTGATATTCCCTTCCGTTGGCTGATATAGCCCGCAGATCAGCTTGACAATGGTGGATTTTCCGGCGCCGTTGATGCCGACAAGTGCTGTATGCTCGCCCGCATGGAGTGTAAAACTGACATCATCGAGGATCCTTTTATCGCCGCCCGGATGGGAAAACGAGACGTGGGAAAAGCAGATTTCCAGCGGTTTTTCTTCCGCAAGTTCCGGCCGGAACGGCAG
>ENA-OQBI01000039-OQBI01000039.1-human-gut-metagenome-genome-assembly--contig:-NODE-39-length-8156-cov-0.629468_pt1 | contig 8156 bp, 6 predicted proteins | sample MGYA00242744_ERZ504547 | MGnify/ENA primary metagenome ERZ504547 (study PRJEB26092, sample SAMD00036236) | human gut metagenome | host: Homo sapiens | study: EMG produced TPA metagenomics assembly of the... | reverse complement strand
CGGAGACCTCGGTGTCATCGATTGTATAGCCGAGCTGCAGAAGGCGGGACTGGACGTCCTCGACGGCTGCTCCCCGCATGCCCGTTGTAATAGGTTCCATGAACGAACCCCTTTCGGCGTATCATTCGTACTATTTGAGCGCCTGTCGGATAGACGACGCAAAGAGATGCATAAACATGCACTCAACAGTGTAGCAAGTTGTACCCAAATACGCTGCTGACAGGTTTTATAACCCACGCTAGTTGAGTCGCTCCACAAAGAAATCTGCCATGGAGAGGAACAGCTCGCGTGCGTGCGGATCAAGCTCAACGTTCTCGATGGCCGCTTTGGCCTTAGCGGTCAGGTCCAGTGCGTAGGCGTGGGCGTAATCGATAGAGCCAGTCTCCTGGAAGATTTCCACGGCGCGCGCGAGCTGCGCGGGGTCCTCGGTGCCCGAGGAGAGGATCGCTTCAATCTCGTCGTGATAGCGCTCATCGGACAGGGCGTGCACGGCAACCAGGGTGCGCTTACCCTCGGTGATGTCGGTGCGGAAGTCCTTGTTGGCGGCCTCTTTGGTGCCGATCAAGTTGAGCAGATCATCTTGGATCTGGAAGGCAAGGCCCGTGTACAGGCCAAAGGCGCGCAGCGCCTCAATCTGCTCCTCGCTGCCGCCGCCGATAATGGCTCCGGCGGCAAGTGGCGTGGCTCCGCTGTAGTACGCGGTCTTGTGCGTCGCCATGTCCAGGTAATCGTCGACCGAGATGTCAAAGCGCCCGTCGCGTACCCAGCCCAAGTCGAGCGCCTGGCCCTCGATGGTGCGGACGATCATCTCGGTAAGCTCGTGGAGTACGCGGAGTTTTACGTTGGGCTCGAGCGTGGGGTCGTCGAGAACCGTCTTGGTGACCATGGTGAGCGCCAGGTCGCCACAATTGATGGCAAGGCCCGTGCCCTCGGTGAGGTGCATGCAGGGCTTGCCGCGGCGCAGCTGGCCGTTATCGGCGATGTCGTCGTGGATGAGCGCCGCCCGACTGGAAAATGCTCGATAGCTGCCGCGGCGCTGCGGGCGTTCTCAAAGCTACCGCCCACTGCGGTTGCGGCGAGCATGCAGATAAGCGGACGGTGGCGCTTGCCGGCGTTGGCCGTAAAAGCCGAGAGCGGCGCGTACAGGTAGCGCTCGATATCGGCAGAGGTCGCCTGTCCGTCAAAGAACGTGGCCAGATAGTCGTTAATCTGGTCAAAGTGCTGGGCTAAAAAGCTGGTAAACGGACTGGACACGGGTTCTCGCATTCTTTCTTAGGTTGCACCGTTGCATTATGCAGACAACATATTGCCACATTGGGGCGTCGAGCGCGGCGGTTGAAGACGATTGAGTCTTGCGGTCGCAAACGCGGCAAGGGGCTCGGCTAGATAAGCCCAAAGTGTTCGAGCGCGGTGACGACGCCGTCGTGATCGATAGAATCGGTTACGTAGTCCGCCTTCTCCTTAAGGAAGTCTGGTGCGTTGCCCATGGCGATGCCAACATCGACTGCCTCCATGAGGGCGATGTCGTTGCTCGCGTCGCCAATGCCGTACACGGTGCCGTGATCTGGCCCCAGGGCGTCAAGCACGGCACTGATTCCGGCTCGTTTGGTGCACTCACGCGGCGAGATTTCTGTGACCTCGAGCTCGAGCTCGTTGAGACAGAGCAGAGGTCCAAGCTCTTCATCTTGGGCGATGCGGTTGGCAAGTGGTGTGGACATAAGAATTTTATAGGCGTTGTAGTGCTCAAGTTGCGTGACGGCGTCGCCCACGGTGCGTGCGTATCCGTACGTCTCGGGGGCATCTGCACTCATGCGCACCACGCGATCGATGCCCTCAAAGCGAATGACCTCACCCGATTGCTCGAGATAGGGGGCAAGGCGCTGTAGCAGACCAGGGTTTATGGCTGCATTTCGCACAATGCGCCCCTCGAGTTCGGCGTAACCGCCCGCGAGACACACGACGCCCGTCCACGGCAGCTCGAGCAGCTTAGGATGGGATGCAGCTCAGGGTGCGTCCCGTGCAGATAAAGGCCATGTTGCCGTTGGCGACAAACTCGCGGATTGCCTGCGAAACCGCCTCGTTGGGATAGGGGGAGAGGTCCCGCTCGTCTCGGGAAGGTCTTGGGCGAGCCTGGGGTCTTGCCACGCGAGCGTGCCGTCAATGTCGAAGAAGCAGATATCGCCGTGCTTGTGGGTTGGGCTGGCGGCAGGGGAGGCCGAGGTGGTGGGCACAAATCCCGGCTCGAGGCCCATGATCTGGTCAAAATGCTCTTTAACGCGGGGAACGGAGATGCCGATGATCACCTGGGCGGTCTTGCCCGTAATGATGAGGCCCTTGGCACCCGCTGCGACGAAGGTCGCGTTGTCCGCGACGATGGAAGGGTCCACGACTTCGACGCGCAGGCGCGTGGCGCAGTTGGTTGCGCCCACAATGTTGGAGACGCCGCCCAGAAGCATCACAACCTGCTCGGCGAGCAGATGATCTTGTGATGCCTGGCCGCCGGAAGCGCTGTTTTCGGATGAGCGCCTTTCGTCAACGTCGTCTCCCGTCAAGCGCGAGAGCGCAGTGTTGCTGGCGATATGGTCCTCGCGTCCTGGGGTTTTAAGGTCAAAGGTCAGAATAAGACCTCGAAAACTCAGAAAGAAGATGGCGCTAAAGATGAGTCCGATTCCGAGCGCCAAAAGATAGGAACCGGCATGTGTCCGCATGAGCGGGATAAAGTTGAAGGCAGCCATTTCCATAAAGCCACCCGAGAAGATGCCGACGACGCCAAAGAAGTTCATAGCCATGGCGAGGCAAGACGAGAGGACGGCGTAGAGCAAAAAGAGCCCGGGGTGGGTGAACATAAAGAGAAATTCGAGCGGTTCGGTGACGCCGCAGACCACTGAGGCAACAATGGCGGGAACCAGGATGACCTTGAGGCCAGCGCGGCGCTCGAGCTTTGCGGTGGAGTAGAACGCAGCCGCGATGGCGGGAAGGCCAAAGAGCTTGACCCAGCCGGTGGCGGGTAAAACCGGCCCACGGCGCAAGTTCATTAAGGGGGCGCGTGCTATGGGAGAGGATGGGGAGCAAGCTGCTCCACGTGGCGTAGATGCCGTCGTTAATGACCAGGTTGTCGTAGTAGATCGGCATGTAGAGCAGGTGGTGCAGCCCCATGGGCTCGAGTGCTCGTTCTAAAAAGACAAAGATGCCCACGCCGAAGGGGCCGACGCCCGCAAATGCATGGCGCAGCGTCTCAGTCACTGCGTATACGGAAGGCACGATGGCGACCGAAACGACGGCAAGGGCGAACACGGCAAAAAAGCTGATGAGGTAGACCAGCGAGGAGCCCGAGAAGGTGCCGAGCCAATCGGGAACCTTGGCATCGTAGAAGCGGTCATGGATGGCGACGACGGTTGCCGATACCGCCAGCGGGCCGATAATGCCGGTGTCGAGCGTCTTGATGCCGTCGATGACGGTGATACCGCTGGCGGGGGTCAAAGATGATGGGTACTTAAGCCCAAGGTTGTCTCCGCTCAGCTTAATGATCTCGCTCAAAAAGAAGCAATAGGCAAAATAGGCCACGAGTGCCTCGAGGCAGCAGCGTGCCGGTTGCTTTTGGGCAAGACCGATAGGCAGCGCTACGGCAAAAAGGAGCGGGAGACGTTTAAAGACCGTCCACGAGCCGCGCTGGATGATGGTCCAGAAAACGTACCAAGGGGTTCCGTATACGGCGAGGTCGCCGACGATATCCGCAGACGTTGCGAGGGCGGAGACGCCGACCATAAGGCCCGATATGGAAAACAACATGGCGGGCGCGAACATTGCCCCGCCAAAGCGTTGGATTTTCTGCAGCATATTCTGCCTCTCGACCATAAGCCCGCCGTGTCTGCGGTGGAACGTTTAAACAATGAGTTAATTGTAGGGGAGTGAGCGTTCGCCGCATTGTTGGTTTTGATTCGAATCGATTGGAGCATCACGGGCGCCGTTGACAGTTAATAATCGGTGCTTTGCCGATTAGACGGTTTAAACAACCCAAAGAAATGACTATCGTGCCTAGCCATACATATTCATTAGAGGTGAAGTCATGCCAAAAGCGATTTACGAAGGAATCTACCGCGAGATCCGTTCGCGCATCATTAACGGGACTTATGCGTTTCAGGAGATGCTGCCAACCGAAGCCGAGCTGACCGCGGAATTTGGCTGCACGCGCAATACCGTTCGACGCGCCTTGAGCATGCTGGCCGACCAGATGTTTGTGCAGCTATACACGGCAAGGGCGTGCGCGTTATTTGGCTCAAGGGTGAAACCGACATGCTGGGCGCACTCGAGGAAGTCGAGTCGTTTGGCGAATTTGCAAAGCGCAACAATGCCGTTGCATCGACGGACGTTAAGTCTTTTGAGCATTTGATTTGCACCGAGCAACTCTCTCGTCGCCTGGGCTTTAAGGTGGGCGAGGAGCTGATTCGCGTCGTGCGTGTCCGAAGCCTCAACGGCAGCGCGCGCCAAGTGGACCACGGCTACTTTTTGGCGTCGATCGCCAAGGCCTGACCCCCGAGATCGCGGCGGATTCTATCTACGGCTATCTGGAGCACAAGCGCGGCATCAAAGTGATGGCGAGCCGCCGTACGGTGAGTGTCGAGCTCGCCAACGATGAGGACTGCAGCTATCTGGACCTTGGCAAGTACAACTGCGTCGCCGTTATGGAGAGCCAGTCGTACACCTCGGACGGCATCTTGTTCGAGGTCACGCATGCCCGCACACACCCCGAGATCTTCCATTACCGCGTCAATTCCAAGCGATAGCCGGCTAGCTCGCAGCCTGACGAGACTCATGCCCTCAAAGCGAAAACGCCCGGTCAAACCGACGATGCATCGGCTTGACCGGGCGTTTTCTCTGCATTCGATAACAAATAATTGTTTATACAAAACTTGTCAAGTATCAAGTCGAAATTACCGTTCACCGAAGTTTTTCTACCGCTCTAGTAATACTTGTTCAAACAACTAGTCAAATAGCGTATCGTTCAAATCAGCAAAAGGGGCAAAGTCCCCGAGCCAATCTCCGAAGGCGGCGGCAAAGGGTGCCGCCACGGTGTGAAAGGGTGGATTGTAATGAAGAACGAAATGAGCAGAAGGCAGTTCCTGGGCTTTGCTGGTTCCGCGGCTGCGGTTCTTGGTCTGGGCCTCGTGGGCTGCGGTGGTTCTGCCGGCTCTGGCTCCTCTGCTTCTGGTGACGCTGCCGAGGTCTACTTCCTCCAGTTCAAGCCCGAGGTCGACAAGGAGTGGAAGGAGATCGCCAAGGCGTACAAGAAGGAGAAGGGCGTCGAGGTCAAGATCGTGACCGCCGCCTCCAACACCTACGAGGAGAAGCTCAAGTCCGAGATGTCCAAGAGCTCTGCTCCGACGCTGTTCCAGGTCAACGGCCCCACCGGCCTTAAGAACTGGAAGGACTACTGCGCCGATCTTTCCGACACCAAGCTCCGCGGCGAGCTCATCGACGACTCCCTGGCGCTGCAGTCCGACGGCAAGGATCTGGGTATCGACTGGGTTCAGGAGAGCTACGGCATCATCTACAACAAGGAGCTCCTCGAGAAGGCCGGCTACAAGGCCGAGGACATCAACTCCTTCGACAAGCTGAAGGCTTGCGCCGATGACATCCAGGCCCGCAAGGACGAGCTCGGCGTTGACGGTGCCTTCACTTCCGCCGGCATGGATGACTCCTCCAGCTGGCGCTACACCACCCACCTCGCCAACCTCCCGCTCTACTACGAGTTCGAGAAGGAGCACAACCAGGAGGACGACGAGATCAAGGGCGAGTATCTCGACAACTTTAAGCAGATCTTCGACCTGTATATCACCGACTCCACCTGCGATCCTTCGCAGCTTGCCTCCAAGACCGGTGACGACGCCACCAACGAGTTCGCAACCGGTAAGGCCGTCTTCTATCAGAACGGCTCTTGGGCCTACGCTGACCTCACCAAGGCCGGTATGACCGACGACCAGCTCGGCATGCTGCCGATCTACATCGGCGTCGACGGCGAGGAGAACCAGGGCCTGTGCTCCGGCGGCGAGAACTACTGGTGCGTGAGCTCCCAGGCTTCCGAGGATGCTCAGAAGGCCACCGAGGACTTCATGTACTGGTGCGTCACCGCTGACACCCCGACCAGCATCATCGCCGACAAGATGGGTCTGACCGCTCCGTTCAAGAGCGCCAAGGAAACCACCAACGTCTTCTCGCAGCAGGCCGTTGCCATGGCCAAGGACGGCAAGAAGACCGTTGCTTGGGACTTCGTTTACATCCCCTCCGAGGAGTGGAAGAAGAACCTCAAGCAGGCTCTGATCGCCTATGCTGCCGACAACAGCAAGTGGGACGGCGTCAAGAACGCCTTCGTCGATGGCTGGAAGACCGAGAAGGCTGCTTCCGAGTAAGCAGTTGCTGCCCAAGCTATCTGATTAGCGACAGGGGGCGGGCAGACGTTGGTTTGCCCGCCCTCTGCATATTGAAAGGACCCTTTTATGGGCAAAGCACTCAAGCGCTGGTGGCCGCTCTTTATGCTGCCCACGTGCCTGGCGTTTATGATCGGGTTCGTGATCCCTTTTATCCAGGGCTTCTATCTCTCGTTCTGCCAGTTTATTACCATTAACAACGCGCACTTTGTCGGTATCGCGAACTACGTGCGCGCGCTGTCCGATCCGCAGTTTTGCCACGTCGTTCTTCTTTACCGTGGCGTTTGCCTTCCTGTCGACGGTGCTCATCAACGTGATCGCCCTGGCAATTGCGCAGGCGCTCACCCGCAAGGCGCTCAAAGGCACCAACATCTTCCGTACGATCTTCTTTATGCCTAACCTGATCGGCGGCATCGTGTTGGGCTACATCTGGCAGATCCTGATCAACTGCCTGCTCTCCAACGTGGGCGCCCAGCTCATTGCCCTTAACTCCGCTGCCGGCTTCTGGGGCCTTATCATCCTGACCCTGTGGCAGCAGGTCGGCTACATGATGATCATCTACATCGCTGGTCTGCAGTCCATTCCGTCCGACTACATCGAGGCCGCCAAGGTCGACGGTGCCACGGCATGGCAGACGTTTTGGAAGGTTAAGATCCCTAACCTGATGCCGACCATCACCATCTGCCTGTTCCTGTCCATCACCAACGGCTTTAAGCTGTTCGACCAGAACCTCGCCCTTACCGGCGGCGCCCCCGCGCACTCCACCGAGATGCTCGCCCTGAACATCTACAACACGTTCTATTCGCGTGCCGGTATCGCATGGCAGGGCATCGGTCAGGCCAAGGCGGTTATCTTCTGCATCCTGGTCGTAGCCATCTCCATGATTCAGCTTAAGGCCACGAGGTCCAAGGAGGTGCAGCAGTAATGAAACGCGATAAGGTTATCAACCGCGCGCTCTCGATTTTCTTTACGATCCTGTCGCTCGCGTGGATCTACCCCGTGTTATGATTGCGCTCAATTCCTTTAAGAAAGCGACCGCAATCAGCACCACCACGGCGTTCGATCTGCTCACGCCCGAGACGTTCAACGGCCTTGCAAACTACGTGCACGCCCTTAACGAGCAGGGCTTTGCCTCGGCATTTATGTACTCGCTCATCATCACGGTCACGTCGGTCGTGCTGATCTTGGTGTGCTGCTCCATGTGCGCTTGGTACGTGGTTCGCGTCAACAGCAAGATCTCGAACTTCTTCTATTACCTGTTCGTGTTCTCGATGGTCGTACCGTTCCAGATGCTCATGTTCACGCTGTCCAATTTGGCGGACCGCATTGGCTTTAACACGCCGTTCAACATCTGCTTTATCTATCTGGGCTTTGGCGCGGGCCTGGCGGTCTTTATGTTCGCCGGCTTTGTAAAGAACATCCCGCTCGAGATCGAAGAGGCGGCCATGATTGATGGCTGCAACCCGGTCCAGGTGTTCTTTAAAATCGTCCTTCCCATCATGAAGCCCACCTATCTTTCGGTCGGCATTCTCGAGACCATGTGGGTCTGGAACGACTACCTGCTGCCCTACCTTACGCTCGACTCCACCAAGTACAAGACCATTCCTATCTTGATCCAGTACTTCCGCGGCGGCTATGGCCACGTCGAGCTCGGCCCCATGATGGCCTGCATCATGATGGTCGTTATCCCCATCGTCATCATGTACATCCTCTGCCAGAAGTACATCATCG
>ENA-OQBI01000037-OQBI01000037.1-human-gut-metagenome-genome-assembly--contig:-NODE-37-length-8376-cov-1.036126_pt1 | contig 8376 bp, 9 predicted proteins | sample MGYA00242744_ERZ504547 | MGnify/ENA primary metagenome ERZ504547 (study PRJEB26092, sample SAMD00036236) | human gut metagenome | host: Homo sapiens | study: EMG produced TPA metagenomics assembly of the... | reverse complement strand
CGCTGTCAATATACTTATAAAGAGTGTTACCCTTTGTATCTGTCAGCGTGGTCTTTGTATATGTATCATAGCTGTCACCATTCTTTGAAATCACTGCGCCATCACGAGATGAGCCAAGCTTCTCAAGCAGCTTCAGCTTATCACTATAGCCTGCATTTTTTTCATCAAGATTCTTATAAATGCCCTGAAGTGTGACATACGAGTAGCCATAATTTACGGCATTCATAAGATTTTTGCTCTGCGCATTCATCTTCGCCGCATCTGTTGTCAGATTATTGTAGTTTGTAACAGCTGCCTCGATTTTGGCTCTGGTCTCATCGTCTGAAACTCCATGTAAAGCTGCATACTCATCATATGGATTGGATGAATAAGTACCGGTAGTGGTCTTTTCACCACCATATGCTATTCCCAGGCTATAAAGTGCTGATGCTCCATCTATATTGCTGCCGGTTATGGTAAAATCGTTTGCCACGCCTGTCTTTTTTGAGCTGATATAAAATCTCTTGTAGCTTGAATCGTAGTTTGCATCAAGCCCCGCATTCCTGAGTTCCTTTACCACGTCGTTCATGGTTGATGATGCGCTGAGAGTGATAGACTTGGTCTCGTCCCCCATCTTTACCTCAAGCTTGGCATCACCGCCTGTGTAACCGAGCTGTGCAAGTGTAGTCTTCTCACTGTCTGCCTTAATTTCTGCTCCGGTCATATATCCGGCCTTTGCCATCTGCTTGATTTTCAGCGACTGTGTGCCGCTTGGTGCACCGGAGCCTGCCTTTACTGTGGCCTTGGTAGTATCCGAAACTGATGTCTTCTTTAAGTTGTATGCTGTAGAAAATCGCAGATTGGAAATATTGCTGTACAAGCTGTACACCTTGGTATTAAGGGATTTCCACGCATCCTGTGTCCACTCAAGCTTAGTCTGCGCCTTCTGATATTTCTCTTTTCTGGTGGTATATGACGATACCATTGCCTTTACAATAGAATCTGTATCCAGGCCTGATGTCATTCCCGATAATCTGATTGCCATGGTGTCCTCCTATCTCTTCTCATCTACCATGAGTCCTGCCATCTCCCAGACCTTCGCTATCATGTCGAGCGTCTTCTCCGGCGGAAACTCCTTGATGACTTCCTTTGTCTTCTTATCAACTATCTTTATTGTCACGCGGTTAGTCTTCTCATGGATGCCGAACACTGCCTCCGACTGGTCAGCCAACGCGCTCTTGTTGATATCATCCACAGCCTTTTTTAAGCTGCATATTCTTCTCATTCTGCTTTTGTGCAGCAGCCTGTGCCTGTCCCCGCGCTCCGGCATCACCGGCTGAATCACCGCTTGCTTCCTTCGTATTCATCGCCTGAATATTCCTTGCGATGCTGTCAGACACGACCTGATTGTCCGCACTGGACACCTCTGTCCTTCCCTGTGCCTGTTCCTTTATCTGTGCAGTTGATGTACTTCCCTGATAGACCATTCCTGCACCCTTGATTGCCTCTATTGCCATCTCTAACACCTCCGTGTGAAAATATGTTGCAATTGACTGTTGTTCTTACCCTATTCTAAGGAATATATCGGATGAATTGCGGGAAAGTTTATAGCTTTCTTCTCTTTTTAAGTATAAAGAGATTTTGAAAAATCCCGGCCCACATCAGGATACTTAACTTTATCCTATGACGTGAGCCGGGATGGATTGTCTCTTTATTCTTTTTGTGTTTTAGTCTTAATGCTCCAGATTTGCAAACTTTGTGTACTCAGGCAGCCATGCGAGGTTTACGGTGCCGATTGGACCGTTACGCTGTTTAGCTATGATGATTTCTGAGATACCCTTGAGCTCGGTGTCCTTGTTGTAGTAATCGTCACGATAGATGAACATGACGACGTCGGCATCCTGCTCGATAGCTCCTGACTCTCGAAGATCAGAAAGCATAGGCCTGTGGTCCGGTCGCTGCTCTACAGCTCGTGAAAGCTGGGAGAGGGCCACTACAGGGACTGAAAGCTCTCTGGCGAGTGCCTTAAGCGAACGTGATATGTCTGAGATTTCCTGCTGACGCGATTCTGAGCCTCGTCCTGAGCCTGTCATGAGCTGCAGGTAATCGATGATGACGAGCTTTAAGTCATGTTCGAGCTTGTATTTACGGCACTTGCTTCGAAGCTCTGATATGCTGATACCCGGAGTGTCGTCTATGATGAGCTCGGAGTCTCCGATGATTCCGGCTCCCTCGACCAGCTTTTCCCAGTCGGCATCAGACAGATTTCCTGTACGCAGTGCCTGCGCATCTACCTTTGATTCGAGTGAGAACAGACGGTTTACGAGCTGCTCCTTCGACATCTCGAGTGAGAATATGGCTGTACACAGATGTGCATGAAATGCCACATGCTGTGCTATGTTGAGCACGAAGGCTGTCTTTCCCATTGACGGACGGGCTGCCACGAGCACGAGATCTGACGGCTGAAGTCCCGCTGTCCTGTAGTCAAGGTCTATGAAGCCTGTAGGGATTCCTGTTACGGTGCCCTCCTGCTGTGCTGCTTTTTCGATTTTCTCGAGGGCATTCATGACTACAGTACGGATTGGCACGTAGTCACCTGTCTGCCTTGTGGAAAGCAGCTCAAATACATCGTGCTCTGTCTTGTCGAGCACGCTCTCGAGCGATTCCTTGCCGGCGTAGCACTCGTTCTCTATGTCCTCTGTCACATGGATGAGCTTTCGCTTTATGGCATTTTCTTTTACGATATTGGCATAGTACTTGATGTTGGCAGAGGTCGGCACACTGGTGACGAGAGTTCTCACAAAGTCAAGGCTTTGTATTTCCTGCGGCACATCCTTTTCCTTTAAACGATTCTGGAGTGTGACGAGATCTACAGGCTGCCCCTCTGTAAAGAGCTCAACCATGGTCTCAAATATGATGCCGTACTGCTGATGATAAAAATCCTCCTTAAGGAGCATCTCGCTGGCGGTCACTATGGCATCCTTGCTCATAATCATGGAGCCGACCACGGACTGCTCTGCCTCAAGGCTGTTTGGCATTATTCGTTTGATTAATGCTTCTTCCAAGGGGATTCCTCCTATCCTTCAACTACTGATACTGTGAGGTTTGCTGTTACCTTTGGATGAAGCTTGACAGGCACCTCATAGTTTCCGAGTGCCTTGATTGACTCGTTAAGCTGCATCTTTTTCTTGTCGAGCTCTAAGCCATGCTGCTCCTTTGCCGCAGCCGAAATCTCCTTGGTGGAAATGGAGCCGAAGGTCCTGCCGCCCTCTCCTGAGCGCAGCTTTACTACTACCTTTGTGCTCTCTACGACCTTTGCGAGCGCAAGTGCACTCTCGTAGTTTTCCTGTGCTACCTTGTCAGCGTGCTGGTTCTGAAGCTTTAAGTCATTTAGGTTCTTTGGAGTAGCCTCTACTCCGAGCTTTTTAGGTATGATATTGTTTCTGGCGTAGCCGTCACTTACGTTTACTATCTCGCCTTTTTTGCCTAATGGTTTTACGTCCTGTAATAAGATTACTTTCATTCTTCTATGTCTCCTTCTTTTAGCATTTCGTCCAGTGTATCCTGTATCATGCGCTTTGCCTGCACGATAGTAACGCCTGTCAGCTGCGCGCCTGCCACATTTAAGTGTCCGCCACCGCCCAGCTTCTCCATGATTATCTGGACATTTATCTCGTCGATTGAACGAGAGCTGATATAAATCTTGTCATTGTACTCCGTGAGCACAAATGATGCCTTGATTCCTATGATGTTTAGCAGCTCATTTGCTGCCTGTGCACCGACGATTGTCGGGCTCTCCACATTCTCGCTAGGGCATACCGATATGGCAAACGAGCCCCTGTATACCTCTGCATGGCGTACTGCCTCGGCTCTTGCCTTGTAGCATGCCATGTCATTTCTAAGCATCTTTCTGACGCGTGTTACCTCTGCACCTGAGCGCTTCAAAAAGGCTGCCGCCTCAAATGTACGCACGCCTGTCTTCGTCATAAAGTTGTTGGTGTCGATGAGGATTCCTGCGTAGATGCAGTCGGCCTCTGTCGCATTAATCTTGACTCCGTCGTTGAAGTACTGCAATACCTCTGCTACCATCTCACACGCACTTGATGCATACGGCTCGATATATGAGAGTATAGGATTCTCTATTATCTCGCTGCTTTGTCTGTGGTGGTCAAATACGACTATCTTTCCAGTCTTTCTGAGGAGCTCAGGGCACTCTGTGTAGCTTGGCCTGTTGGTGTCCACCACCATGACAAGAGTATCCTTGCTCACCATCTCAAGAGCTTCTTCGCTGTTTATAAACATATCCGCCGGGTAGCCCTTTGCCTCTGAAAATGTCTCCATGAGAGGTCTGACTGAGCTTGTCGGGTCATTTATTACTATCTGTGCCTTTTTGTCGAGATTCTTGGCTGCACAGTATATACCTATGCCTGCTCCAAGCGAGTCTACATCTGTGATGCTGTGGCCCATGATAAGTACGTTCTCACAGGTCTCAATGATTTCCTGAAGCGCCTGTGCCTTGACTCTTGCCTTTACCCTTGTCTTGCTCTCCACCTGCTTTGACTTGCCGCCAAAATACAGGATATCGTCATGATCCTTTATAACTACCTGATCACCGCCTCGTCCGAGGGCCAAGTCTATGGCATTTCGCGCATATACGTAGTTTTCATTATACTTATCGCTCTTTATACCGATTCCGATACTGAGCGTGACCGCCATCTCGTTGCCGACCTTTATAGCCTTGACCTCGTCGAGCACCTTGAACTTGTCCTCCTTCATGCTGTCAAGGTACTTGTACTTGAACACCACGAAGTATTTGTCGTTTTCTATCTTTCTGACAAGTCCGTCATACTTGGCAAAATACTGGTTTACACGCCTGTCGATAAGTGCAACGAGCAGTGACCTCTTTACGTCCTCTATGCTGTCGAGTGCCTCATCATAGTTGTCAATATATACAAGCGCTGAGACCTGCTTCTGCTCTGTGATTTCTTTCTTGCAATGATAAAGCTCCGACTCATCAAATACGTACAGCGCCGTCAAAAACTCGTCTGCTTCATTTGTGTCGATTATCTCATTTTCCTCTGCGATAGAGTTGAAATATATTCGCTTGACGGACAGACGGACTATGCTGTCCTCCTCCTCATTTACTATCTTGAAGTCTGTCGGCGCATCACTCTTGGTGAGAAGCTCTCTGGTCACTGTCGGAAAAAGTGTCGTGATGGATTTGTGATATTTTTTATCCACACCCATTAGCTCTGCGAATTTGTCATTTACCCAGAGTATCTTGCCGGAGTACTCAAGCAGGGCATACGGCACCTCAAACTCATTAAGCAGCCTCTTCTGCACCGATGAATACTGTGTTGCAAAGCTTATCAGCTCATTTGCAACGACTGACTTGCTTCTGACATACAAAAACAGCACGAGCGCAAAGTAAAACACTGTAAAGCCTACCATGCCATAGCCAAGCCTTCTGTCATAGCGCAGTGCTATTCCGTCAGCACATATCCACACAAACGTCAGATATAGCGGCCAGCACATGTAGCTTTTCAGCCTGCCCTTGAATTTTATTTTTTTCTTCATTTTACTCTCCTTATCCCCGCTGCGTTGCGCTGATGCTGCCGGTGCAACGGTTGCGGTTTCGAGAATGTACTACAAATTAATAGTTACCGGCCACACCTTTGTGCAGCCCGCATCGATTGATATACCTACTAGAGAGTATACCACTTTGTGAGGATTATTCCTAGTACTATATTTATCAGTTTGGAATTACAGGAGTTCAGGGCAATCCTGTGTAATCTAAGCACAATTCTGTGCAATCTAAAAAGCACCGCATATATCTGATATTGATATGATACATGCGATGCTTTTTGTGTGCTCTCATCTTCCGGTATTCATTTTGATTAAATATAATTACTTCTCAGTCTTATCCGCAGCTATCTCTGCAATTGACTTTGTAAGACCTGCAATCCCCTGAATCTCTGAAGGGATGATTATCTTTGTAGCCTTGCCGTCTGCTGCCTTGGCAAATGCCTCTAAGCTCTTTATCTGGAGCACTGCGTTATCCGGATTTGGCCTCCTTCAACATGCGAAGTCCGTCTGCATTGGCCTGCTGTATCTTGAGGATAGCCTCTGCCTGACCTGCTGCCTCCTGGATTGTTGCCTCCTTCTTTGCCTCTGCGCGAAGGATGGCTGCCTGCTTTTCAGCCTCGGCGTCGAGGATGACTGACTCTTTATTTCCCTCTGCAACAAGGATTGTTGATTTTTTCTCACCCTCTGCACGAAGAATGGCCTCTCGTCTCTCACGCTCTGCCTTCATCTGCTTCTCCATGGCATCCTGGATGGCCTTTGGAGGTATGATGTTCTTGAGCTCGACACGGTTTACCTTGATGCCCCATGGATCTGTTGCCACATCGAGTGTTGCGCGCATCTTGGTGTTGATTGTCTCACGGCTGGTGAGTGTCTCATCAAGCTCTAAGTCTCCGATGATGTTACGAAGTGTTGTGGCTGTGAGGTTCTCAATTGCATGATTGGATTCTCTACTCCGTATGCGTAGAAGCTTTGGATCTGTAATCTGGAAATATACTACAGTGTCTATCTGCATTGTTACATTATCCTTTGTGATTACAGGCTGTGGTGGGAAATCTACACCTGCTCCTTTAAGATGACTCTCTTTGCTATTCTGTCGATAAATGGCACCTTGAGGTGAAGTCCTACGCTCCATGTAGTGAGATATCCTCCCAAACGCTCAATTACCATTGCATGTGCCTGTGGCACGATTTTGATGCAGTTTACCAGTACTATAAGTACAATTACGAGTAACACTGCAAGTGCTATTAATCCTTCCATTTCCGGTTAAGCCTCCTTTACCCTTTTTACAATTAGTTTTACTCCGCTTATCTTTACTACCTCGATAAGCTCGCCTTTTCTTATGACCTGGGTCTCGTCCTGCGGTCTGACTGTCCACTCCTGACCGTTTACAACGGCTTTTCCTGTCTGCTTCATGCTGTCAGCATCCTCGGTGAGCACAGCTCTTTCTCCGACCAGACTGTCCACGTTTGTCTTCACTGTCCTGGAATTGATGTACTTCCCGGCCCATGGCTTTGTGAGAGCTAAAAGCACGACTGAAACGAGTATAAATGCAATTCCCTGAACCACGACATTGCCGCCAAGCAGTGCGATTATAAACGCTACAAATGAGCCTGCCGCAAACCATATGGATGTGAGCCCGACTGTCATAAGCTCAACTAAAACAAAAACTACGGTGGCTGCCAACCAGAAAACAATGTATGTATCCATTTGAACCCTCCCTTTTTATTAGTATTTGTTTTATATTCATTTTATACTATGTAATTTGATTATGCAACAAATATTAATTTTTTAAACATAAAACATTTTTAACCTAAAAAATCCCGGCCACCATCCGGTAGTCGGGATTTATCATACATTTATCTTATTCGCAAACGTATGGCATAAGAGCAAGATGACGTGCTCTCTTGATTGCTACTGTAAGAGCTCTCTGGTGCTTTGCACAGTTTCCTGTGATACGGCGTGGAAGGATTTTTCCTCTCTCAGAGATGTATCTCTTTAATTTGTTTGTATCTTTGTAATCAATGACATTGTCTTTTCCACAGAATACGCAGACTTTTTTTCTTCTACGCATTGGTCTTCTCTTCATTGATGAACCATCAGCTGATTTATTGTAAGCCATTTTTGTTACCTCCTTGAATATTTGTCCTCGTGGACACTACTAATTGAATGGAAGCTCCTCGTCGATTCCGTCCGGAATGTTCATGAAGCCATCCCCAGCAGCCTGGCTAGGTGCAGGTCTGTCTGCCGGTGCAAATCCGCCTGCATTTCCTGATGCGGCTGATTTAGACTCTGCAAACTCTGCATTCTCAACCACGACGTCAGTGGTGTATACCTTCTGTCCGTCCTTGTTTGTATAGCTGCCGGTCTGGATTCGGCCTTCAACAACAAATTTTGTTCCTTTACGGCCAAATCTCTCAAAAAATTCTGCTATCTTTCCAAAAGCTACGCAGTTGATGAAATCCGTTGACTGCTCCTCTGCATTCTTGCTGTAGCGTCTGTCTACTGCAAGTGAAAATCTTGCTATTGCAAGTGAGTTATCCCCCTGGGCATAGCGGATTTCTGCGTCTCTGGTTAATCTACCCATAAGTATTACTTTGTTCATAATACAATCTCCTATTTTCTTATACTATGCCTCGTCTTTTCTAACGCATAAGAAACGAAGAACATTGTCCATGATACGAACGTCCTGCTCGATTTCTGCTGGGACTGTTCCCTCAGCATCGAACTGGATGAAGTAATAAAAGGCCTCAGTCATGTGCTGAATCTCGTAAGCTAATCTCTTCTTACCAGCCTCCTCAACTTCTGTAACAG
>ENA-OQBI01000036-OQBI01000036.1-human-gut-metagenome-genome-assembly--contig:-NODE-36-length-8424-cov-1.102206_pt1 | contig 8424 bp, 11 predicted proteins | sample MGYA00242744_ERZ504547 | MGnify/ENA primary metagenome ERZ504547 (study PRJEB26092, sample SAMD00036236) | human gut metagenome | host: Homo sapiens | study: EMG produced TPA metagenomics assembly of the... | reverse complement strand
TTTCTTACTCAGGTTTTCCCTTACCTTGTAATATTATTATACACCCGTAGGTGTATATAGTCAAGCTCATTTCCTTTATTTTCGCGCTTTTTCGCATAAAAAAAGAGGCGGTTTCCCGTCTCATTTTTCATATTCCAGCAGTGTGCAAACTGGCACGCCGAGCACTGTTGCGAAGTAGCTCAGCTCGAAGTCTGGCACAACGCGGTCGCCGGTTTCGATCCGGCTCACTGCTTTCTGGTTCAGATTCAGCCCAGCCAGTTGTAGCTTGGCGGCGAGCTGTTCCTGAGATATTCCCGCCTTTTCTCGGAGGGCCCGGATCGCAGGGCCGGAGGCGTTGCACGTTCCGTTCGTGTGCTTGTAGAGTTTCAAACTTTCACCCTCCTTTATCCCAAACATGACTGATAGCTTCTTGACTTTACCATGGCCGGGCGCCTATAATTATCCCAAACATGACTAAAAGCGAATAGACGCGAAAAAGAATTAGGAGGGCATGGCATGGTTGGAAAGAAGGGCCCGTTCGGCGGGTTTTGTAATTATGGAATTTTTGGGATCTGGGGAAAAGATCCGGGGACAGGAAAGAAAAAGTACAAAAAGGTGGACGCCGTTTCGGAGGCGGCAGCAGTAGAGAAGGCGGCGACTCTTGGCTGCGTGGATCCGCAGAGTGTCGAGGTGATCCCATTCCTCCCGCCGTCTGAAAAGCAGCAGCGGTACGCCGCAGATCTTGGCGTTCGTTTGCCGGAAGGCTGCACGGTTGTGGACGCCACCGCGTTGATCAGCAGGGCGGAGAGTGGAAACGATCCGGATCCTGCTCCCGGTCTTGTGGAGTATGCTCAGAGTTGTGGCGTTTGCTTTTCTACGCTGGCCGGAGAGGGCGGCTTGCTTGACTGTATGGTTTGCCAGCTTCCAATCAGGGAGAAGGCGATCCTTTTCGCCCATGCGGTTGCTGCCAGCGCGGCCGGTTCCGGTCTGGTGGATCCTCGAAAAACTCCGCAGTATTTGAAGTTTTGCCAGTTTGCCGATCAGGTGGCGGCGGATCCCGCTCTTGCGAAGTCGGTAGAGGGCCGCGATCGCTACGACTTCCAGAAGCCAAACACGAGATCGAAGGCATACAAGGCGGCGCTGGCCTGCTTATAAAAAATAGCCCGGTAGGAGATAACACTCCCGCCGGGCTTTCTTTATGTCCTGAACATGTCAGGGGCCTATTCTGTTTTAGATTCAGCGGCCGGAGCTTCGGCTGCGAGCTGCTGCACCGCAGTAGTGGCGATCGTTGCCGCTACGCTTGCCGCGGTTGTTGCTGCGTCGGCCGTTGCTGCCTTGATCTGGGACTCGCTGGCGGCCTTGGTTTCTCTGCATACCTGCTCGATCTTGGTTTCGAGCCATGCGTCGAAGTCGCCGTAAATCTCACGGAGGGCGGCCACGGTTGTGTCGCCGAGGATCTCCAGCGTCTTGTTTTTGGACTTCTCGAAGGCTTCGAGCTGCTTCTCTTTGGTGAATTTGCCCTCGGCTTTCAGTGAGTCCGCGAACGTCTGGGCCGTGTAGGCCACGGCCTGAGCTACGGCGTCCACTGCCATGTTCATGTATTTGGTGGCTGTCTCATTGTCCAGATCTTTCTCGATCTGGGCTGTCTGGCGTTTGAGCAGCGCCACGAGGTAGGCGCCACCGGCAGTAATGAGCAGGCAGAGGATCGGCGTCGCTGCGTTGAGGATCTGAGTCATAGCTTCGTTCATGGTGTTGGTTCTCCTTTCTGTTTTCTCCCGGATAGTACGGGCAGTTTTTACAGTCTGCTGCGTCGCACGGTGAGCCGTCCCACTCCACGAGGGAGCGGATCCAGATCACATGGACGGCCACGGCCACGATCAGCAGCAGGACACTGGCAGCCGTGCTCATTTTGAGACGTTGGCCGCGTCCACCCAGCCGTAGACATTGGACTGGCTGTCAGTGTGTACGATATGGTACGGGTGCTTTGCGCCCTTCACAATTCTGGTGACTTTGGCCGGGCCAGCTTTCGGAGATCCGGCAGCAGTTGAAGCTGCAGCGCTTCCGTAGTGAGGGCCACCAGAGAACTGAACCACGTCGCCGACTTTGATCTCAGAGCTTGCAGATCCGGCAGCGTTTCCGCCGTCGGTCGTTACGATTGCGTCGAAGTCCTTCGCTTTCAGCTTTTTGACTTCGGCGTCGGCGTTTTCTTTCTTGGAGTAGGCGCCGGTCTGTACCTTGTAGAAGCCGCCGGACTGTTTGAGAATGGCTTCAAAACCGGCAGCCTTCACCTTTTTGAGCTGAGCGTCGGCGTTTGCTTTCTGCTTATAGGCGCCGGTCTGGACGTAGTATTTCACGCCGGAACCGCCGGACGGGGTATTATTTCCGCCGGAGTTGCCGGAGTCAGTAGAGCCGAGCAGTGCGTTGATTCTGTCGGCGAGCTCCCCATATCTGGAATAAAGCCAGTCGCCGGGGCACGATTTATTTGCGAACCAGCGGTGCGCGGTGAGGACGATCTCGTTCGCCTTCGGCTCGTATGCGAGAGCCTCCTCCTTGCTGCCGAGCCAGAGCACCTTCGTTTTTCCGTTTCTCTTGCAGATGTCAGCGCAGAGCTTGATCAGTTTCTCATAAACTGCGGATTTCATGGCGTATGGTTCGGCCTTATCGCTGGCGCACTCGATCGTGATCGCTCGCTGGTCGTTTGCGTTGCTGGAGCTGCACCAGCTCCGGTTGCACTCGTCCACGATCAGGCAGACGCGGCCGTCGTACCCGATCCCGTAGTTGCAGCTTGCGTCCCTGCCTTTAGGAAAGCAGGCGCCGATCGTTTCGGCAGATAACTGGCCGACTACGCAGTGTGGCGTCAGGCGGTCGATCGAGTGGGTTCTCTTTCCACTGTGGTTAGGGCTGTAAACTGTGCAGTCCACTAATGAACTATTGCTCATGGTTTTACCTCCTTGTGTGTCGTTGGTTGTCTTGGTAGCGTATTTGTTGAAGTAGGTCTGCCCGTAGCTGGCCCGCTTCGTTTGGACGCTGGCGCTCTGATCCTTTGGCTGTTCATATTTGAGTAGCACGGCGTCGGAAGCTTGTCTCACGCTGGTGGCTTTTTTCAGCACGGCCAGCACCGCGGCGTAGCTTTCGGCGAGTTCTTTCCAGAGGAAACCGAGCTGAGTTTCCAGATCTCCGATCGAGGCACCGGCAGCCTTGACATAATTCAGGAGCGCCTCCTTGCGGCTCCAGAATGTCCACTGCGCGAGGCCGTAGCCTGCGGAGTCATGCACGAAGCCGGTATACTTTCCGGAGTCTACCGCGTCGGTGTAGTCGTCGTCTGTATAGCCGAGCTTTTTCTCGTAGGTGTTCTGGAGGTTGTGAGGGTTGAGCCCGCTCTCCGCGAACAGGTTCCCCATGAGTCCGGCGGCCCCGTATGAGTTCAGGCCCTTGCCGGTGAGGAAATTCCAGATCTTTTCCTCGTTGTTTTTTCCAGTGAGTGACATGTTCCACCTCCTTAGAAGTCGTTGAAGTTGTCCGCCTCTGGCTGCACGCCGTTGGCGTTCATCAATTTGATTTTGTTTTCAGCCTTGGCCTCGTGTAGTAAAAACCGGTCGCGCTCGCCATTTCAGCGAACACGGCCGGGATCAGGTAGGCGAGGGCTGAGGTGTCCATGGTGGAGTAAATAATCCAGCAGGAAAAGACGGTGATCGAGATCGTCACGATCGAAACGCCGCAGAAAATAATTTTTGAAAATTCCAGCTTTTTACTTGTGGCTGCGGCCTCTCTCATTCGTTTGATCTGCTTCCGGAGCCGACGGTTTTCGGCTGTCAGTTCTCGGATCCGTTCCTCTGGATCTGTTTCGGTTTCTACCGGTTCCAGTGTTTCCTCAGTCATGGTGTCACCTCCTTAGCTTTCATAAATAGATTCGATCCCCTGCCTTGTCAGGAAGTCCTTCTGCTCATGTTTGACCTTGGCGGCATAGTCGAGGGCCGCGTGCATATCACCGTTGCAGTGGGCGTCCGGGATCCGCTGCACGGCTCTGGCTGTGGCTTCTCCGAGGGCGATCGCGGCGTTCACTCCCTGCACTAAAAAAAGCTCCTGTTGTTCGTGGAGCTTTTCGCGCTTGTCCTGAGCTTCTCGTCGCTGTTTTTCTTCTTCCTCCAGTTTCTTGCTCTGTTTCTGGATTTTCTGCTCGATACACCAGAAGCAGAACCCAGTGATCGCCGAAGGAAGGCAGGCGATCAAAACTGATTCAATTCCCATTGTGTCACCTCCTGCGGCAGCTCTATGTCTGCCATTTCTTTGCGTTTGAAAATAATATTTTTCTCGATCCATTTCTGGAGCCCGTGAGTGGAGCAGTGGCTCATAAGTCCGAAGTAGCTCTGCATGGTCGCGTCTACCGCGTCGAAGTCGATCAGCCCGGCCTCGTACTCTTTCGCTATGTAGCGCATACGTGCCTTCATTTTCTTGACCGACTGAGCTGTCGGTTTGCGGTACCCCGGATAGATTCGGCAGCCCACGAAGGTGATCCCGTGCTTGACGAGTCCGATCGTGGTTTTGCTGTTCAATTCGAGGTGCAGGACTTCGTTCAGATACTTCTCGATCGCAGCTCTCCACCGGTTCAGTGTGGCCGCGTCAGGATAGAGCAGCGCCATGTCGTCCATGTATCTGTCGTAAAAATGGGCTTTCAGCTCGTGCTTGATATACTGATCCAGCTCATTGAGGCAGACGTTCGCGAGTAGCTGGCTCGTTAGGTTTCCGATCGGCATACCTACCTCGAACAGTCTTTCAGACGGTGGGATCTCGTCGGCGGACTTTCCCGGAGGCAGTCCGAAGGGCGTATGGTCGCAATTTATAATCGTTTCCATAAGCCAGAGGTAGCCGTCCTCGTTCGGGAACTTCCGGCGGAGTATGTCGAGCAGTACCCTGTGATCCACCCGGTAAAAATACTTTGATACGTCCAGTTTCAGGTAGTACCATTTGCCCGGCTTTCGATCCACGAGCGTGCACCAGTATTGAAGCCGGTCGGCTGCTCTGGTGGTTCCTTTTCCCACCCTGCACCCGTAGCTGTGGTATATCATGCCATTGTCGAGGTACTGGTTTGTCTGGAGATAGATCGCCCACTGCACGACACGATCCCGGAAGCCCAGAGCCATGACGAGCCGTTTCTTCGGTTCATGGACGTAGAACTGCCGGTACGGCCCACTTTGTAGGTGTGCCAGATCAAGTCGTTTTGTATGCTGATCAGGTTTTCCTCCAGATTCGCCGCGAAGGCGGTCACGTCGTTGCGGTACCACTTCTCGCTTGCTGCCTCGTGGTATGCGTCCAGAAGATTCTCCCACGAGTATATTCTCTCCAGAAGGGAGGGCTGGTTTCTTGGATCCATGTCCTCGTTCCTCCTTGTGTTGTCATAATAATGGCCCGCGTGTGACAATCCTTGGCGAGATCTTTCCGCTATGGCAGCCACGCCATAGGATCCGGATCTGCCTTCTGTCCGCATAGCAGACAACGGCCAGCCTGCGCGGTTTGCTCGGTGTCCCCGGTGGCCTCCACCGACAGAGCAGCACGAGCGTGTATCTTTGGCCTTGTCGGCCGGGAAATGCATCCCTTTTGCCTTGGTGTTTCTGCTGGGCCTTGGCCCTCAGAAAATAAACAAATAAGGCAAGAGCGGCACGGAAGCCGATGTTCGTGTTCGCATTGCTGCGGGAGTTGTTGCCGTTGAGGTTAGAACACACCAGCGTTCGAACCGTTGTTCCAGTTGCCCCCGCGATACACGCAGCGCCTCCTTTATCTCGACACATTCCCCACGGGCTTTACTCGTTCGACTTTTTCCAGCCGCCGAGCATACGCCCGATTTCGTTCAGCTCCTTGCTCCATATTTCGTGGAGCCCCGGAGAGATCAGGCGATCCTCCGGAGAAACTGCCGTGTCTACGAGAGAGCGCAGCACGTCCAGCTGGTGTCCATTTTATTCTGGAGTTCTACCCGGCGCGAGCCTCTGGCCCTGTTGGCCTCAATGCAGAGCTCCAGCATATCCATGAACGCCGCCGTCATGTGTTTGCGATACTCGAATTTTTCGGGTTTCCGCATATTTGCGGTGCGTTCGCTCACCCGGATCATGCTCCGGACGATACGCTGCCGCAGTTGCAAGTTGTCCATGTTGTTACTCCTTAAAAGGGTAGAGGGTGGCTTGGTGTGCCACCCTCATGCCAGATTTTCAGATTGCCAGATTACCGGATTTCCGGGATATAAGCGGCACGGAAGCCGACGTCCGTGTTCGCAAGGCTGCGGGAGTTGCCGCCGTAGAGGTAGAACACACCAGCGTGCGAACCGTTGCCCCAGTTGCCCCCGCGAAACACGCAGCGCTCGGCTACGCCGTTATTCCACCACATGTAGTCGCCCTCGTATACGTCAGTAGTGGCGTCGGAGTCCGGGAGAAGGGCGAGAGCGCGCAGCATAACCTTGGCAGCGTCTCCGATCGAGCTGTCAGCAGTAGCCTGATAAAAGGCGCAGCTTCGGCTTTCATCTTTTGCGTTGGTGATCGAAGTAGAGTACGTCCACTTGTTGTTCACATAGTCCAGTTTTACGGTTTTACCGGAAACATGGGCGGAGCTGTCGGTCGTCTTGCTCTCAGGATCTACAAGGGCGCCGTCTGCGGCGTTGATGGCCTTCCAGCATGTGCTCGTTGCGTTCTGAGGGTTGTCCGGATCGGCTGCGTCGTTGTTTGCGAGGATCTGAAGCTCGCCCCAAACAAGGCGGATTCCTCCCTGCCATTCCCACACGTTGCCGTTCAGATCCCAGATACCAGCCATGGTCTTGTCGTGGCTCCATGAGATCGGGCCGGTGCCAGTTGCAACTCTCGCAATCTTGCTGCTTTCGTAGTAGCTCGGCACGGCTTTGTAATTACTTTCGCGGCTGTCTTTGCCGTAGTTGTTGTTACCATACGGGAGGAAGCCGTTTTTCTTGCACCAGAGAGCGATCGCGGCCCATTCTGCGTTAGTGCTCAGGTGCCAGCCTGCGCCCTTGGCCTCGCAGCGTGCGCGTGCGGTGTCGAAGTTGATACTTGCGGTCGGATCTTCGCCCGGCAGGCTGTACGCTACGGAGTTGTAAACCTTGGCCTGATACTTGCCGTAGTAAAAGCCGGGGATTTCCACGCCGTTGACGATAAAGGCCGGGTGGGTGCTGTCATTTCCGCCGGTGAGTACGTCCGAGTTCTTAAACTTCGGGATATACACCAGAACGGAGGGAGATCGGTGTCGTCTGTCTTGACGACGTTGTTCGGGCAGATCATTTTTACTGCCAGATTGGTGAGGTCAAAATTTGCCATTTTCTTGTGCTCCTTTCTGCTTATTCAATGCTCCAGAGGATCAGCTTCACCTCTGCCATGTCGAGCGGGTTCTTTGTGCGCTCTACGGTCTGGCGGTTGGTATCGCCGGACTCGTCGGCGCCTTCCTGCGGTTCGATCGGTGTCTCGGTATAGGTTGCGGCCGGGATCTCGATCTGGGCCACATAGCGGCCGCCGGGCTGGGTGCCGAGCATGAGATCACCGCCGCGATCCATGCACACGTCGAGGGTGCGGGCCTCGTCGCCCTGATACTTGGTAACCTTGACGCTGAGCGCGTCGTCGTCGAAGCTGAGACGGTAGCCGTCCTGCTCCCACTGGATCTTTTCGCCGGTGTTCTTCTCGATCACCTGCACGTCGTTGATTTTTGCCATGGTTTATTTACCTCCTTTGATTCTTAAAATAAGGGTGGCGCTCTCGGCGCTTCCGTCGTACTTGACCTTGAAGCCGTTGAGCTGCTTGTCGTAGATCTGGATCTCGCCGACATTTCCGGTGTGGGCCTGAATATCCACGTCCACGGTGTAGTCTGTGTTGTCGCGAGTGATTGCAAGGCTCACGGTCTTGGTGGAGTTGTTGAACGGATAGCTCGCCGTGTTTTTCAGTTCTACGACGTGGCGCTCGATCTCTGTCTGAGACTGGAGCTCTCCGGCTGCGATCAGGAGCATGGCAGTGGCCACGCTGGCGTCTGTGATCCCGCTCTCCATGTTGTTGAAGTGGGCGGCGCTCTGATCGGTTCCGGCCTGAATGACCTCGCCGCTATCGACGTCTACCACCTTGTCGAGCCATTTTTGTTGCGTTATACATGTGTCTGCTTCCTCCTTCCTTTATGCTGTGACTTCATAGATCGGGATCGTGATCTTGATCATGGTTCCCTGTCCGGCCACTTTGTTGATAGTTCTCTGCTGGTATGCTGCCTGCTCCCCGTAGGTGTCGATCAGACGGGAGGCGTTGATCGTGCAGGCGATAGAGTCCAGCGTAGGGAACGTCGCCATAACTACCACGTTTTCGCCTTCGATCTTTTTCTGATTGATCGTTCCGCGGTGCCATGTGCCGTTTGTCTGAGCCTCGACATAGGCGAGAGAGCGGAGCCACTGCTGCCGCCTTCCGTCCCATGTATACT
>ENA-OQBI01000035-OQBI01000035.1-human-gut-metagenome-genome-assembly--contig:-NODE-35-length-8433-cov-0.892367_pt1 | contig 8433 bp, 9 predicted proteins | sample MGYA00242744_ERZ504547 | MGnify/ENA primary metagenome ERZ504547 (study PRJEB26092, sample SAMD00036236) | human gut metagenome | host: Homo sapiens | study: EMG produced TPA metagenomics assembly of the... | reverse complement strand
GCGCTGAGCAATGTCGCCTATGCCAAAGGTGATTACGAAAAAGAGATGGGACAGGCGGCTTTGAAAAAAGAAGCATTGAAAGTAACTTATAGGTATAAACAATGAAAATTATTGAGGTTACAGAAAACAAAAAGGAATATCTGGATTTGCTGTTATTGGCTGATGAGCAGGAAAACATGGTAGATTGCTATCTTGATAATGGCAGGATGTATATCCTCGATGATAATGGAGTTAAAAGCGAATGTGTCATAACCGGCGAAAGAAATGGTGTGCTTGAAATTAAGAACATTGCAACAGTTCCAGAATATCAAGGCAAAGGCTATGCAAAAGCTTTGATTGACTTTATCATCGAGAAATACAGCGGACAATATGCTGTTCTGCAAGTTGGAACGGGCGATAGTCCACTGACAATACCATTCTATGAAAAATGTGGTTTTGTCCGTTCTCACATAATACCAAATTTCTTTACAGACAATTATGACCACCCAATATATGAAGGTGGTGTACAGTTGGTGGATATGGTGTATTTGCAAAGAAAGTTCTAAATACTGATATGGTAAACCGGAAGGAGGTGCGCTATGCTGAATGATTTTACATGGAATATGACTGGATACATACCGAAACATCATGTCAATCCGCACGGTGACGGCATCATTCCCTATGTGGCAGAGCGCATCTTCCAACTGGAACCGGAGCCGCCAGCGGTGGGCAGTCTGAACGAATATATCCTGTCTGCCTTGCAGGAAAAGAATTTGATATATTTCTCATTCTTCCTACACCACTACGAGCCGCAGCTTAACAAGCGCATCAAAGACTTTCTCAGTGTGGATGGCGGCGATCTGTATGACACAGACCGATTTATAGATATAAAGCTCTCCTGCCGGGAGCAAATGCTCCAAAAGCTGATGAACTATGACCTTGCCAAGGGTGCAGAGTATGCTACATACATTTTCCCGTTCATCCGGGATGCTATGCTCCGTTTTCGCATGGGCGAAGAAAAATGGTCGGTGTCCTCTCTGACCAATTACAAAATGGTGCGGTCAATGGCTTGGCTGTACCACAATACCAAGGATGCGGTCAACGAATTTTCCAAGAAATACAACTGCGATCTTGCCCTTGCGGAAGAATATCTGAAAGTTGTCCGTGGAATCCGCAATCAGCAGCCTTTCTATGTCACAGACGAGGACGGCGAAGAAACAGGCGAGGATGTAGCCCTTGTCGATAGCTGGAACTATACCGATATCCTCTGGAACGGCATACAGGCAGAAAAGGTGCAGCGGGCATTTGAGAAACTGAATTACCGGGAACAGACCTTGCTCGAAAAACGGTTAGCAATTTGCATGACCTGTGGGCGTGTCAGCTCATGGAAAGACCGCCCCACCTTTGAAGAACTGGCGGTTATGTTTGAGGGCAGTACAGCCAGCGGTGCAGAACGAGCCTACCGAAAAGCAGTGGACAAGTTGACGGAATTGTTGGTTGCCGAGGGCGCAATCCATGCAGTCCGGCTAAAACAGAAATCCAAGACCAAGCGAAAAAAGAAAATCGCCGCCGCAATCTACGAATATCAGGCAGACTGCGACGGCGAATGGGGCGAAATATCATTAGATTTTGAGAACGGCAAGGCAGAGGTCATTTTGCTTGCCGATTGGGATACAGTGAAAACAAACAAATTTGCAAGCAGAGCAATCGCCTATCTTCTGAACTGTGAGAACGAAAAATTACCCAAGGAAATAATGGTGGCCTTTGAATAACGAGGGAGTGAGATACATGGAACAATTATTGATTATTGAAGATGATATAGGGTTGAATCAGGGTTTAAGTAAAGCACTGAAAGCAGATGACCGTCAGATCATTTCCTGCCAAGACCTAAAAACGGCGAAGGAGCAGCTGCTTTGCGGCGGTGTGTCCCTGATCCTGCTGGATATCAATCTGCCGGATGGCAGTGGGCTTGAGCTGCTCCGGGAGGTCAAGGAAAACACACCCTATATTCCTGTTATTCTGCTGACTGCCAATGACACCGATCTGGACATCGTAGACGGACTGGAGAGGGGCGCTGATGATTACATTACCAAGCCCTTTTCTCTTTCGGTTTTGCGGGCAAGGGTGAATACCCAACTGCGAAAGCAAGCGTCAAACCATAAAAATGCGCCGTTCCATATGGATCTATTTCACTTTGACTTTGAGTCTATGACCTTTTATGTGGGAGATTCAAAAGTGGAATTGAGTAAAACAGAACAAAAATTACTGCGTCTGCTTGTTGAAAACCGTGGTCGAACCATGACCCGTGGAGACCTTGTCGACCGGATCTGGACAGATGGCGCAGAATATGTGGATGAAAATGCTTTGTCTGTTACGATCAAGCGTCTGAGGGATAAGCTTGGCGCACAGAAATACATTAAAACCATCTACGGAATCGGTTATAGCTGGGTGACAAAAGATGAATAAAACCGGCATTGTGATCATACTGCTATGTTTTCTGGCGGCGATCGCTGCTGTATTATGGGAGCGGAGGAAAATCAGAAAAACGATGGAAGAAATCGAAAGGATGCTGGACGCTGCCATGACCGGCTCCTTTTCTGAAACCAATTTTGATGAAAGCCGGCTATCTGCATTGGAAACGAAGTTTGCGCACTATCTTTCCGCCGCAGAAGCATCTTCTCAAAACATAGCGCAGGAAAAAGACAAAATCAAAACCTTGATTGCGGACATCTCCCACCAGACAAAAACGCCGATTGCAAACCTGCTGTTATACAGCGAGCTTCTGATGGAGGAAACTATGCCTGCATCGGCGAAGGCAAATGTGGAGGCGCTGTACAAACAATCGGAAAAGCTGCGATTTCTGATCGATTCTCTCGTAAAGCTTTCCAGACTGGAAAACGGGATCATTTCACTCTCCCCTCAGCAAGCAGCGCTGCAGCCGCTGCTTGAAAGCGTAGTAGAACAATATGCCGCCAAGGCTTCTGAAAAAGGATTGTCTTTGCAAATGCAGGATACAGATGCTTTTGCTGTATTCGACTTCAAATGGACAGCGGAAGCGCTGGCTAATATCGTAGACAACGCCATCAAATATACAGAGCATGGCACCATTACTATTTCTGCCGTAAGCTATGAAATGTTTGCAAGGATCGATATATCGGATACCGGTTCAGGCATACCGGAAACTGAGCAAGCGAAGATATTTGCTCGCTTTACCGCTCAAAGGCGGTTCAGGAGCAGGAAGGGGTCGGCATCGGCTTATACCTTGCCCGACAGATCATATCCGGCGAGGGGGGGTATATCAAGATTGCTTCCGTTCCGGGAAAAGGAAGTACGTTTTCCATATTTCTGCCGAAATAACAACAATTCTATCAAAACTGTTAGATTTCATTTTCCGCCGGAAAGAATGTGGAAAGATTCCTATGCGATAATCTGTATGTATCAAAGGATGATTTCCTTTCATACATACAGATTTTTTCATGGAGGTACTCATTTATGGAAGTTTTACAGGCAAAAAACCTGAAAAAGATTTATGGCTCCGGCAATAACGCAGTTCATGCGTTGGATGGAGTTGATTTAAGTGTAAAGAAGGGCGAATTTGTTGCAATTGTCGGCACATCCGGCTCCGGCAAATCCACGCTGCTGCACATGCTGGGCGGGCTGGATCGCCCTACAAGTGGCACGGTCATGGTGGACGGACAGGATATTTTCTCCCTGAAGGAGGAAGCGCTGACCATCTTCCGCCGCAGGAAAATCGGCTTTGTGTTCCAAGCATATAATCTTGTTCCGGTGCTGAATGTGTATGAAAATATTGTTCTACCCATTGAGCTGGACGGTGGCAAGGTCAATAAGGATTTCGTACAGCAGATTGTACAGACACTTGGGCTGGATGATCGTCTGGATGCCCTGCCCAATCAGCTCTCAGGCGGTCAACAGCAGCGAGTAGCCATTGCCCGTGCGCTGGCGGCAGCACCCGCTATCATTCTGGCAGATGAACCCACCGGCAATCTGGATTCCAAAACCAGCCAGGATGTATTGAGCCTTTTGAAAGTCACCAGTCAAAAGTTCGCCCAGACAATCGTAATGATCACTCACAACGAAGAAATTGCGCAGATGGCAGACCGCATTATCCGTATCGAAGATGGTCGGATCGTCTCCCAGAACTAACGGGAGGTGGCTACGATGAATGTCAAAAACAGAAAATGTATTCGAAAGCTCAGCTTAAAATCTCTTTATGCGAACCGTCGCCGCAATCTGATCGCTATTTTTGCCATTGCACTGACAACGCTGCTATTTACGTCCATGTTCACCATTGTCTTGTCGTTGAACGCCAGTTATGAAACCTACCAGTTTCGGCAGGTAGGCGGCTATGCGCATGGCACCTTTAAGGATGTTTCCCCCGAGCAGGCGGAACGCATCGCTGCCCACCCAAAGGTGAAGGCTACGGGGGTACGGAAGGTGATCGGTATCACTGCGGAGGGGGTCTTTGCCAAAATACCGGCAGAGATCAGCTACATGGATGCCAACTGCACTAAATGGAGCTATGCAACCCCTATTATCGGACGGATGCCCGAAAGCGGCAAAGAGGTAGCCATGGATACGGCAGCGTTGCAGCTGCTTGGCGTAACGCCGGAGCTGGGCGCCGAGGTCACGGTTTCCTATTCCATTACGGACAAGGATCAAACCGCCTTTACTGTAACAGATACCTTTACGCTGGTGGGCTATTGGGACTATGATGAACTAATGCCTGTTCATTACATCAACATCAGTCATGATTACGCAGATGACATCGAAGCGCAGGCAGCGAAAACAGGTTTACAGCCCTTCCGCACCGATTTGAATGTCATGATGGCTTCCAGTACAAACATTCAAGGGCAGATGGAGCAGGTGGATACCGATCTCGGCTACACATGGGACAGCTATACCGATCCCAACAGCGTTCGAATCGGCGTCAACTGGGGATATACCTCATCCCAGCTGGAGTCGCAGCTCGATCCGGAACTTGTGATCGCCATAGCAGCTTTTTTGCTGCTGGTGATTTTCACCGGGTATCTTATCATCTATAACATTTTCCAGATCTCTGTTGCGGGGGATATCCGGTTTTACGGGCTTCTGAAAACCATTGGCACAACGCCCCGGCAGCTCAAACGCATCATTCGCCAGCAGGCACTTCTGCTTTGTCTGATCGGCATTCCGGCGGGGCTGCTGTTGGGCTATGGCATTGGCGCTGTTCTGGTGCCTGTTGTCTTGCGCTCCACCCAGTTGGATGCAGGCATCACCACCATCAGCACTTCGCCTGTGATCTTTGTTGGCTCCGTGCTGTTTGCCCTGCTGACGGTGCTTTTGTCCTGCTCCAAGCCCGGGAAAATGGCAGCCAGGGTTTCTCCGGTGGAGGCTACCAAATATACGGATGCGATGCAGACCAAGAAAAAACAGCGCAGCACCCGGGGAGCGAAGCTCCATCAGATGGCCTTTGCCAATCTGGGACGAAACAAAAAAAAGACGGTGCTGGTGGTGGTGTCTCTGGCACTGTCGGTGACGCTGTTCAATGCGCTGTGTGCCTTTGTGGGCGGCTTCAGCATGGAGAAGTATGTATCCTTCATGACCTGCGCCGATTTTATCGTCAGCACGCCCGACTATTTCCGTTACAACCCGGCAGATGAATTCATCACGCCGAAACAGATCGAAGAGATCGCAGCAAACACAAAGGCCAGTCTTTCCGGCACGGGATATGCTGTGCGAAAACCCGCATATCTGTGGATGACGGAGGATGCTCTGCGGCAGGACTATGCAAGGTACGAAAGCGCCGAGCAGTTGGACAGCCATATGAGCCGTCTGGAGCACCGGGGCAATATGGTGATGGGAGATACCAGAATCGAGGCTCTGGATAACAGTCTGTTTGACAAGCTGCAAGTGCTCGACGGAGATATTTCTCCTATGCTGGAGCCGGACAATAACGCCATTGCCATTGCGGTTTCCTTAGATGACTACGGTAATCTGCTCAATCCTGAATACTACCCCAAGGTGGGAGACACGATCACCGCCACCTATGCGGACGATGTGAAATATATCGACAGCCGCACCGGGGAACTCCGCACCGAAGATACACCGGAGGAGTACTTTCAGGCAAAATTGTATGGAGCCAGAGATGTAGAGTACACGGTCTGCGCCTTGGTAGAACTTCCGAATTCCATGAGTTATCGTTATGGTGGTATTGGATATGACGTAGTTTTGTCTGTGGACACCGCACAGAGGGACAGCGGTGGTGCAGCCATTCCGATGCTCTACCTGTTCGACACAGCGGACGAAGTTGACGAGGCCGAAGCAGAGCAATATCTATCGAAGCTCACTGCCGGTGAGTTTTCGCCCTTGATGTATGAAAGCAAGGTCACGGCTCGCTCTGAATTTGCTCAGTTCCGGCAGATGTTCCTTCTGATAGGTGGTATCCTCTGTGCTATCATTGGGCTGGTGGGACTCTTAAATTTCTTCAACGCCATGATGACCGGTATTCTTTCCCGCCGCCGTGAATTTGCTGTGCTTCAGGCTGTAGGAATGACAAACCGGCAGCTCAAAACCATGCTGATCTACGAGGGGTTGTTTTACGCAATATCTTCTGTAGCAGCGGCCTTTATTCTGTCGCTGGCGGTGGGACCTCTTGCGGGAAAAATGCTGGGCAGTATGTTCTGGTTCTTTGAGTATCGATTCACCATTCTGCCTGTCCTGCTGACAATTCCGGTATTTCTTCTGCTGGGGTGGCTGATCCCCTGCATGATGTATGACAACGCAGCAAAATGCAGCGTTGTAGAGCAATTAAGGGATGCTCAATAACTGTTAAGCAAAAAACGGCCCTCTGCCAATGAAAAGGCAGAGGGCTGAGTTTTAATCTAAGGGTTTACATTCAGTTACAGTTTTTAGATAAATTTCGGGGTTTCCGTTCAATATCAAGTCTGCATATCCAATCGGGTCATTGTAGATTAGATAGTCCAGCTCTGACCGCTGATACATATTGTCAGCAACCTCATTCTCCACGGCTATTGTATCAATAGCAATCATACTGCCATCTAAGAATTTCAGTTCCACACAGGCATTATCCATGTTGAACTCACAAGAAATCAATCTATCCATAAGAAACCTCCACTTTGCTGGATGTTAGATCATCCCAAAATATTTGAATGCTTCTCGGATTGCTTTCTCTTTTTCCGGTAGACACTGGGGCTGTCTGGAATCCTCGGACTTCGGCAGATTATAGTTCTTACCAACCCCAATCCCACATTTTCGTTTAATCTGTGAGATATAGAGGTTGGACACCTTTAACCCGGTATGCTCCAACACATACTCCTTGATCTGCGGATAGGTTGCCCCATCCTGAAATTCGGACATATCCATATCTTCCAAAGAGAACTCAACCCGAATCTTTTTCGAGTCGACCTTACCCTTGGAAAGCAAGACAACCGTCTCAACGTGCACCGTTCCCGGAAACATATCAACACAGCAGACTTTTTCTACACGGTATCCATATTTTGCAAACTCTACCAGATCCCGCGCAAGAGAAGTCGGCTTGCAGGAGATGTAAAGCATTTTTTTCACACCTATATAAATCAACTATCTTCGGCAGAGCCTTCGGATGGATTCCTTCGCGCGGTGGATCAAGAACGATGAAGTCCGGTTTTTCTTCGATTTCTCGATCACCTTCAGCACGTCTCCGGCGAGGAAACTGCAGTTGGTAAGGCCGTTTGCCTCTGCGTTCTCTTTTGCAGCTGTAACAGCTTCTTCCACGATTTCCACGCCGATCACTTCTTTTGCGACCGGTGCAAGGATCTGGGCGATGGTTCCGGTTCCGCTGTAGAGGTCGTAGACTGTTTTACCGTTTAGCGAATCCTTGTCATCTCCCAGGATAAACTCTCTCGCTGTCTCATATAGTACCTCCGCTCCGAGTGAGTTGGTCTGGAAAAATGAGAATGGTGTGATTTTGAATTTCAGACCTAAGAGCTCCTCGTAGAAATATGAATCTCCGTAGAGCACATCTGTGCCCTCGTTTTTGACCACATCTGCCACGCTGTCATTTTGGGTGTGTAAAACGCCCTTGAATCTGCCGTCATAGTGCCTGGTCAAAAGTGCATATCTAAAGCCTGCGAGCAGTTCCTCCTCGTTGAAGCCCTCTGTCTGTGTGGTGGTGACAAGGTCGACTATGATTTCACCGGTTTTTGTTGCCTTTCTGACAAGCAGATGCCGCAGATAGCCCTTGTGTGTTGCTCTGTGGAAATATGGGATATTGATTTTTGAAAAATAATCAAGTGTTGCCTTTTAATATTGTCCTGAAATCCTCATCCACAATCTGACAGTCTGATACTGTCACAAGGTCATAAAAGCTTCCTCTTTTGTTGCATGCCAAGCGCAAGAGGGCCATCCTTGTACTCATCACCGAAGGAAATTCCATCTTGTTTCTGTATTCACTCT
>ENA-OQBI01000033-OQBI01000033.1-human-gut-metagenome-genome-assembly--contig:-NODE-33-length-8564-cov-0.837501_pt1 | contig 8564 bp, 9 predicted proteins | sample MGYA00242744_ERZ504547 | MGnify/ENA primary metagenome ERZ504547 (study PRJEB26092, sample SAMD00036236) | human gut metagenome | host: Homo sapiens | study: EMG produced TPA metagenomics assembly of the... | reverse complement strand
ATTTCAACTAATTTTTCAAAGCAGCATTCTACTGAAAAACCAGGAAATTCCCACCTGAATAATGCGCGCAAACCACACAAAAGCACCAACATCATAAAATAAAAATTGGTCTATACGCTTCTTTTGCACATATAGTACGGAACCCAGCCTCCTCAAATATTTTTTTCTGCTCTTTCACTCTAAACACTCCTTTCATTTGGATTTTTTATTATGAACCGATTATATCAATAAATCCCCCAAAATATATTTTGATGTAACAATTTCGATACTTGATGTAATAAATCCTCTATACTTTATGAATATAGCCCTTTTTCCTTATATTTACATCTGGTGCCTACAATAAGTTCGAACTGTAAGAAATAAGAAAACAGGAATCTCAATCAATGCGGAAATTAATATAGTATACGGTGTCCAAAAACTCATTCCCCCAATATGTAGGTAATTAAAATTGATAAGTTGATACAGAAAATTATTTTGCATTACCAAGTCCCGCAGATGGAAAAATACGCTGAAATCCAAATTTACCCCTAATGCTGTGTAAGCAAAAGTCGGAATAAGGACTATGCCAATAGCAATCAACAATACCGTCAATGTATCTTTGCATTTTGCTGATAAAAAAAAAGTACAGTAAACACAAGCTAAAACAGATATCAACCCTACTAACGAAATAACAATCTGCATCTGTGCTAAGTCCCAGTTTGGCAAGTTAATAATAGAAAACAACATTTGAACAGAAGATTGTAAACAATTTGTTCCAAATGTGATATCTGAAATTGCTAAGTGCAGTGTAATACACATAGTATACACAACCATCACAATCATACTGGAAGCCAATATCTTTGTAATAGCTAATCTGGTACGACCATGCTTTGCACAACGCAAAATACTATCCGCGCCTGATTGATATTCACCAGAAAAAATAGGCGTGATAATGGAAACACATAAAATTGCCAAAATCATAATATAAAGCTCAACATAGTCAAACGCGTCTTTGGAATATCCTGCATAAAGTTGAAATGGCATATCGACTTTTTTATATTGTTCTAAGGCTTGTTGTTGTGCGGCCGGATGATTGCGTTGCTCATTCCTCATAACATCTGCCAGATGAGTTTCACATTTCTGATAATAATTTTGTGCAACATCTTCTGGATCAATATCCATAAGATCAGGTCCTATTCCAGTTAACGGATCAGCATATAGTTCTGGCAACGCTTTAAGCAATGGACGAATAGGTACAATCTGTTTAATACTGACAGAAAGCGGAAATGTGTCACTTTCCATAGGACCATATTCGTTTATCAAACTTTGATAAATTCTCAAAGCCTCACTCACTTTTTCTGGAGTAACTTCGCCATTTATAGCAGAATATAAATCACGCTTAAATTCGATTGCCTCCATACCATCAAGTTCTGTTTTTGTTCCATCTGGGTTTGGACGATTTATGGACTCAAAAGCAATCGGCAGATATGCCATAACAACAGACATAACCAGAGCCACAGCAATTAAGATAAGTGTGCGTCGTGATTTCAGGACACGCTTTACTTCTAAACAAAATAAACGCATATTATTTTTCCTCCCTTTCGACATCTTCTTGTGGAAACAACCATAAATACAAATCTTCCAAACGCGGCTCCGCAAGAATGGAACCCTCTACTTCGGAGTGCTCTGCAAGATAACGAATAGATATTTGATTATTGTCCTCGCCTCGCTGATTGATAATCCTCAGACGCATTTCATAGTCCATCATCTTATGAGCAGGAATCGCACAGCTCCATACTTTCCCCTCAATCTGTTTTACCAAATCGCTTGTTGTTCCCACATCAATAATCTTTCCAGCTTTCATAATCGCATTACGAGTTGCAATATATTCAATATCAGAAACAATATGCGTAGAAATCAACACAATACGGTCATGGGAAAATTCCGAAATGAAGTTTCTAAACCGTACTCTTTCTCCAGGGTCAAGTCCTGCTGTTGGCTCATCCATAACAAGAATTTTAGGGTCATTCAGCATGGCCTGTGCAATTCCTACACGACGTTTCATACCACCAGATAGTTGTGCAATTTTTTTTCGCTTCACATCAGAAGGGTAAGAATATCCAACAGATAGTTGATTTTCTTTGTGGTTTCTCTGAGCGGCACATCCTTTAGTGCAGCAACATATTCCAGATAGTCTTTGACCGTAAAATCGCGGGAATAGCCAAAATCTTGTGGCAAAAAGCCAAAGATATTGCGATAATCTGCTCCCATTTTATGAATGTCTTTCCCATCCAAAGATATACGACCACTACTAGGTGTCATAATGTCTGCAAGTATTCGCATGAGAGTGGTTTTTCCAGCCCCATTTGCCCCCAATAATCCCCATACGCCAGTTGTTAATGTAAGGCTGACATCATCGACTGCAGTTTTATCTTTGAACTGTTTGCTGATGTGTTCAATCTTTAATTCCATAGGTGTACTCCTTTCTCTTAAACAAAAAACTGTCCTTGTTCAGTAACTATTGTACCGAACAAAAACAGTTTAATCTCAAAGATATGGAACAAAATCTCCTAAGAAATTCCTAAGATTTTACTTCTAAATGCCTAATCAGAAATGGGAAGCATAATCACAAAAGACACCATCTCATTTTCGCTAAACGCAGTAATGGTTCCACCATGTAATCGTATAATTTCCTCTGCAATCGACAGTCCTAATCCTGCACCGCCTGTATCAGAAAGGCGGGCTTCATCCAAGCGATTGAATTTTTCAAATATGCCAGAAATTTGTTCAGGTTCAATAGTCCGTCCATGATTTTCAAAGTTTATTTGAACGCTATTACCACAACGCTTTGCAGTTATAATAATCTCTGTATTAGGATAGCTGTATGCCGCTGCATTTTTCAAAAGATTACTAAAAACCCTTGCCAGCTTTTCCGGATCAGCATATACAACTAAATCATCATCAACCGTAAAAGCAGCCGAATTGCCTTTTGCAGATAAAGAGGGATATATTTCATCAACTACCTGTGCCAACAAACACTGTAAGTCTACCTTTTCTTTCTTTAACGAGACAGTGTGTGCATTATATTTTGTAATTTCAAACAATTCATTGATAAGCTTTTCAAGTCGTTCAGCCTTACTTAATGCAATTTGAACATATTTTTCTTTCTGTTTTTCAGGCATATCCGGTGCTTCGTGGAGTAAACTTAAATATCCAATCACTGTTGTTAGGGGAGTGCGTATATCGTGGGCCAGATACATAACAATTTCATTTTTCCTATCCTCAGCTTCTTTTGCTACCTGTTTGCTTAACAACACAGACAGTTTAATCTGGTTAAGTTGTTCCTCTAATTCTTTAAGGGGATCAGACAATGCTACAGGATGATCATTCTGCTCATAAACTGTCTGTGTTGCGGAAATAACTTCATCCAAATATCCCCATGGTTTTTTCCAGAAGTAATTAAATATACATACAAAACCAATGATTAGATAGAAAATAAAAATCATATCTATACGCCAGTATAGCCATGATAAAATTTTGCTATCGAATTTCGGAAAAATGAATTGTGCCAAAATTCCCAGTCCTATACCAGTTACAGTATATAAAAATAGTACTAAATATAATTGTACTCCAAGCCGCTTTTCCGTAGTAAGTTGCTTTTTTTTCATAAGCACGCCTCCAATCAATTTAAAAATAAAAAGAAGTGCCAACAGACCGATTATGAAGGTGCTCACAATTACAGCAATAACCAAAAATAATTTATCTGCTTTTTCTCGACTTTTTAGCAATCGAGCCACAATAGAATATAAAGCAATACCCAAAAGACCGCCTGCTGTGTTAGTAATCAGGTCGGTAATATCAGAACTACCAATAGCAAGTATATACTGTGTAATTTCCAGCAATAGACTTATTCCAGCAATTATCAATAATTTCAAATAGGATTTGCTCTTAAACAAAAGCATTTGCAGATATATGCCCATTGGGACAAAAATCAATAAATTTTCAAGAACTTCTTTTATGTGAAAATCTACTCCAATCTCTTTATCGTAATAAAATGGAATAATATTTATCTTTCTTACAGTGTCTAAATCATTGATATTGAATTGCAGCTTAAATAATATTATCCAAACCAAAAGTGCCAGATAAATCAAAAAAAGAACTGACACCCCAAATTTTCGCTTTCTTTTCATGGGTTCTCCTTTCAGATTTTATAACCTACTCCCCAAATTGTTTTGATATATTTCGGGGTATCAGAAGTATCTTTTAATTTTTCACGCAAATGTCGGATATGCACTGTGATAGTGCTGCTATTTTTTGAATAATATTCCTCTTTCCATACTGCATGAAATAAATATTCAATGCTTACAACCGTCCCGGCATTTTCCAACAAAACATTAAGAATTGAAAACTCGGTCGGAGTCAGCGACACATTCTCACCATCCAATAGACATTCATGTGTCTGCACGTTCAATCGTAATTTATTGTATGAAAGTTCTGGCTTTATTCCTTCTTCACTTGTAACGGATGAATATTTTTTGTAGCGTCGTAGCTGGGCTTTTACTCTGGCAACCACTTCCAAAGGACGAAATGGCTTTGTCACATAATCATCGGCACCTAATGTAAGTCCAGTAATTTTATCTGTTTCCTCAATTTTGGCAGTTAGCATAATAATGGGGTAAGTATATTTTTCACGAATACGCTGACATAAGGAAAAACCATTTATATCCGGGAGCATAATATCAAGAATAGCAAGATCTATATCGCCCTTTTCAATACAAGGTATTGCATCTTTAGCACAGTAATATTTATAAACAATGTAATTTTCATTTTGCAAATAAACTTCCAGTAAATTTGCTATATCCTTCTCATCATCTATAACTAATATTTTTTCGCACATACCATCATCACCCTCTTTCCATAATTTGAATTATAACAAATTTCCTTTATTTATTCATTATGATTTTCATTAAAAACTATTAAGATTTCATAAGAACTTTTATATATACAAACACTTCTGCCTTTTCGTGCTATTTAATTATAATCCTATTAAAGAATTCTTGATATCGTTATATAAAGCTCTATTACTTACCAGATGTTTTTTGTACAAGTCAACATCTATCTTAATTTCCTCTATAATTTTTTCTCTATCTTGTTATCCCATGTCCATTATCTTTCAAAGCAATTTTATGCTGACTGTCAGCCGCGGCATCCTTCTAAAATTGATTTTTAAGCTAAAAGGTATAAAAGCAAGCTAAAGTTTTCCCTTTCTTTTCTCAATATTATGTGTTAGTGATTTCATGAGATGTCACAAGATTGCTCACATCAGTTGACGCTCGTTTGGTTAACTTTCTGTCACCAGTCAGTTAGGCAATACCGCCTGTTTCCAGGCGGTACCTGCTTTATGAAGTTACCATCCTAAGCATCTCGTGTTCCACAACGAACTTGATCATATAATCATCGATCAATCGTTTCTGATTTTGAAACGCATACATCAAAGCTTTTTCACAGACACGGTTGATCATCCGTGGGATTCCTGCAGATGCCTTATGGATCTCATCCAATGCCTTGGTTGTAAATATCTCTTGCTTACATCCTGTACAGTGCATATCGATGCGTTGACGGATGACTAACTGTTTCTTCACACGCTTTCCTTTTGTATGCTGATGGCAGTATACAGGTTAATTCAGAGACAGGCAAGTAAATCAGTTGTTTGATGATTCATGAGGTCAACAACAATTATGGTATCTTTGTATTCCGAAAAAATATTCTGCATCTTTTCCTCCCACAACAGTCTTTTCTATATTTCTGTACAGTTTTACCATTTTAAATAAAAAACGCGGAAACAATAATATTTTATCATTCCCGCTAATTTTTCTCTTTTTCAACTTTATACTTTATGATGCCGATACATTGTGATATAAAAACGGTCAACGCTGTCAACGCAATCAAGGATAAATATTTTTTCATACCTAAAGCTGTACAACAGCCAGCAGCAATGAAAATAGCTCCTAGTATTTTACCTGTTACTTTTCGGCAATGTTCCTTTTCTTCTTTTTTCAACTCATGGTTAATGTTTTCTACAGGAGAAAGTTTCCATATACAAATGGAACTGACCAAAATAATCCCCCAAGCCACAAACAGCTCTAATGGATATTTGTTATTAATTTGCAAAATCATAACTTGAACAGTAACAGAGCATATAAAACAAGCCTTAAAGCTATTCAGATGTACACCACCAGCATAGGTTCTTAAAAACATAAAAACACCTGTAGACACAAGGAATTCTGGGATTGTATGCAAGTATATCGCTATACTCATACAGACGAATAGGCAAATTAACATCTCTAATCCAATCTGAAATCCATATTGATATACTGCATACAATTCCTCTGAAACTGCACCGGCATCAATAACGTATCTTGTTATTTTTTCCGATAATCTTCCCATGAAATTAAAGTTTCTTCATTTTTTTCAATGCTGCTGGCATCTTTGGCTGATGATAAATATAACAGCAAGCACTGTCCGCTGACATTTTACCAAGTTTCAGAGATAAATTTGCTAATACTTTTGCTGGCTGATTTTTTAAATTTTTAGATTTCATAATTAAAATCTCCTTTCATTTGTTTACCAATACATTACTACAAAAAATCTCCCATTCGGTTCTCTTGTAAAAAAACCGAGTATTGATGTAATTTTTCCCAAAAAGGCAGCAAAAAAGAAGCAATGTTTCTCCGGTTCTTTCTCAACATTGCCTTCTTTTTCTGATGTATGTTTTTTTATATACCAATTCCATAAAATCAGGTTCTCTATCTTTTTCTTATATTTTCGTGTGTTATCTATTGTTTCTATATAATCGTAAGCTCCTGCTTTCAGTATAGAAAAAAATATCCTGTATTGATCCCCCTTCGCTAATAGCAAGAATAGGCGTTAAATGCCCCAAACTCCCTTTTATTTTTATAATAGCCGCAAATGCCCTTTCCCTCTCTATTATCTCTTTAGTAAAATGGAAAATCACAACATCTGCCGTTGGATATCTATTGTTTTCCAACTGTTGATAAGTACACCATTTTAATTGGTGTTTTTTCCCAATAATCCTTTCAGTACTGTTATACAGTTTCTCATCATCACTAAACAGCAATATTTTTCACGCTATCCATATATCAGTCCCCATACCGCATACCAAATTTATCTTTCCATTTTACCATTCTTTCCTTTCTCATTATTTTTTTATGTAATTATTTCGAGTGTTCATGTAATTATTCCTGCACATTACTATATAAGACTATCCGAATTTTAAATTTTCCTGGTTCTGAATCCTCTATTACCACTGATCCATGATATTTTGCTACTGCCCGATACACAGAGGCTAAACCTACTCCATGATTTTCTGCATCTGACTTTGTAGATTTCAAGCGGTTATCTCTTGTTTTTAACAGCTTCCCTTTATAACTATTGTCTACGAACAATAATAGATTATTTTTATCAAATTTCATTTTGACATTTATATATCTATTTTCTTCAACCTTCTCTGCTGCTTCCACTGCATTTTCCAGTAAATTTCCCAATATCAGACTCAGATCAGCTCCTTTAAAAGGCATTATCATCGGAATACAAATATCCGTTTTAAAAATTATTCTTTTGTTTTGGGCAGTTACATACCAATATCCAATAAGTGAATCAATCACAATATTCCCACTATTCGATATTGAGGCAATCACCATACCGCCCTCTCCCATAATTTCTTCAATAAAACCTGTCATTTTTTCATATTCTTTATTTTCTGCATAAGCAAGAATGGAAATAAGATTATTCTTCATATTGTGTTTTATATCCCGCAACTGCAACATTGAAAGTTCTCTTTCTTGCTGATGACGTTCGCATAATTCCAGTTGCTGTTCATATACTGCTGCCATTCTCCTTAACCGCAAATCATCAGCCAACTTCATATAGACATAAAATATCAATATGTTCATACCAAGTAAAATAAGTACAGTAAATGTAGAGTTTATACGAGTACGTCCATTATTATTTGCAAATCCAAGCATAAATATATTGTTCATGATATAAATGCTTCCTGTTGGGATCAACACAAGTAAAATACTGTATCTGACCGGCAATTCCTTAATATCATCATCTGTGAACACTTTCTTTAATGCAAGAATTACTGCATTAAAAAATATTTTTGAAACGAAAGAGCCTACTTGGCGAACTGCAGCATATTGAGGGCAGTATGTTAGCAAAATATAGTTGCACAGGGTTTCCATCAACATCCAAATCGCATTAAAGGTAATTACAAATACACCTTTGTTCCACCATCTACCTTCATAAGTCATCATAACTGCCAAAAACGTAAACATAATCGTCACAGCAATATTGATGTAGCAGGAAACTAATAATCGATTGTTATTCCAAATTGCCAAATCACGAACAGCGTTATACCGATCACCGACAAATACCTTTTTTCTCTTACGAGCAAAAAATATATCGAAAATAAAAAAGAATAAATATAACTGCCCAAAGGCAAAGCAATATATCTATCCCACACATTAATACCCTATTCGTCCACATAAAAACGTATCCTCATA
>ENA-OQBI01000032-OQBI01000032.1-human-gut-metagenome-genome-assembly--contig:-NODE-32-length-8630-cov-0.797483_pt1 | contig 8630 bp, 10 predicted proteins | sample MGYA00242744_ERZ504547 | MGnify/ENA primary metagenome ERZ504547 (study PRJEB26092, sample SAMD00036236) | human gut metagenome | host: Homo sapiens | study: EMG produced TPA metagenomics assembly of the... | reverse complement strand
AGAAAAGATAAATAGCCTAAAGAGTCTTACCAATGGACAGAATATCATCATATTCCATGAGGCCTATGCGTATGTAGCGGATGATTTTTCAATGAATGCATGCTATCTGTTAGACCTTGACGAGGAGCGCTCAGTCAGCGCAGGTGAGATAAAACAGGTAATAGGTGCCATAAAGGATGATGGAGTGTCGGTAATACTAGCTGAGGAGCTCTACGGAAAGAGCATGGGAGATACCGTATCGCGTGAGACAGATGTGCATGTGATTTATATCGACCCTCTCAACAGGGGAGAGTACGACAAGGACAGCTATCTTGATGGTATGGAGCACAATATAGAGCTTATCAAAGAGGCATTTACTAAATAAAATTGGAGAAAATATGCGGAAAATAATACAGCCATGTGGCTTTCATTGCATAAAAATAAATAACCTTGGAGTGAGCTTTGGAGAGCAGACAGTGCTTGAGGATGTAAATATGCACATACATTGCGGCTCCTTCAATGTCATAATAGGCCAGAACGGTGCCGGAAAATCTACACTCATAAAGGCGATACTCGGCGAGATACCTCACACCGGTACGATTGAGTTCAAGGATACTAAGGACGGACATATGGCTAAGCTTAAAATCGGCTATGTGCCGCAGTCTGTCAATATCGAGAAAAATACACCGGTCAGCGTGTATGACCTAATAGCAAGCTATCAGTACAATTATCCTGTTTTTCTGCCAAAGAGCAAAAAGATAGAGGCAAAGATAAGGGAGACACTCGAGGTATTTGAGGCTGAGGAGCTCATCGACAAGCAGGTGTGCAACCTCTCGGGAGGACAGCTGCAGAGAGTGCTTCTTTCCATGGCAATCATGGACGAGCCGAACTTGCTGCTGTTGGATGAGCCGGTGTCCGGAATAGACCAAAACGGCATGGAGCTTTTCTATAAGACCATGGATTATTTAAAGACTCACTATGACCTTGCAATCATACTGATATCGCACGATTTGGACTATGTGGCAAAGTACGCAGACCATGTTGTGCTGCTTGATAAGACAGTAGCAAAGCAGGGAACTGTGAAGGAAGTCTTCGAGAGCAAGGAATTTGAGAGAATTTTTTACACAGGAGAGGAATCCTGGGTGAGAGAGGAGGAACACAAATGAATATAACCTCCTGGCTTCAATATGATTTTATGAGAAATGCCCTTATCGCTGTGCTCATCATCACACCGCTTTTTGGCATAATGGGAACCATGATTGTAAACAAAAAGATGGCATACTTTTCAGATGCACTCGGACATTCAGCACTTACAGGAATCGCTGTCGGAGTGGTATGCGGCATGGCAGACACCTCGCTTGCCATGGTGATATTTGCGATAGTGTTTGCACTTCTTTTAAATAAGATAGGCAGTCTGAACACTGCATCGACAGATACCATTATATCGGTATTTTCATCGTGCTCTGTGGCGATAGGTCTTGCGATACTGTCAAAGGGCGGCAATTTCAGCAAATACTCAAGTATACTGGTGGGCGATGTGCTAAGCATCACAAAGACTGAGATAGTTTATCTAATTGTGATTTTTGTGGTCACTATAGTGTTCTGGGTGCTTTGCTTCAATAAGCTCAACGCCATATGTATACACAGGAGCGTGGCAAAAAGCAAGGGTATCCATGTGCGTCTTCTGGATAATCTGTTTGCGGTGCTTGTAGCACTCATAGTTATGCTATCCATCAAGTGGATAGGCATACTTATCATAAATGCTCTGCTTATATTACCGGCGGCTTCATCAAGGAATATTTCGGAAAATATGCGTGAGTATCATTTCTTTTCAGTGATATTTTCAGTATTTTCCGGTATAGTCGGCCTCGCAGTGTCATACTACACCAATGTGGCAACAGGTCCGATGATAGTGATTATCGCATCGGTAATATATTTTTCGACATTTATATTTGGCAGAAAATTGAAAAAATAACGGCAAGGGCTATAAGAAACAGATACAAAACAGCCGATACACAATATAAGAGAAAGACTGTTTAGCTATATCAGACGCTATACAGGTTGATAATAGTATAGCGGGAAAGGATTCCCGCACGCACATTACCAGGGAGGGATGAGAGATGTTAGATGCTATTTCAAGTGTAGTTTCAGCAGTAGCGGCGCAGAGTGTCACAGCAAAGGACGAGGCGCAGACAAAGAATACTAATACCGCTTCAAAGAAGCAGGATGCAAAGACGGATAAGTCGGATGCAAAGACTGCAGGCTTCAGCGAGGAGGCAGCTGTATATGAGAAATCAGACAGCAAGGATGATTCAAAGGATACTGCAAAGAGCACAGTAAACCAGAAGATGAGCAAGGCAGACAGAGATGCACTGGTACAGGCACTTAAGGATGATGCCAACGCCAGACAGCAGCAGCTTATCGAGATCGTCAGAAAGTCCATGACGGGACAGGCTTCAACCTGGGACAAGTCACAGGGCTTAAAGAGTCTGTTTGAGAATCTGACTGTAGATGCAGACACAATAGCGCAGGCCAAAAAGGACATCGCAGAGGATGGATACTGGGGAGTTGAGAAGACCTCAGACCGTATTCTTGACTTTGCAAAGGCACTGTCGGGAGGCGACAAGGACAAGGCTGATGAGCTTTTGAATGCATTCAAGAAGGGCTTTTCACAGGCAACAGGAGCCTGGGGAGACAAGCTGCCATCAATTTGCCAGGATACTTATGATGCCGTAGTCAAGAAGTTTGATGACTGGAAGAATGGCACAGAGGACACACAGGTACAGGGCTAGAAGCCGGATGTGTATGTAAAAGTGTCGTGATGGAACGAATATTATATAAGAAATCTGATTTATGAATTATGAAAAGGGGGCTGCACGCAGCGTGCAGTCACCTTTTTAGTGCTTGTATAATTTTTTGAGAGGTGTATAATAGAAGAATAGTATATAAGTATCATTATTCATGTGGAGGAAATATCATGAAATTAGACATGTCAAAGTGGAAAGCACTTAGCATCAAAAATCGTTTAAAGAAAGGCTTCAGACTGACTACATTTGTAGCATCGGCATCGGGGGTTATCGCGGGTATTCTTATGATTCTTGTATCAATGAGATATTCCAGCGCACTAACCTTTTACGGATTTTCACAGGGAGATATAGGAAAGGTTTATGGTAACTTCTCAGAGACACGAGCGCTACACGAGCTCTTATCGGTTATACAGCTTCTGACACATTAAGTAAGATGTCTGATACACATGATTCTAAAAAGGAATCATTTCAAAAATACTGGAAAGAGCTGCAAAGCTCTATAAAGACAGATGAGGAGCAGGCTATATATGATGATATAAACAGTAAGCTCGACTCATACTGGAGTCTCGATGATGAAATCGGACAGTTAGGTAGGAATGCTACAGATCCTGAGACACAGAAGGAGGCCGAGGAGAGAGCAGTAGCAGAGCTTGCACCTGCATATGATGATATATATCAGCAGCTTGTTGCCCTTATGGATAAAAAGGTAACAGATGGAGATAATTTAAGCAAGAGATTATCATTAGTATCATATGCCGTATTTGGTATTGTTATTGTTATCATTGTCAGTTCATATTTTATCTCGATGAAAATCGGGGACGGAGTTGCAGTTGGTATTTCTAAACCACTCGATGAGTTAAAACAGAAGATTACGTACATTTGCACAGGGTGATCTTGAGGCTCCATTCCCGGCAGTTGATTCACAAGATGAAATTGCTGATATGGTAGGGGTTGCGAAAAACATGGCAGCAGACCTTAAGACTATCATATCTGACTCTGACAAGCTTCTTGGAAAGATGGCAGAAGGAGATTATACAGTTTCATCAGACATGGAAGATAAATATACCGGAGATTTTATTGGACTTCTCATGGCAATGCGTCAGATGAAGACACAGATGAATGATGTTATGTCACATATCAATGAGATATCATCACTTGTTACAGCAGGTTCTAACAACCTTGCTCAGGCAGCACAGGAAATAGCAGAAGGTACTATGGATCAGTCAGCAGCCATTGAGGAGCTTCAGGCTACATTTGCAGATATCACAGGCGGTGTTGAGAAAACATCTGAGAAGCTCAATGATACATACAGGATTGCACAGGAGTATGCTGAGGAAGCAGATCACAGCCATACAGAGATGCAGGGCATGGTTGATGTTATCGGACGCATCAATGATACATCTAAGCAGATTGAGAATATCATTTCTGAGATTGAGGATATTGCCAGTCAGACAAACCTTCTTTCACTCAATGCAGCTATCGAGGCAGCGCGTGCAGGTGAGGCAGGTAAAGGATTCGCAGTTGTTGCGGGACAAATCAGAAGTCTTTCAGAGCAGAGTGCCAAGGCTGCGGTTGACACACGTCAGCTTATAGAGAGTGCCATTGCGGTATCTAACGAGGGTAATGAAGCTGCAGAGCGCGTAAGTACTTCTATTGAAAAGGTTATCAATGGTATGAAGGAAGTTGCAGATTCTTCTCAAAAACTCAGCGAGATTGCAGAGGAGCAGGCAAAGGCTATGGAGCAGGCAGAGGCTGGCATTAATCAGATATCAGATGTTGTACAGTCCAACTCAGCAAATGCAGAGGAAACATCAGCAACAAGTGAGGAGCTTTCAGCACAGGCGGAGACAATGAACGAGCTGATTAGCAAATTTATATTGGAAAAGAAATAGAAAAATTGTACATACGAGTTAGAGAAACTTTTTAACAAAAAGCCCCACAAGCATTATGGATATGCTGTGAGGCTTTTTGTTGTTGTGCGTTAGAGGGTTACTTTTTAAATCTAGTAAACATGTACTATGTGAACATAGTGTTTTTGTGCAATACGTGGAAAATCTGAAAAGTAATGAAAATGAACAATTAAATGAGAATATTTAAATTTGCTCTTTTTGGCATGGTGTGTTATAATCCTTGTATACAAAAAACAGAGGTAATACAATATGGGTAGTAATAACGATATTTCATTAAAAGCATTAGCCAAGATTAATCTGGGGCTCGATGTTGTGAGGCGCAGAGAGGACGGATATCATGAGGTCCGTATGATTATGCAGACCATTCATCTGTATGACAGGCTTGATATCAAAAGGACAAAGGAGCCGGGCATACAGATACAGACCAATCTGTCTTTTCTCCCTGTAAACGAGAACAATCTCATATACAAGGCTGCAAAGCTTCTGATGGATGAGTTTTCTATAACTGACGGTGTATCAGTGAAGCTGGACAAGCGTATTCCTGTTGCAGCAGGGATGGCGGGGGGCAGTACTGATGCGGCGGCTATGCTTATAGGTGTAAACAGGCTTTTTTCACTGGGACTGACAAAGAGACAGCTTATGGAAAGAGGTGTGCAGATAGGTGCGGATGTACCATACTGTATTATGAGAGGCACGGCGCTGGCCGAGGGCATAGGAGAGGCGCTTAGTCCTCTTCCTCCAATGGTAAAGTGTCCGGTGCTTATTGCAAAGCCGTCCATCTCGGTATCCACAAAATTTGTGTACCAGAATCTGAAGCTTGATGATACGACTATTCATCCGGATATAGACCGCCTGATAGATGATATAAAGGCTAAGAATCTGCATGATATCGCAGCACATATGGGAAATGTCTTAGAGACCGTGACCATACCAAACTATCCGGTGATAGACGAGATAAAGAAGCATATGCTTTCAAATGGCGCGGTAGGAGCCATGATGAGCGGTAGTGGTCCGACGGTTTTTGGTCTGTTTGACGATGAAGATACTGCAAAGAAAGCGTACAAAGCCATGAGAAGCTCACATCTTGCCAGACAGGTGTATCTGACATCTGTATACAATAATCGCAAATAACGTGATATCCGGATAGCACAGCGGGTGCTTTATAGTTACTTTTTTCTTATATGTGAGAATTATAATACAAGAGATAGGAGAAGTTTGATGACTGATAATTTAACTTTAAATATGGATGCATATCTGCCACTGCGTGATGTGGTGTTTAACACACTTCGTGAGGCAATTTTAAAGGGTGAGCTCAAGCCGGGAGAGAGACTTATGGAGCTGCAGCTTGCGTCAAAGCTTGGAGTCAGCCGTACACCTATACGTGAAGCAATCAGAATGCTTGAGCAGGAGGGGCTTGCAGTCACAATGCCGAGAAAGGGCGCAGAGGTTGCCAAGATGACTCTCAAGGATATGAGGATGTGCTTGAGGTGAGAGAGGCTCTTGATGAGCTTGCAGCCAAAATAGCCTGTAAGAAAATCAGTGATGAGCAGCTTGCGAATCTAAAAACCATAAAGGACGAGTTCAAGAGGAGCATGGATTCAGGAGATGTGAAAAAGATAGCTGAGGAGGATGTGAAGTTTCACGATGCTATCTATGAGGCAACAAACAATGCGAAGCTGTATCTATGATGAACAATATCCGTGAGCAGATGTACCGCTACAGAGTGGAGTATTTGAAAGACCCAAAGAATTATCCGATGCTTGTGAAGGAGCATGATGCCATCTACAGGGCGCTTGAGGCAAGAAATATGGAGCTTGTGACTACAGAAATGCATACGCATGTGGCCAATCAGGCGGTTGCTGTGAAGGCTGTGATACAAAAGCAGGATGAAGAGAAGAAATAAAACAGAAATATAACAAGATTATAGCAGACAAAGATAATAAAATACAAAATAATATAACAAAACCAGGGGCTGCCGGTTGCACTGACGTGTGAACGGCGGCCTTTTTTAGTGGCTTAGTTAGTGGCTTAGATAATAGCAAAAAATAAGTATCAGGGATATTTGCGGGCTTGTATGGTCATACTATATCAGGGATTTTAAATCTTACGGGATTTATTGGGTATATAGGAGAGTTAAAGATGACCACAAACATAGATGAGAACATAAAAAGCTTCAGGCAGATATATTCTGACTGCTCAGATATCAAGATGCAGGAGATGTATCTGGGGCGTGATGCTTCCATAAAGTGTTTTGTTGCATATATTGAGGTGACATGTGCAGGCTCCGGTATCAATAACAGTGCGTTTGGACGATTTACATCATACCTTGAAGGGATAGACCGGGATCAGGTTAAGGAAGTACTTGACAAAAATCAGGCAGCTCTATCCGAATTTGCACATCTGCACACGGTTAATGAGGCAGCCAGATGATGCTGACAGGAGACGTGATTTTTTTTGTGGATGGCTATCCGGATGCCTTCAAGCTTCCAGACAAGGGATATCCCGCCATGTCAATTCAGGAGATTGACTCGGAAAAGGTCATAAGAGGCTCAAATGAGGGCTTTGCTGATTCAATAAAGATAAATACTGCACTTATCAGGCGCAGGTTAAGGAGCACTCGCTTAAAGTGTAAAGAGGTGAAAAAGGGGCTTCGCGGACACAGCAATGTGGACATATTGTATGTGAGAGACCTCGTAAAACCGGGGCTTGTAGAGGAAGTGGAAAAGAATCTGGACAGCTATGTGATAGACCATGTGGGTGACTCGGGAGTTCTTGAACAGTTTGCTGAGGCAAAATGGTATTCACCGTTCCCACAGCTTCAGACCACAAAGCGGCCGGATGTGGCGGTAAATGCGCTCCTAGAGGGGAGGGTGGTGGTGCTGTGCGATAATTCACCGATAGCAATAATACTGCCAACCACCAATGAACAATTTTTTAAAAACCGCAGATGATTACTATAACAGAACGATAGCGGCAAGCTTTGCCAGATTGATAAGGTACGTGGCAGCCTTTATGTCATTTACATTGCCGGGGCTTTATCTGGCGGTCACAAATTTTCATACACAGATACTGCCGACACCACTCATACTGGCGTTTTATGAAGCAAGACTCGGCTGCCCATTTCCACAGCTCATAGAGGTGCTCATGATGGAGCTGTCCTTTGAACTGCTTCGCGAAGCCGGCATAAGACTTCCCGGAGCCATGGGAAATACGATAGGCATAGTCGGAGGCCTCATAATCGGACAGGCAGCAGTGGATGCAAATTTAGTGAGCCCTATAGTGGTCATCCTGGTTGCATTCACCGCACTCTGCTCGTTTGCCATACCGAGTGAGGAGTTTGCATTTTCATTTAGGATACTCAAATTCGCTGTAATAATGATGTCGGCATGGCTTGGATATTTTGGATTTTTAATAAGTCTGATGGTGATACTTTTGCATCTTGCAAAGCTCAAAAGCTGTGGTTACCCATACATGATGCCATTCGTGGGCAGCGAGCTGACAGGAGGCGAGGATGAAAAGGACAGTATCATACGATTTCCGCTTCGCAGACTATGGAGGCGGCCTGTATTTGCAAGAGAAAAGGAGTGCAGGAAGCTGAAAGAAAATCGGACAAAATAAGTTGATGAAAATGGTAAAATTGTATTATTGTAATTAAACAATACAAATGATAACATATATATTATGTATGAATTTGCGCGAAAGGGAGAGAGGTTATGGAACAAAAAAGAAAAGAAGAAATAAGAAAAAGTATAATTGCCTGTGACAATGATATAGTTAAACTCAGATCACAGGCTGAAAATCTTGAAGAAATCATAAAAAAATCAAAAAGTGCACGCAAAAACGTTTTGAGAGTGAATGCGATAAGTATGAAATCAAAAGGCAGAAAAAAAAGATAAAATTAGAGAATATGTCATGTTTAATACAGAATGTTAAG
>ENA-OQBI01000031-OQBI01000031.1-human-gut-metagenome-genome-assembly--contig:-NODE-31-length-8806-cov-0.556631_pt1 | contig 8806 bp, 6 predicted proteins | sample MGYA00242744_ERZ504547 | MGnify/ENA primary metagenome ERZ504547 (study PRJEB26092, sample SAMD00036236) | human gut metagenome | host: Homo sapiens | study: EMG produced TPA metagenomics assembly of the... | reverse complement strand
ACTTGTCAAAAAGACCGACCATCTTAAGGTTGCGCTCGGCCGTAGCGAGGCGCGACGACGTCGCAAGGCCCACGTGATAGCCCGCAGCCAGCAGCTCGTCTAGGCACTCGGCGGCACCGGCCTTAAGCTCCAGTTCGGTCTTGACCATCTCGTCGCGAATCTCCTTGTGGCGGACATAGACCGCCTCGGTGGTTTCGTGGCTGCCGTAATGCTTATCAAGGATGTCCATAACATCGGGCAGCGTGCGGCCGATAAACTGATGGATCAGCGCTTCATCAATCGCGAATCCCAGCTCGGCCGCGCCCGCCTTCCACGCCTTGATACCCAAACGTTCGGTATCGACCAGCGTTCCGTCCATGTCGAAAATAACGGCCTTGATCATATCGGTCCCCCTCGCCGGATTGCATTACTGCCACTCTACCGCACTTTACAAGCTTGTATATAACGTATATAGCATATTGCACTTTCGTTACATAAGCGGAAGTCTTATGACAGGCAGCCCGGTAGGATTATAGTTTTCGACCGAGTACTCAACGATAAGGATCGTTTCATGATTTTAGACACCACGGCACCCGCAGAGGAGCTTCAAGACAAGCTATCGGCGCTCGAACAGCTGCTTTTGGCATACGGGCGCGTGGCTATCGGGTTTTCCGGCGGCGTTGACAGCAGCTTTTTGGCCGCCGTATGCGCCCGCATCATGCCTACCAATACCCTCCTCGTCCATCTCACCACGCCGCTCATCGGCACACCCGAGCAGGCTTCGTTTGAGCGGTCCGTTGACGGACAAACCGATGAGGGTCCGCATTTTATGCTCCCCGTGCTCAATCTTTCGGTCGATCAGCTGCAGCTCCCCCAAGTAGGCTGCAACGATGCTAATCGCTGCTACCACTGCAAGCACGCCGGCTTTACCGCCATCGTCAACCACGCCAAGTCGCTCGGCTTTCCCACCGTCATCGATGGCAGCAATGCAAGCGATCGCGGTGACTACCGCCCCGGCATGCGTGCGGCAGAAGAGCTCGGCGTACGCTCACCCCTTATGGAGGTCGGCTTTACCAAGGACGAAGAGCGCGAGCTGCTGCGCGCATGGGGCTATCCCGTTTGGAACCTGCCGGCGGGAGCATGTCTTGCCACGCGCGTTCCCACGGGCGAGGAGCTTACGCGCGAGAAGGTCGATTTAATCCGCGCCTGCGAGGATTACCTGCACGATCTTGATCTGGCACAGGTACGCGCGCGCTTAATCGGCGGCTGCATGCATATCGAGGCCGCACCCGCAGATGTCGCCAAGATTGCTGCCCTCGGTGGCAACGCCGTCGATGCCGAGGGCAAAACCCCGCTGCCCGCCGCCATCGAGTCCGCGCTGCGCGAGCTGGGCTGCGACCATATCTCCCCCGAGGTCACCCCCTACATTCACGGCAACATGAACCAGTAACCTGGCCAAAAAGGGACAGATTTATTTTGGGCAGGTTTTATCTGGGGAAACGCCAGACAGCCCCATATACACAACCGCCGCAGCTCCATATGAGGCAAATGAATCAGCAGCGTCTATTCCAAATCTTGAGTATTTGTTCGGCGGGACGGCCTCTGCCGGCTCCTGCTAGACTGGTAGATTCCCAACCGTCCATCCAGGAGCCTCAATGTCGCGCAAGTCCGCCTACAAGCAAGTACTTTCCATCGGCACCGCCGTGGTGCTGGGGTTTGCGCTGTTCACAGGGTCGCTCGACGGAGCGCCCAAGCTGCTCTCGCCGCAAAGCGATGAGCAGGCGGCTGCTCTGGCCGAGAAGCAAAGCGAGAGCCCCAACCGCACCGACGACGAAGCGGACTTGGTCGCCCGGCTCGAATCGGGAACAGCGAGCTCCACGGACTCCGAAGATGATCAGGACTCCGGCGATGGCTCTGAATCCGCCACGACCGACACCGCTGACGATGCCTCTTCAAACGTCACCCCCATCGACGAGGTCGAAAACCCCGATCTCGACCGCGCCCGCGGCGTATATCTCAGCAGCATTCCCGACTACGCCGGCAACCCCTACGTTGCCCTTCGCGCCGACAGCACGCACCCGTTGGGCACGCCATCATTCACGCTCGACGAATACGAGCGCGCTACCAAAGAGGGCTGCTTTAAGAAGCTCTCCAAGCTCGATAGCCTGGGCCGCACCCGCAAAGCGCTCGCCTGCGTGGGCCCCGAATCACTCGGTCAAGGCGAGCGCGGCGATATCTCGCGCATCCATCCCGCTGGATGGCGTCAGCAGCGCTACGACTTTATTCCGGGCCAGAGCCTCTACAACCGTTGCCACCTTATCGCCTGGTCGCTCTGCGGCGAAAACGCCAACCGCAAGAATCTCCTCACCGGCACGCGTTATCTCAACGAGACGGGCATGCTGCCGTTTGAGGAGCAAATTCTTAACTACATCCACGACACGGGCAACCATGTTCTCTATCGCGTCACGCCCATGTACAACGAGGAGGAACTTGTCTGTCGCGGCGTGCGCCTTGAGGCGCAATCGGTCGAGGACCACGGCAAGACCCTCTGCTTCCACGTATATTGCTACAACCTGCAGCCGCACGTGCAGATCGACTACGCCACCGGCCGCAACCAAGCCTCGGGAGACTAGAGCCGAGCCGCGACAAGAATCGATTTGTAACCTCACCGGGAATCAAAAAGGGCCGCCCCGGATTACCCAGGGCGGCCCTTGCATCGGCACGTATGTTACAGGCAATGCCACACGCTACTTGGCGCGACCCTCCTCATAGCGCTCGACCAGCTTGGCCTGAACGTCATAAGGCACCTGCTCGTAGCCGGCGGGCTTCATGGTAAAGTCGCCCGTGCCGCGCGTGATGGAGCGCAGGCGCGTCGAGTAATCCGTCAGCTCGGCCAGCGGCGCCTGGGCAATGACCACGGTGTCTCCGCGCTCATCGGTCTCCATGCCCGTCACGCGACCGCGCGAGGCCGAGATGTCGCCCATCACGGCGCCGGCGTAGCTCTCGGGGATCGTCACCGTGATTTCCTCGATAGGCTCCAGCACCACTGGATCGGCATCGGCGCATGCCTTGCGCAGGCCGATGCGAGCCGCCGCGCGGAACGCCATCTCGTTGGAGTCGACGCTGTGATACGAGCCGTCGTACACAGCCACGCGGATGCCAGTAAGCGGGTAGCCGGCAATAATGCCGTCCTTCATGGTCTCCTGGACACCCTTGTCCACGGCGGGGATCAGCGAGCGCGGAATACGGCCGCCCACGACCTCGTCCACAAACTCATAGCCATCCGCTCGTGCCGTCGGGCCCAATGAGTGGCTCAACGCGCAGCCAGCAGTCGCCATACTGACCGGCACCGCCAGTCTGCTTCTTGTGGCGACCCTGGGCGCTCGCCGTGCGGCGGATGGTCTCGCGATACGGAATGCGGATCGGCACGCTCTTGGCGGCGACCTTGGTGCGGTCCTCCAGACGGTTGAGCAGCACCGAAACCTGTGCCTCACCAACGGCAGAGATAATGGTCTGGCCAGTCTCCTCGTCGCGGTCGATGCTCATGGTCGGGGTCTGCCTTGCAGGCCTTCTCGATAAACGTGTAGAGCTTCTCCTCGTCGCCGCGATTCTCGGCCTCGATGGCGATGCGGTACTGCGAGTTGGGGAACTTAAACGCCGCAGCCTCGACCTTGCCGGTAATCGAGAGTGTATCGCCCGTCTCGGCCGCCAGCTTGGGCGCCACGATGATATCGCCGGCATAAGCGTGGCCGACCTCGGTCATGTCACGGCCGCACATCACATACAGGTGGGCCAGACGCTCACCCTTGCGCGTGCGCGCATTGACCAGCTCAAGGCCCGGCTCAAGCGTACCCGTCAGCACCTTGATAAAGCTGATGCGACCCTGTTGCGGATCGGCCAAGGTCTTAAACACAAATGCCACCGGGCGGTCATCGTCACTCGAGATCTTAAGCGAATCACCGTCGATGAGCGGCATCTCGCCATAGTCGGTCGGCGCTGGGAAGTATGTGGCGATGTCGTCCATCAGCGAGTTAACGCCCTGCTCCTTAATGCAATCGCCCGCAAAGACCGGCACAAAGATGCGCTCGGCGATCGCCTTCGACAGCAGGCCTTCAAGCTCCTCCTGCGTCAGTGTCTCCTCGCCTTCCAAGTACTTCATCATCAGTTCGTCGTCAGCCTCGGCCACCAGCTCGCACAGATGGTCATGGGCTTCCTCGGCCTGGGCACGATACTCCTCGGGAATCTCCGACTCAACGGCTTCGGTGCCGTTGCAATGGCGCGCCTTCATGCGCACCAGATCGATGATGCCGTCGAAGTCCTCGCCCTCGCCCCAGGGAAGGGTCACGGCGCCCAGGCGCATACCAAAGCGCTCCTGCAGCAGATTCATCGTGGTCGCAAAGCTGGCCTCAGAGCGCGACAGGCGGTTTACGAACACCGCACGCGCCAGACGCAGGTCCTCGGCGGCATACCAGAGCTTAACCGTCGTAGGCTGTGGGCCGGCCTCGGCGTCGACCACAAACAGAGCCGTCTCGCAGACGCTCATCGCGGCAAAGGCGTCGCCGATAAAATCGGGATAGCACGGGGCATCGAGCACATTGATGCGCGCGCCCTTCCAGTCGATCGGCGCAATGGTCGTCGAGATGGAAAACGCACGCTTGACCTCTTCGGGGTCATAGTCGAGCGTGGGCTTGGTGCCGTCGTGGCCGCCCAGGCGGGCGGTCTTGCCAGAAAGGTGGAGCATGGCCTCGGCGAGTGAGGTCTTGCCCACCCCGCCTTGGCCTACGAGCACCACGTTCCTTACGTTACCGGTCTTGGGAGCACCCATGATGACCTCCTTGCAGGGCCGCGCGCAATGCGCGACGCCAACGGGGAGAGTTCGCGGTCGGTGCCATCCCGGGAGCAGCATGGTCGGCAGCCGAGCCGACTCACCCTCCAAATGTCCTATGCCACCACCCTACCCTCACGGGCGACCGTCCATGCATACCTTTCGGCGCACGTATGAATACAGGCGGCGAGAGGAAGAGACAAGCTTGTGAGGCGATTATTGAACCCCGTCGATGCAAACAAAAAGCCGCCACAGACCGTAAGACCTGTGGCGGCTTCGCCTCAATTAATAGTTGAGTAAATACTTGAGCCTATCCCTCGATACGGCTCAAGAACTCACGGGTGCGCTGCTCGCGCGGATGATCGATAACCTGCTCGGCAGGACCCTCCTCGACAATGCGGCCTCCGTCCATAAAGACCACGCGATCGGCAACATCGCGCGCAAACTGCATCGCATGGGTCACGATCACCATCGTCATATTCTGCGCGGCAAGGTCTTTAATGACACGCAGCACCTCGGCCGTTAGCTCGGGATCGAGCGCCGAAGTCGGCTCGTCAAAGAACAAGATCTCCGGGTCGAGCGCCAAGGCGCGGGCGATACTCACACGCTGTTGCTGACCGCCGGAAAGGTTGTTGGGCATATTGTTCAGCTTATCCTCCAGTGCCAGCATCCGCACTACTTCATCCATAAACTTCTTGTCAACCTTATCACCGTCCAGTTCCACGGGCAACACGATATTTTCATAGACATTCAGCACCGGCACCAGATTGTAGTTCTGGAAGATAAAGCCGATTTTTCGTCTACGGAAAATAGTCAGTGCCTCATCGTTTAGGGTGGAAAGTTCCTTGCCATCCACGATTACCTGACCAGAAGTTGGCACATCCAGACCGCCCATCATATTTAGTAAAGTGGATTTTCCACTTCCAGAAGTTCCAATAATTGCAACAAACTCACCACGCTCAATAGAGAGGGTAACACCATCCAGTGCTTTTGTGATGTTCGGCTCTGCGCCATAATATTTTTTTAGTTCAGTCGTTTGCAAAATGCTCATAAAGAACACCATCCTTTCTTTTTGATAAACCCATTGTAACGACCAAACCTCACAGAAATGTCACGAGCCACAAAAAATTTCCGCTAAATTCGGCCCCAAATGTCACGAACCTGTGACATTTCATTTTTTCGGGGCGTGCTTGCTCTACTTTCGGAGCAGGAAAACAGAAAAGGTTGAGCCTTTCCCAACTTCCGACGCCACCCGGATATAGCCGCCCTGCAAGGTCACGATCTCACGGGCCAGATACAGGCCGATTCCAATACCGTCCACATCATGCACCGCATCTTCCCGGTAAAACCGCTTGAAAATCGTCCCCTGGTGCTGCTCTGAAATGCCGATGCCGGTGTCGGCAATGTCGATCTTCACATACATTTCCCAGCCTTCCACCGACACACGGATCTGCCCGCCTGCCGGGGTGTACTTCACTGCGTTATCCAGAATGTTAAACAGGGCTTCGCTTGTCCATTTTCTATCGTGGCGCGCATCCAAATGCTCCGGGCATTCCACATGCACATCTATTTGTTTCTTTTCGGCATTGAGCAAAATCCCGCCCAGGGCAGCGGCAAGGGTATCATAAACCGGCTGCTGTTTTTGCTCCAGCGAAATGACTCCCGTTTCCAGGCGGGAGGTTTTAATCATGGCTTGCATGAGGAAGTCCAGCTTATCAAGCTGGCTGGCCTGGGCTGTCAGAAATTCCTTTTGCTTCTGCGGGGGAACCTCGTTTTCAAGCAGTGTGTTGTTGATCATCTTCAAGTTGGCAATCGGGGTCTTGACCTGATGGGAGATGTCAGAAATCAGCTCTTGCAGGTCAGCCCGTTCCTTTGCGATGCTGTTTTTATTTTCCTGCATGACCTCGTACAGCCGCCCCAGCCGGTAGTTGATTTTATAGAACAGACTTTCTTCTTCAACCGTCTGCTTGGGCTGCATATCCCCGGAGAGCATATCATCCATCTGACCACAAAAGGCATCGGAGAACCGGACCAGCTTCCGGCGGATCAGAGCCACAAAGAAGATAACGCAGAGCAGTACAAAGAGACTGAACAGGAACACACACCGGACAGCAGTTATATTCTGGGTCAGCAGATACACAGCGGCGCAGACTGCACCAACCGCCAGCAGCAAAAGCGTTCCCAAAAGGATACAGGCTTTGTTGATGGAGAGTTTTCGCATATTCATTTCGGTGCCCCTCCAATCCACATATAGCCCATACCGTACACCGTCTTGATGTACTGGCGGCCCTCCGTTTCAATTTTGTTCCGCACCCGGCTGATGGCCGCAGTCAGGGCGTGTTCATCCACAAAGTTCCCATCGGCATCCCACAGCTTTTCAAGCAGCACCTGTCTGGTCAAAACATTCTGCGGGTTTTTGGTCATGATTTTCAACAGCCGGTATTCCAATGGAGTGAACACCAGCGGCTTACCGGACAGGGAAGCAGTCATCTCCGAGAAATTGATGGATAGTGCGCCATCCTCATAGCAATCGCCGCCAGACTGTTTCGCCAGCCGCCCCCAGCACCACAGACAACTTTTTTTTGAAAGACGCTCATAGGAAATGGCTTGGTCACATAGTCCTCTGCGCCCAGCTCATAGCCTGTTCGCAGCCCGCACCGCCCACTCACTCGGCATCCGCATTCTTTTTGAACTGGGCAAACGCGCTCCACACCGCGCCGTTCCTGCGCTATCGTGGGACAGCTCACGTAGATTAAGGCCCCGTCGCGGGGCGCCCCATACATAGAAAGCGAGAACCCATGGCACTGACAGGAGCCCAGGTCAAGCAGCTTCGCAGCATGGCCCATCACCTCAACCCCGCCATCATCATCGGTAAGTCCGATGTCAACGAGGGCACCGTCGAGCAGACGGTCGCCTACCTGGAGAAGCATGAGCTCGTTAAGTGCTCCGTGCTCGATGGCTCCAGTCTTTCCGCCCGCGAGGCCGCCGAAGAGCTCGCTGAGCGTTGCCAAGCCGAGGTCGTCCAGGTCATCGGCCGCAAATTCTCGCTGTATCGCGAGTCCTCGCGCAAGGATATCCAGAAGATCAAGCTCGTCTAAAACCGGCTGGTCATACCGAACAAGTCTGCGGGCGTCCGAGTGATTCGGACGCCCGTTTTTATCGCTCGACAAGCACGCGCTTGAGCCTGCCTTCGACCAGGCGCTCATACAGGCGCCTTGTCTCGGGCTCGGGCACGCCTTGAACCTGCTCTCGCAGGTGGTGCATGTGGCCGCTGTATAGCTCGACAACATCGCGGCGTCGTCCCGCCGCACCGTAAACGCGCATGGCACAGCGAACCATGTCCTCGCGCGCAGTCTCTTGGCGAAGCCCGATTCAACGAGCCAAATTGCCGATTGCAGGTCATTTTCCTCGAGAGCGGCATTCGCTCCCCTAATCATGCAGTCGATGTACTTGGATTGCATAATGTGGCGCATGCGCGTAAAAAACGTGGGATTGCAACCGGTGGGAACATACAGCGGCCCCGCGTAGAGCTGCTCAACCTTAAGACAAAGCTCAACCAGGTGAGGGCCTCTCGCGCCCATACGGTTTCCCAGGATCTCGCGGCTCAGCTGGTCAAAGAGCCTTACATCGGTCTTAACGTAGTCGCCGTTGAGCCCTATGCACTCGTTTTGGATGAGCACGCACGACTTGCCATCCGGCGTTGGACCCAAAGCCGAGCGCAAGCGCGATACCGTCGAATACAGATTGTTGCGCGCCGCGCTAAACTCGGCATGGGGCCACAACTCCATGGTGATTGTCTCGCGGTCGACCATGGCATCCATGCCCAACGCGAGCCGCTCGGCAAGTGTTGCCGCCTTTTTGCGACGCCACATCTTATCCGTGATGGGAAAGCCGTCGCGCTCGGCGCGAAATGTGCCAAACATGCGCATCTCAATATGGCCGATCGTATCGACAGCCTCAACCTCGCCCCGCCTGGAACAGGTGCTCGCTTTCGCCCTCAAA
>ENA-OQBI01000029-OQBI01000029.1-human-gut-metagenome-genome-assembly--contig:-NODE-29-length-9218-cov-0.597844_pt1 | contig 9218 bp, 11 predicted proteins | sample MGYA00242744_ERZ504547 | MGnify/ENA primary metagenome ERZ504547 (study PRJEB26092, sample SAMD00036236) | human gut metagenome | host: Homo sapiens | study: EMG produced TPA metagenomics assembly of the... | reverse complement strand
CCCAGCACCAGGTTGCGCAGGCCCGCGACCGTTCCTTCCACGTCGGGGGCAGGCTGGTCGGCGTGCAGGTACGCCCAGTCCATCATAAAGGTCGCCGAAGACAGCGCGCCGATGGCCAGCGCGTCGTCGGGACACGAAAGCTCGACCTCAAAGACACGCTCATCGTGCTCGCTCACACGAGTGCGGCCGCACGAAATGCTGCCGGCAAGCCCGGTCTCGTTCATGAGCTCGACCGTCACGTGCTCCAGCAGATGGCAAAGCTCGGTCTGGCCCATGCAGTCCTGGAATTCGCGACCGGAATCGCCCAGGCACAGATGCTTGGCAATCGCGGGCACCAGGTAATACATGCGCGCCGTGGCCTCGATGTCCTCCGAGGTCATGAGCGGCATGCCGGGGTTCACCAGCACGTGCGCGCAGATCTTGTCCTCGCTGACGGTGACCTTAAGGATGTTGAACAGGCCTGCCATAACTCTCCCCTACTCTTCCTTGCCCTACTCGTCGCCGTCGTGCGGGTCCGCAGAGCCCGCACCCGACACCGTCGGCTTATCTGCCGAGGGCTCGGAATCCTTCTTATCGGTTTCGGCCGGAGCGATCACGCGAATGAGCGAGATGCGCTGGCCACGCATCGACTGCACCTTAAACTTGTACCCCGCAACCTCAAACACCTCTCCGATGTCGGGCACCGAGTCGCAAAGCTCCAAAATCCAACCGGCGATGGTCTCATAATCATCGCTTTCCTCGAGCGGCCAACCAAGCTCAATCGCGTCATCGCACGAAAAACGCCCATCGACGAGCCACTCGCGGCGCGAAAGGCGCGTGAGGTACTTGTTGTCGGGGTCGAACTCGTCCTCGATCTCGCCCACGATCTCCTCGACGATGTCCTCGATGGTGATGATGCCGGCCGTGCCGCCGTACTCGTCCACGACCACCACGATCTGGTCGTGCGAGGTCTGCATCTCGGACAGCAGCGGCAGGATGTCCTTGGTGTCGGGCACAAAGGTGGCGTCGCGCAAAAAGTCGGCGATGGGCTGGTCGCCCTTGCCGTCAAGCGAAGGCTGGATCAGGTCCTTGATGTGCGCGATGCCGGCGACGTTGTCGGGATCCTCGTGATAGACGGGGATGCGGCTAAAGCCGGTCTGGCGCATGGCGGACAGCACGTCGGCGACCGTCTCGTCGTCCTCGCACATGGTGGTGTCCACGCGCGGCACCATAACCTCGCGGGCAACGGTGTCGCCCAGGTCGAAGATTTCGTGAATCATACGCTTTTCCTCGTCGAGCAGGTCGTCCTGCTCCGAGACCATGTACTTGATCTCTTCCTCCGAGACATTTTTGGCGGTCGTCGGCGCTCTTGATGCGCAGGATACGGGCCAGACCATCGGAGCAGGCACCGGTCAGCCACACGAGCGGACGGGCGATCTTTTGAAACACCGAAAGCGGCCCCACGACCTGCTTGGATACGCCCTCGGCGTTGGCGAGGCCGATGCGCTTGGGCACGAGCTCGCCAATCACGATGGACACAAAGGCGACGGCGACGGTGATGATGACCGGCGCCAGGCCGCACGCGATGGCAGAGAGTGGCGCGATGCCAAAGCTCATGAGCCACGTGGCAAGCGGATCGGACAGGCTCGTCGAGGCGACGGCGGATGAGGCAAAGCCCACGAGCGTGATGGCGACCTGGATGGTGGCGAGCAGCTGGTCGGAATCGGCGGCCAGCGTTAATCGGCGCGCTCGGCGCGCTTGTCGCCCTCCCTCGGCCTCGTGCTCCAGCACGGCGCGCTTAGCCGTGGTGAGCGCCATCTCGGACATGGAGAAGTAGCCGTTGATGAGGGTCAAAACGAGGGTGGTGATAAGGGAGATGGTTATGTCCATCGGGAGTTTCTCGAACCTCCAAGATTCGGGACGTTAGGGTAAAACGTTGATGACAGATACAGCAATTGCACTGGCGCCCAAACGAGGACGCGGACGCGCAGGCATGGTCGCTAGATTACGAAGAGGATCACCGCCATGAACTGGAAGATGCTGCCGGCGAGCACCCACAGGTGAAACACGCTGTGCAGATAGCGCACGTTTTTGGCGATATAGAACGGCACGCCCGCGGTGTAGCACACGCCGCCGACGGCGAGCAGGGCAAGTGCCACGGGGTTGAGCAGCGACACGAGCTCGGGCAGCTTAAAGACGACGAGCCAGCCCATCAGCAGGTAGACCAGGCCACTTACCCAGTGCGGTTGACGCTCGCGCATAAAGCACTCGAGGGCGATGCCGACAATGGCGATGGCCCATACGGCAAAGAACAGCGCAGGGCCGCCGTCGTTTGCGAGCGTGATAAGGCAAAACGGCGTATAGCTGCCGGCTATGAGCAGGTAGATGCAGCTATGGTCGATGATGCGAAACACGCGCTTGGCGCGCGCGGGCTGAATCGCGTGGTAGAGCGTGGAGGCCAGATATTCGAGGATAATGCTGACACCATAGACAATCGCCGCGGCCATGTGGGCCGGACCTCCGCCGCGCAGGGCGGCGAATACGATCAGGAGCACCAGACCCGCGATACCCAGCAGGCAGCCGACACCATGGGTGACGGAGTTCATGATCTCCTCGCCCACCGTGTAGTGTGGAACGGCCGCGGTCTTGGGTCGCGGCTTAGAACTGTCGCTCGAATCGGACATGCCGGTTACATCCTCCAACGTAAAGAGTTCTCAACACTATATCAAAGCGTCTAGGTACGTGCGAAATTTGCACCATACGTGACCCTTTGTTTACCCATTCTTTGCCTGTTGACGCATCAACGGCGAACGTCCATAATGCGCTTGCATTAAATGTTGACGTATTAACATCTTATAGGAGAATACCGCATGGCTCAAAACGCACGTTCCCATCGAAAGCTCAAGATGGCCGGCATCGTTGCACTGGTGGTTGTCGTTGTGCTGCTCGGATTTGCCGGCAACTTTCTGTTTGACTTCGCGCTGAATCCCCAAGCGCCGTACACCATGAAGATGATGCAGGATAGCAAGAACGACAAAGAAGGCGAGCAGCCGGATGCCGAGGAAACCGAGGCGCGGGCGTGGTTTAAAGAGAATCGCGAGAGCAGCAGCCTTACCGCAGATGACGGAACCGAGCTCGCCGCTTGGTATTTTGCCGCCCCAGAGAGCACGCACGATTACGCTATCTGCCTACATGGATATACCAACGAGCCATCGCATGGCCCGATACGCCAAACGATTCCATGACCGCGGCATGAACGTACTCGCACCCGCCGCCCGCGCCCACGAGCGCTCCGGCGGCGACTATATCGGCATGGGCTGGCCCGAGCGCCTCGATGTCGTTGCATGGATTGGGCGGATCGTTCAGGCTGACCCCGAGGCGCGCATCCTGGTCTTTGGCGAGTCGATGGGTGCAGCAACTGCCATGAACGTCGCGGGGGAATCTCTACCCGCAAACGTAAAAATGCATTATCGAGGACTGTGGTTATACGAGTGTTTGGGACGAGTTTTCCCTGCAACTCAAGGACGTGTTCGGCCTGCCCAGCTTTCCCTTGCTCGATGTAGCAAACTTGGTGTGCAACGTGCGCGCGGGCTACGACTTTCATAAGGCGAGCAGTGTGGAGCAACTCAAACACGCGACGGTTCCCATGCTGTTTATCCACGGCGATCAGGACACCTTTGTGCCGTACGACATGCTCGACCAAAACTACGACGCGTGCGCCAGCAAGGTCAAGCAAAAGCTCACCATCCATGGCGCCACCCACGCCAAGAGTGCGCAAGTTGACCCCGAGCTCTACTGGAACACAGTCAACAACTTCCTCGACGAGTATTTTTAGGCGAATAGCAACGTCTGAGGCTTTATCTGACCCCCTATTTTCGGAAGTATGCGGCAAAATCTGGAACTGCCGACCAGACCACAGTTTTACCAACAATTTATCAGGGGTTTTGTTGCCAAAAAACGTCGTGTGCTCGGCGGTCTCGAAATTTGCCGCATACTTCCAAAAAGCCGCCCGTGAGCGCTGTGCCCACGGGCGGCTTTTGCTCTACTTGCCCAGAAAAGCGCTTGATTTGTCCAATAACTAGGCGCTACTTGACCTCGATGAGCTCGTACTTGCTCGTGCCCAGGCCGATCTTCTCGGCGTGCGCGATGCAGGTGCGCCAGTCGGTGTCGGGATGCGTGATGCAGGAAGGGGTCCTTGGCCTGATCGCCCTCCAGATGCTCGTGGTTGTGCTCCATCTTGGCCGCGCTATCGGTAAGCTCGGTGTTGGGCAGCGGCTCGGATGCCATGACGGCATCGGCACAGGCCTGGTCGATGGCGACCGGGTCGAAGCTCGCGAACATGCCGATATCGTTGACGATAGGCGTGTCGTTTTCGGGATGACAGTCGCAGTTGGGGCTGATGTCCATGGCGAGCGAGATGTGGAAGCTCGGGCGGCCGTCGACGACGGCCTTGGTGTACTCGGCGATTTTGCAGTTGAGCACGTCGGCCGCAGCGTCATAGCCGGGCTTGATGCAGTCCTGGTTGCATGCCGCAATGCAGCGTCCGCAACCCACGCAGCGATCGTGGTCGATGGCGGCCACGTGCACCGTGCGGGTGTTGCCGTTGGCAAGCTCGCGCTCGCGGGTGTCGTCAAACGAGATAGCGTTGTGCGCGCAGATCTTTTCGCAAGCACGGCAGCCAACGCAGTGCTCGGTCGCGACGTTCGGCTTGCCGGCGGCATGCTGCTCCATCTTGCCGGCACGGCTGCCGCCTCCCATGCCCAGGTTCTTCATGGCGCCGCCAAAGCCGGCCTGCTCATGGCCCTTAAAGTGGGTGAGGCTGATCACGATATCGGCATCCATGAGTGCCCGACCGATCTTGGCCTCGCGCACGTACTCGCCGCCCTCGACCGGGACGAGCGCCTCGTCGGTACCCTTGAGGCCGTCGGCGATGATGATTTGGCAACCCGTAGCATACGGGGTAAAGCCGTTCTGGTAGGCGGTATCGATGTGCTCGAGCGCGTTTTTGCGGCTACCGACATAGAGCGTATTGCAGTCGGTGAGGAAGGGCTTGCCGCCCAGCTCCTTCACGACGTCCGCGACGGCGCGGGCGTAGTTGGGGCGCAAAAAAGCTCAGGTTGCCAGCTCGCCAAAGTGATCTTGATGGCGACGAACTTGTTCTCAAAGTCGATCTGCTCAATACCGGCGTGACGGATGAGGCGCTTGAGCTTGTCGAGCTGGCTCTCGCGAGCATGCGTGCGCAGGTTGGTGAAGTACACCTTGGCGGGTGCTGCGGGTGCAGTTGCGGTCATAGATATATCCCCTCGGTCTATATGGCGTTACAGACATAGAGGACGGTACCCGTTGAAGTAGGGTCAAAGTCAAGCGCGAAACCTAGTCGTTGGGGAGGTTCTTAAACGACTACTCTTGGACTTTGAGGGCCTCGGCCAGGCTCACGCGCGTGATAGAACGCGTGTGTAGCAGCGCCACGACCAGGTAGGTCGCAAAGCCAATGCCCACGCACGCCGTCATGGACCAAGCGGGCACGTAGATCTCGATATTGCCGTTGTAGGCGAGCAGCATCGAGCGGAAGATGGCCGTGAGCGAGCCAATAATGACCGGCAGGCTCAGCACGAGCGACGCCGCCACGCACAGCGTGATCGAGCGGATGTACAGATGCGAGATCTCGCTATCGCGATAGCCAAAGACTTTCATGTAGCTGATCGAACGGGCGCCGTGGTCGATCACAGCCTTGGTCAACAGGTACATAAACAGCAGGAAGATAAACACCGCGAGCCCAACCATCATGCCGATCATTTTGCTCATCATGCCGATAAACTGGTCGCCCACGGCGCGCATGTCGTCGGGCGTGGTGTCGCCGGCAAAGTAACGAGCATCGAGATCGAGCTTCTCGTCGCTCACATAGCCGTTAAAGTAGGCGGCGTCGTTGTCGAACAGCTCGTTAAAGTCATCGATACTCATATAGATATTCATGTCCGACTTTGAACCCCCAGATGCAGTCCTTACCCGCGTACTCAAGAGAATAATCCCGAGCCTCGTACTTGTCGCGAAGCTCGACCTTCTGGCCCTCGCTCCAGCCAAACTTATCGAGCAGACCGCCGCCAAAGACGATGCGCCCATCGCCGACGTTGAGGTCTTTCCAATAGCGCGAATCGGTTGAAATGCCGTAGACGGAAATCGTCTCCTCGCCATTTCCATCGCCGCGGTCGTATTGCAGCTGGTAAACGGCGTATTTCTCAGCCTGTGCGATTGCGCCCGCGCCGTTGTCGGTCGTATTGACCGGGTGAATGTCGTCGTTGTCGGTGTCAATCTTAGAGGCCTTGTCGATCAGGTCGATGGCCTCATCGCGGTCGCAGCCGAGGGCATCGGCAAGATCGTCGAGGCGCGCGTAGAGCGCATCCTTCTTGTCCTTGACCTTAGCAAGCGCATCCTGCGCTGCAGCCAGGCTCTCGGCAGACGGAGATGCGGTCGCGGCATCGGCTGCCGTCTGCGCCGTATCGGCCGCGTCGTCAAGTTCGTCATCGGCATCCTGGGCGGCGGAGAGCAGTGTGCCGTCAACCGACTGCAGGCGCTCGAGTGCCGACCACTGCTCGCGCTCCTCGGCAGTGCCCTCGAGCTCCAGTGGCGCCTTGAGCGTGTACTGGTGCTCGGCGACCAGGCTTGTCTCGAGGTTGTCCGCATAGTGCGTCATCGTGGCAAAATCGCCAGGCCAAAGAGCAGTAGCAGCGAGGCAAACGCGATGCCCACGAAGAGCGTGGCGAAGTTGCCCAAATTGCGCAGGAAGATGCGCAGGCGGAAGCGCGAGACAAAGCCCATGCGCTCCGGCAGCTGCAGGCCGCGCTTGGTGCCCGATTTGCCGCTCGCCTCGTGACGAAGGAACTGCAACGGCGTCTTGCCCATCTTGCGAAGCAGGCCCACCAGCGTGATGAGGATGAGCGCGGCGGCGGGAACCACGGCGCACTTCACAAAGATCTCCCAGCTCCAGTACACCTGGAAGGGCGGCAGGCTGTACGAGCCGTAGTAGAGACCGCGCATGGCTCGGTAAAGAACGCAACGCCGAGAGCGGTGCCCAGTAGCGCCGCGGCCACGCCTACGATGGCGGGAAGCGCTAGGTAGTGCAGCACGATTTCGCGACGGCGATAGCCGCTGGCGAGCAGCGTGCCGATGATGGCGCTCTCCTCCTCGATGGTGGCATCAGTAAGGACCACAAAGACAAACGCCATGATCACAATGATGATGTCGAGCAACGTCATCCACATCATGGAGTCGCCGTCCACGTCGTCGCGCGCATAGCCAATGCCCTGGTTGGAATCGGCATCGATCAGATCGTCCACGCGCGCATCGGCATCGGTCAGTGCCTCGACCATATCCTGCTCCGCATCGATGCGGTCCGCGGTGGAGAGGTCGCGGTCGTTAAAGGTAAAGGAATAGGTGTAGGCGGGTGCGCCGCCAGCGTCCTCGAGCGCGGCAAAGCCGGCATCGCTGACCTCGGCCACGCCGTACGTGATGGTGTTCACCGTAAAGTCCGAATTGTTGAGGAACAGCGCCTGGCTATCGGGCTGGGTCATGATGCCGCAGATGGTGTAGGCGCGGCCCTCGAGCTCGATTTTATCGCCCACGGACAAGTTGTTATTGGTGGCAAAGACACGGTCGATGGCCGCCTCGTCATCTGCCTTTGGCTGCTTGCCCTCGCTGTACGACGCAATGTCGACCTTGGTGCGGTGCGCATAGGTGCGCAGTGTGCGCTTGGTGCCATCGTCGCCGGCGGTCTTTTTGATGATAGCGTCGATGGAGAAATTCTTGTAGAGCGTGACGCCGCCGACGTCGTCGGCTGCATCCTCGGCGGCCTTGAGTTGATCGTCGGTAGCCTCGAAGGAGGTGGTCACGCGGCCGTCCTCAATCGTGTACGCATCGCGCATGTCATCGATAAGGCAGCCGATGGAATGCGCTGCGAGCAAAAAGCCCGAGGTGAGAGCGATACTTCCGCACATAAGCAAAAAGATGCCCAGGTACTTGCCGATATTGCGGCGCAGCTCGCGTGGAAGACGTTTTGCGAGAGGTGTCATGGCGCCGCCTACCAATCGAGCTCGGCGGCCGAGACGGGCGACTCGTTGAGCTCATCCTCAACGATGCGCCCGTCGCGCAGGCGCAGCACGCGATTGGCCATGCGCGCGATGGCGGCGTTGTGGGTGACGATGATGATGGTGCAGCCGTAGGTGCGGTTGACGTCCTCCATGAGCTGCAGGATTTCCTTGGATGTCTTGTAGTCGAGCGCGCCCGTGGCTCGTCGCACAGCAGCAGACCCGGATTTTTGACGAGCGCACGGCCGATGGCGCAGCGCTGCTGCTGGCCGCCCGAGACCTGGCGCGGGAACTTGTTGCGGTGCTCGTAGAGGCCCAGTGAACGCAGCAGGTCGTCGATGTTGAGCGGGTTTTTGGACAGGTGTGCCGTGACCTCGATGTTTTCCTTGATGGTGAGGTCGGGCACCAAGTTGTAGGACTGGAACACAAAGCCCAGCTCGCGACGGCGATACTCGCCCAGATCGGTAGGCTTGAGCAGCGTGAGGTCGCAGCCGTCCACCATGATGGAGCCGCCGTCGGCATCCTCCAGGCCGCCGATCAGGTTAAGAAACGTCGATTTGCCCGAACCCGAAGGCCCCAGCATGACGCAGATCTCGCCACGGTTGATGGACGTGTCGATGCCATCGAGTACCGTCAGGCGCGCATCACCGTCGCCGTAGTGCTTTTTGAGATCCTTAACCTGGACGTAGGCTTTCTGCGTTGCCATGGTATCCCCCCACTGTTAGCCTCATACTACTTTATGAGCGTAATAGTAAACCTTGGCGAACTATTTTGGAGCGAGGCTTGGGATTTATTTCAGACTGGTCATTGGGGACGTTCTTAAATGACCAGGTGGCTAAGCACGGGATTTGGTGCGCGAGAGGGCTAGGCCTACGGCGGCGATGACCACGGCAAAGAGCACGGTGACGCCCAGGTCGCAGGCGATGTCGCCCAACATGGCAGACGTCAGGTCCGACGCGAGCGCCTTGCCAATCGCGTCGTTCACCCAATACGTCGGCACAAAGTGCGCCACGGTCTGCACGGCCGATCCCATGAGCGACAGCGGCATCCAGGCGCCGCCCAAAAACGTCATGAGCATGCCGAGCAGGTTGCCCACACCGTTGAGCAGCTCCTCACGCGCACCCAGGCTCGAAAGGGCAAAGCCAACGGCCAGAGGCG
>ENA-OQBI01000027-OQBI01000027.1-human-gut-metagenome-genome-assembly--contig:-NODE-27-length-9572-cov-0.800953_pt1 | contig 9572 bp, 13 predicted proteins | sample MGYA00242744_ERZ504547 | MGnify/ENA primary metagenome ERZ504547 (study PRJEB26092, sample SAMD00036236) | human gut metagenome | host: Homo sapiens | study: EMG produced TPA metagenomics assembly of the... | reverse complement strand
CAAGAAATCTTCTCTCCAGTGGATTTGTCGATATGTTTGAGCTTTCTTCTGATTTCAGTATGGCAGAATTTTAAGATCCCGCGGGAATGGATAGGAAAAACACTTCGGGAGTTGAAGGTCAGGGAAAAGTATAACATCAATCTGATCGGTCTGAAGCATGGCGATAAGATGAATATGAATGTGGCGCCGGATGAAGTGTTTCCGGCAGATTGCACAGTTGTTGCAGCAGGAGCAAACAGTGACCTGAATAAGGTTTCGGAAAATTGAGGATAAGATATGATCACCAGTGTAAATAACGGACAGGTAAAAAATATCATACAGCTGAACCAGAAAACAAAAGCCCGCAGAGAACAAGGGCTTTTTGTTGCAGAAGGAAGAAAAATGTTCGGCGAAGCACCTAGGGATTGGATTTCGAAGGTGTATGTATCAGAAGCTCTCAGCGGTGATGCAGAACTGATGGCTCAGGTGGAGAAACTTCCATATGAAATAGTAACAGATTCTGTTTTTCGACAGATGAGCGATACACAGACGCCGCAGGGAATTATGACAGTGCTTAAGAAACCTTCCTATACATTAGAAGATATTCTCGGCGGGAAAAATCCGCTGGTTATGATTCTGGAGGATCTGCAGGATCCGGGAAATGCGGGAACTATTCTCCGTACAGGAGAGGGCGCCGGAGTAAGCGGGGTTCTTCTGACAAAGACCTGCGTGGATATCACAAACCCGAAGGTTATACGATCAACCATGGGTTCTGTCTACAGAATGCCTTTCCTATATGTGGAAAGTGTGGTATCATTAGCACAGGAACTGAAAGACAGAAATATCCGCACATTTGCGGCACATCTGCATGGTAAGAACTCTTACGATAAGGAATCCTACACAGGAGGAACTGCTTTCCTGATCGGTAATGAGGGAAAAGGACTGACAGATGAAGCGGCAGACAGTGCTGATTGTCTGATACGGATTCCTATGTGTGGAAAAGTAGAATCTCTGAATGCTGCCATGGCATCCGGAATTCTCATGTATGAAGCTGCTCGTCAGAGACGATAGCAGACGAAAGGAGGAGTTTCATGCAGCCTTTGATCTGGCTTGGGATTCTTGCGTTATTGCTTGTTGTAGAGGCAATTACGGCAGGACTGACCACCATCTGGTTTGCCGGCGGCGCACTGGTCGCTGCTATTGCATGTTATGCAGGAGCGAACCTCACTGTACAGATATTGCTGTTTCTGTGTGTTTCATTGGTACTTCTCATCTTTACCAGACCACTGGCAATGAAGTACTTCAACAAAGAAACCATACAGACCAATGCAAACAGTCTGATTGGAAAGAAAGCAGTTGTGATTCAGGAGATTGACAATCTGGCGCAGACAGGCCAGGTTCGTATCAATGACATTGAATGGACTGCACGTTCTGCTGATGACGAAAAAATCGGCGAAGGCACCGTTGTAACGATCGAAGAGATCCGAGGTGTGAAACTTATCGTAAAACAGAATAAGGAGGATTAGTTATGGGCGTGGTTTTTCTGATAGTTATTATCGTTATTGCGGTATGGGTCCTTGCATCCTGCGTCCGCATTGTACCACAGGCATATGCAGTAATCCTGGAACGTCTGGGAGCTTATCAGGCAACCTGGAGTACAGGAATTCACTTCAAGGTTCCGTTTATTGAACGAGTGGCCAGAAAGGTAAATCTGAAGGAACAGGTAGTGGATTTTCCACCGCAGCCGGTTATCACAAAGGATAACGTAACCATGCAGATCGATACTGTCGTATTCTTTCAGATTACAGATCCGAAGCTTTATACTTACGGTGTGGAGAATCCGATCATGGCAATCGAGAATCTGTCCGCAACAACCTTAAGAAATATTATCGGTGACATGGAACTGGATGAGACACTTACATCACGTGAGACAATCAATACCAAGATGAGAGCTTCTCTCGATGAAGCTACTGATCCATGGGGAATCAAGGTCAATCGTGTGGAACTGAAGAACATCATTCCTCCGGCAGCTATCCAGGATGCAATGGAGAAACAGATGAAAGCTGAGCGTGAACGTCGTGAAGCAATCCTGATCGCAGAAGGTCAGAAGAAATCTACGATCCTTGTTGCAGAAGGTAAGAAACAGTCTGCAATTCTGGATGCAGAAGCTGAGAAACAGGCAGCAATCCTCCGCGCAGAGGCTCAGAAAGAGCGTATGATCAAGGAGGCAGAAGGACAGGCTGAGGCAGTTCTGAAAGTTCAGAATGCCAATGCAGAGGGTATCCGCATGATCAGAGAGGCAGGAGCAGATGAGGCAGTTCTGACATTGAAGAGTCTGGAAGCATTTGCCAGGGCAGCAGACGGTAAGGCAACCAAGATCATTATTCCGTCGGATATTCAGGGAATCGCAGGTCTGGCAAGTTCGCTGAAAGAGATCGTCACTGATTCGAAAGCGGAGACAGACAAATAACAAAAGAGAATAAATGACATCGGGGAGAGAATTATTATGAACTTAAAAGGAAGAAACTTTCTGACACTGAAAGACTTTACACCGGAGGAGATCACATATCTTATTGATTTATCCGCAGAACTTAAAGCAAAGAAGAAAGCCGGCGAGCTTCACGAATATTACAGAGGCAAAAATATTGCACTTATTTTTGAAAAAACAAGTACAAGAACCCGCTGCTCTTTTGAGGTAGCTGCCCATGATCTTGGAATGGGAAGCACATACCTGGATCCGACAGGTTCTCAGATCGGTAAGAAAGAAAGCATTGCAGATACAGCAAGAGTTCTGGGAAGAATGTATGATGGTATCGAATATCGTGGATTTGGTCAGGAAGTCGTAGAAGAGCTTGCAAAACATGCAGGTGTTCCGGTATGGAATGGCCTTACGAACGAATATCATCCGACACAGATGATCGCTGATATGCTGACAATCCGTGAGCATTTCGGAGATTTAAAAGGACGTAAGCTTGTATACATGGGTGATGCCCGTTACAATATGGGTAATTCCCTGATGATTGCCTGCACAAAACTTGGCATGCATTTCGTAGCCTGCACAACTAAGAAATATTTCCCGAATGCAGAGTTAGTTGCTCAGTGCGAGGAATATGCAAAAGCATCCGGCGGAAGCATCACTCTGACAGAGGATGTTCAGGAAGGAACAAAGGATGCAGACGTTATCTATACAGACGTATGGGTATCTATGGGTGAGCCGGATGAGGTATGGACAGAGAGAATCCATGATCTGACACCTTATAAAGTAACAAAGGACGTTATGAAGAACGCAGGAGAGAAAGCAATCTTCCTTCACTGTCTGCCTGCATTCCATGACCTTAAGACAAAGATCGGCAAGGAAATGGGCGAGAGATTCAATCTGACAGACATGGAAGTAACAGACGAAGTATTTGAATCTGAGCAGTCCAAAGTATTTGATGAGGCAGAGAACCGTATGCATACCATCAAAGCTGTTATGGTAGCAACATTAGGAGAGCCGGAGAACAAATAATGGCACATCTGTATAATGAAGAAACAATTTCACAGGCGATAGACACAAAATGGGCGGGCAAAACCGTCCATTTTGCAAAAGAAACAGATTCTACCAATTCATGGATCAAGCGTCTGGCAAAAGATGGTGCAGAGCATGGAACTCTGGCAGTTGCGGAATTTCAGTCTGCGGGAAGAGGGCGTTTTGACAGAAGATGGGAAGCACCGGAGGGCAGCTCTATTATGATGACACTGCTCTTACGTCCGGAATTTTCACCGCAGTATGCGTCTATGCTGACACTGGTTATGGGAATGGCAGTGGCACAGGCAGCAGAGGAACTGGGGTTTAACGTAAGTATTAAATGGCCCAATGATATTGTGATCTCTAAGAAGAAAATCTGTGGTATCCTGACCGAGATGGGAACAAATGGTGTGAAGATCAATTATGTTCTCATCGGAGTAGGAATCAATGTAAACCTGAAAGAATTTCCGGAAGAGATGCAGGACAAAGCGACTTCACTGATTCTGGAGGGCGGTCATGAATATGACAGAAATCAGGTGATTGCACTGGTGATGAAATATTTCGAGATCAACTATGAGAAATTTATCCAGACCTGTGATTTTACTCATCTGCTGGATGATTACCACAGAATCCTTGCAAATCTGAACCAGCCGGTCAGAGTGATCGATGGTGACAGAAGTTTCGAAGGAATCTGCAGGGGGATTGATGAAAAAGGTGAACTGCTTGTGGAAAGGCAGAATAAAGAAGTTGTGAAAGTCAGCGCAGGAGAGGTTTCAGTGCGTGGACTTTACAGCTATGTATAAAGATTCTGAATAATTTCGAAAGAGGGAAACAGTAATTTATGTATCAGGACAACATTACTCTCTGCGGCGCAAGTGCCTATGAGAAGAAATTTTATTTTAATCAGGATTTCAATGCACTTCCGGATCATGTGAAGAAAGAACTTCAGATCATGTGTGTTCTTTACACAGAGGATGTAGGAGGAATCCTGACTCTGGAATTTGACGAAAACGGCAGACTTCAGTTTAAAACAGAAGCTCTGGAAGCAGATGCCCGCTACGATGAGATCGGAAGCGGACTGAAGATCAAACAGCTTCAGCAGGACAAGAAAGAACTTCTGGAATCTCTGGAAATGTATTATAAAGTATTCTTTCTCGGAGACATCCCGGAAGAAGAACTGAAGAAAACATCGGGCAGTGAGGACTGAATCCATGCAGACAAGGAATGAGCCGGTACAGGCAAGAGAACCATTCATGAAGATGCAGTGGAAAATAGGAACGTACAGATTGATAATCCGTTTGTTCTTGCACCAATGGCAGGTGTCACAGACCTGCCATTTCGAACGCTCTGTAAAGAGCAGGGGGCCGGACTGATCTGTATGGAAATGATCAGTGCAAAAGCGATTTCTTTTCACAATAAGAACACTATTGCCCTGATGGAGATTGATCCATGTGAGCACCCGGTTTCCATGCAGCTTTTTGGCAGTGAACCGGATCTTATGGCAGAGGTTGCGAAATCCATTGAGGACAGAGATTTCGATATCCTGGACATCAATATGGGATGCCCTGTGCCGAAGGTTGTCAATAACGGCGAGGGATCTGCATTGTTGAAGAACCCGAATCTGATTGAAGAGATCGTTCGAAAAGTATCATCTGCAATCAGTAAACCGTTGACTGTCAAGGTGCGAATCGGATTTGAGAATGAACCGGTAGATATTGTTGAGATCGCGAAACATATTGAGGATGCGGGAGCAGCAGCACTTGCAGTGCATGGGCGCACCAGACAGCAGTACTATTCCGGCACTGCAGACTGGGATACGATCCGCAGGGTAAAAGAAGCGATTACCATTCCTGTAATTGGAAACGGAGATGTAGATTCTCCGCTGAAAGCAGAAGCACTGGTAAAACAGACCGGATGTGATGCTGTTATGGTGGGACGTGCAGTAAGGGGAAATCCCTGGTTGTTCCGCGAACTGAACCATTATTTCCGGACAGGAGAACTGTTGGAACGTCCGTCTGTAGAGGAAATACGTGAAATGATCCTGCGTCATGCCAGAAAACAGATTGAATTAAAAGGGGAATTCGTAGGAATACGTGAGATGCGTAAACACGTTGCCTGGTATACTGCAGGCATGCGTCACAGCGCAGGGCTCAGAAGAGAGTCAAACACCATAGAAAGTTATGAAGCTCTGGAGGCGCTTTTATCAAGATTAGAATAAAAGTTAAAACCATGTGAAATGAGAAATATAAACAATAGCAAAGGCGCTCGGAATGCTTGACAATCCGGGTGCTTTTTTGTATAATACAGAAATTGTGAATATCCTAGAATAAGTCTGCCCTTTTTCAGGTATGATGTATCAGGAAGCACATAAATCCATGTAGTGATCCGGGGCGAAAAGAAACGCAGAAGACTATACCGGATGTTGAAAGGGAGTAAGGTTATTATGGAAGAAAAGAAAAACTTACTAACTTATGCAGGACTTAAAAAAATTAGAAGAAGAGCTGCATGATTTAAAGGTAGTAAAGAGAAAAGAAGTAGCAGAGAAAATTAAGGAAGCCAGAGAACAGGGCGACTTATCTGAGAATGCGGAATACGATGCAGCGAAAGACGAACAGAGAGACATTGAAGCACGTATCGAAGAAATCGAGAAGATCTTAAAGAATGCTGAAGTTGTTGTAGAGGACGAAGTAGATCTGGACAAGATCAGCGTTGGATGTAAGGTTAAAGTACACGATTTTGAATTCGAAGAAGACATCGAGCTGAAGATCGTAGGTTCCACAGAGGCTAACAGCCTTGAAGGCAAAATCTCCAACGAATCTCCCGTAGGAAAAGCACTTATCGGTGCGCATACAGGCGATGTAGTAGAAGTAGAGATGCCGGCAGGAATCATGAAATACAAAGTTCTGGAGATCCAGAGAAACGTATAAGAGACAGATGACTGAGGTGCGCGTAGAGATTTATCATGCAAAGGCATAACGCGCACCTTTCTCTGACTATATAAGCAGATAATAAGAAGACAATAAGAAGTTTGTTATTTCTTATTTTTGTCTGTATATCTGATAAATTGATATTTGAAAATACAGGATTCTGTTGAATGGAATCTTCTGTTACATCTGATATCACATAGAAATGTAGAACAAATGTAACTATTCAGTAGTCTACTATCCCGCGAGGTGTTTTGGCACGTAAGTACCAAAATCCCGAGACATACAAGCCAAAATGCCATCACCGCAGGTGATTTTTAATGCATTTTGGCTCGTAACTGTGAAGGTACTGAACAGTTACGAACAAATAATAATTATACAAGTATATAAGGAGGAACCAAGGTGGCACAGCAGAAGCAGGAACAGGATTTAAACCAGTTACTGAAGGTACGTCGCGATAAACTGGCAGATCTTCAGGCTAATGGAAAAGACCCATTTCAGATCACAAAGTTTAACCAGACTCATCACTCAATGGAAGTGAAGAGTCTTTATGAAGCACATGAGGCAGAACTTCTCAAAGATCGTGCAGAAGTAGATGTAACAGGTCTTGATGAAGAACAGGCAAAGGAAGCTGTTAAGAAAGATTATGAAGAGAGAAGAGAAATCATGGACGCAAGCCCAATCCACGTAGCGATTGCAGGCCGTATGATGTTCAAGAGAGTTATGGGTAAGGCTTCTTTCTGCAATATCCAGGATTTACAGGGAAATATTCAGGTATATGTAGCAAGAGATGCGATCGGAGCAGATTCTTATGCAGAATTTTAAGAAATCCGATATCGGTGATATCTTCGGACTGGAAGGTTTTGCATTCAGAACAAGAACAGGTGAGATTTCTATCCATGCAGAAAGCATGACTCTTCTTTCCAAGAGCTTACAGATTCTTCCTGAGAAATTCCATGGACTGACAGATACAGATATGCGTTATCGTCAGAGATATGTAGACCTTATCATGAATCAGGACAGCAAGAACGTATTTATCAAACGTTCCCAGATTCTGAAAGAAATCCGTAACTTCCTTGCAGACCGTGACTTCATGGAAGTGGAAACTCCGATGCTGGTTGCAAATGCAGGCGGTGCTGCAGCAAGACCGTTTGAAACTCATTATAATGCACTGAACGAAGATGTTAAGCTTCGTATTTCTCTTGAACTTTATCTGAAGAGACTGATCGTTGGTGGTCTTGAGAGAGTTTATGAGATCGGACGTGTATTCCGTAACGAAGGTCTTGATACAAGACACAATCCGGAGTTCACTCTGATGGAGCTTTACCAGGCATTTACAGATTACCACGGCATGATGGATCTGACAGAGAACCTGTATCGTTTTGTCGCACAGGAAGTGCTCGGAACGACACAGATCGTATACAAAGGAATCCCGATGGATCTCGGTAAGCCGTTCGAGCGTATCACGATGGTTGACGCAGTGAAGAAATACGCAGGCGTTGACTGGAATGAAGTTGAGACTCTGGAGCAGGCAAGAGAACTTGCAAAAGAGCATAATATTGAGTTTGAAGAGAGACATAAAAAAGGTGATATCCTGAATCTCTTCTTTGAGGAGTTTGTAGAGGAGCATCTGCTTCAGCCGACGTTCGTTATGGACCACCCGGTTGAGATCTCGCCGCTGACGAAGAAAAAGCCAGAAAATCCGGAATATGTAGAGCGTTTCGAGTTCTTCATGAATGGATGGGAGATGGCAAATGCTTACTCTGAAGCTGAACGACCCGATCGACCAGAGAGAACGTTTTAAAGCCCAGGAAGAACTGCTTGCACAGGGCGATGATGAAGCCAATACAACAGATGAAGACTTCATGAACGCACTGGAGATCGGTATGCCGCCGACCGGTGGTATTGGATTCGGCATTGACCGTATGTGTATGCTTCTGACAGGAGCTGAGGCAATCAGAGACGTGCTGCTCTTCCCGACAATGAAGTCCCTGAATGATGTAAACAAGGCAATGATGTAAAAAATCAGCCTGTCGAGGAAATGAAAGCAGAGCCTGAAAAGATTGATTTCTCTAAGGTAAAGATTGAGCCTTTATTTGAGGAAGCAGTTGATTTTGACACATTCTCAAAGTCAGATTTCAGAGCCGTTAAGGTAAAAGAATGTGTAGCAGTACCGAAGTCAAAGAAGCTGTTGCAGTTTACCCTTGATGACGGAACAGACACAGACCGCACCATTTTAAGCGGTATTCACGCATATTACGAGCCGGAAGAGCTTGTAGGTAAGACACTTATCGCTATCACAAATCTTCCTCCTCGTGCTATGATGGGTATTGACTCTTGCGGTATGCTCCTCTCCGCTATTCACGAAGAAGAAGGCGAAGAAAAGCTCCATCTGCTTATGGTTGATGACCACATCCCGGCAGGCGCAAAGCTGTATTAAACTGATGTAACGATGTACCGTTTAACCAAATAGACGGGACGTACTTCATTTGATAAAAAACTAAAAAAACAGCGATTTACATCAAACTTACATCAATTGATGCAGAATCGGTGCAAGCAAGAAAAAATCGCATAATTGGCAGAATGAATGGGCAGTCCTGAAATCGGGATTGCCCATTTTTAGAATAGAGACGAAAAAACTCTTGACCTGCACGCAGCGTATACGCTTATACTATCAACATAAATCATAAGGAGGTGCATCGGATGTTATTAAATGAAATTATAAATGAGGTTGGAATGACAAAGCGTGCAGTTAAGTATTATGAAGAAAAAGGATTGCTGTCAGTGGATAAAGATAACAATGGTTATCGTAACTATACTGCACAAGATGTTGAAACTTTAAAAAAGATTTCAGTATATAGAAAACTCGGTATTAGTATTAAAGACATACAGAGCCTTTTTGGAAACTGGCGACAAAAAGTATTCTTCTTCGTATTTATCAAGAAAAAGTGCAGGAAAAAGTTTTAAAAGACTCAGAACTTGAAGCTTTGAAGCAATTTATAGATGATGGTGACGCAGACAAAGCAAAATGAGGCACTTGATTATCAAACCGTTGAAAATGCAATTGAGTCTTTGCTACCGGGAAAAGAATGGGGAGATTACTTAAAAAGTCACTTCAAACCATTTCTTAATGTAAGGTTGAAGACTCTGGAACAGAAGCA
>ENA-OQBI01000026-OQBI01000026.1-human-gut-metagenome-genome-assembly--contig:-NODE-26-length-9580-cov-0.949540_pt1 | contig 9580 bp, 9 predicted proteins | sample MGYA00242744_ERZ504547 | MGnify/ENA primary metagenome ERZ504547 (study PRJEB26092, sample SAMD00036236) | human gut metagenome | host: Homo sapiens | study: EMG produced TPA metagenomics assembly of the... | reverse complement strand
TTGCGCTATTTCCTCATCTGTTTTTGTCGATACGGCATCGAACTTTTTAAATCCAGTATCTCTCCCTGAATATGCATCTTTATCCAGTGGGAACGAAGGTGACGAAGAAAATGAGTTCAACTCACAAAATTGATCAAATGCCCAGTTCTTCGGCATCGAATATCCCAAATTACAGCTAAATCCAGTTGACATATCTGCCACAAATGATTTACTTGCCAATCCTGCTTCATAAACTTTAGTACATACATATCTTTGGTGCATAAATGCCGACTTTATAATTTTTATCATTTGTCGAACTGAAAAAAGATCATGTGAATCTGTTCAAAATAAGGTATAATAAATGTATCAATCTGATATGAATAACAATCAAAATCCACTGCAAAGTATATAGTCGTTCCACTTGGTATACCGATTCTCTCGGCTGCTAAAATTGCTGTCTGTGCATCAACACTTCCCTGGGACGGATCCTTAAAATAGTTTAATTCATATCCTCCATCCTGATATATCGGGAATACCGATAATCCTGCATTTTCAATGTTTTTCACTTCTGTTGATGTCAAATATTTCGGTGTATGTTCTTTTCCAACAGAACCTGTCAGATAACGTCCTACATGAGTATACCCTGCATTTTTTATATCTAATGCCTGTTGTTTATTTAATACTGTTGCACAGTCACACGCTTTTGCTGCCCTGTTTGTATCGCCTTTACTCGTAAGCAATGATTTCATAGTAGAAACATTTACTTTTCCTTTTGTTACAAGTCCAATTCCTGTCAGACCATAAAACTCCTGAAATTCTGACACCTTTGACTCTGTAGTCGAATCAAACACGCCATCGAATCTTCCCGGATTATATCCGTTAAAATATAGTCCGTATTGAGCAATCTTATTAAATGGAACATATTTCGTCGAGTTCTGTCCGTTCTGTAATGTACCCGGAAACGCATTTGTTGTTGCATCGCCAAAATTAACTGAATTCAAATCTGTAATTAATTCAGTTGTAACTCCTTCAGCCGCCTGCAATGCACCAACTAAAGACAAAATTGTCTGTCTTGAGGCAATTCCATCACAAGGTCCAACACCAATAACATCTGACCAGTCACTATTTAATTGCTGTTGAATAAGAACAATATTGGAATCCCCACCAGAAACCTTTGTAAACCAGTTTAGGGATAACAATCCAGACCAAACTTTCCAATCAATTTTGCCCGTAACTTCCAGTCCTGCATTTTCCTGCATCTTTTTAACTGCATTTACTCCTGATGTATAATAAATTCCAGTAATTCCTCCAGCAGCATATCCTTTGCAAAACAGAGCACACTGAATCAAGCATACATTAACCTGCGGAGTATCATTCGGATCCATTTTTGTAATAATGGCTAACTTCTTCATGGTATTAATAGTAAGTGGTCCAACCGTTCCTGTAATCGTTGAGATCCATTCTGAATCTGAAATGCACGAATGATTCCCTGCATCACGGCTGTTCCGGTCTTTCCATCTTCATCCAGTTTTACCCAATCCTTATGTCCACCAAACATCGCATTTAAATATTTTTGTGCTGCTTTTACATTCTGATCACTCATATTCACTACCTCCTAATTCAAGTCAATTATAAAGATTTCTAACTCTTTATATGTCTATCACTAAAAGTTACAATAACAATTTATCAATCAACTGTGCCTATTTTGTGACTTATTTTCCAAAGGATTCATTAACTCCCTTATAAAATCCTTAACAAATTATGAAAGAAACCATCAATTTATCACCCCATATCCCATTATAGAACTGTAATCTACTGCATAATTTCTCTGCCGTACCTGATCACTGGAATTTCCCTCAATCGTGTAAACTCTTCCACCTTCACACTTTTCTACTATTCCTACATGATCCGATGTTCCATCATGATCCCAGTCAAAAAAGATGATCATTCCAGCTGTCGGAGTTGTTCCGCCACTCTGCCACTTATTCTTTCCCTGAAACCAGGACACTCCATCACTGCACAATGAGAATTTAGGAACATTCCCACTTGCAATCAGACCGCTCTGATCCGCACACCAGCTTACAAAACAGGCACACCATTCTACCCGACTGTCAAATCCGTACCAGCTCCAGAACTTCTGACCGCCACTGTTTCCAAGCTGCCCCATTGCAACCGACACAATCTGCTGATTACCAAACAAACCAGCAAACAGGCTGCCACCGGAATAATACCGCATCACATGGGGAACGTATTGGGGATCTCCGTAACTGCTCCATCCATGCGAAGCTGCCTGTTCCTGTGAAAACTGCAATGCATTGGCTTCTGTATAACCGCCTCTTTGCAATGCCCATCCTATGTAGCCATTTCCATAGTTATATCCCTGCCATGCAAGTTTCAGCTTGTCCAGATCCTGTGGACTGCTGCATCCTGCCTGTCTGATACAGTCTGCAAAGGTCTGTACTCCAACCTCTATCGAATAATCCGGATCAGTAATAGAACCAGGAGTGTGTGGGAATCTTGTATTATATGGACTTTCCGAACACTGCATCGGGTCTGTTCCCCTGCCTCCAGATTCCTGCATCATGATGGCCTGTATCGCAGACACATATTCCGGAATGCCGTATTGGGATGCATACTGCTGTATCACAGAAGTATACGCAAGCACTTCTTCACTTAGGGATTCGGAGCTTTCCGAATTACTGCTGAAAGCTGCTCCTGCAATGATTCCCACAATCAGAATAAATACCAGAAGAAATGCACTACCTCCGGCAGCAATCCATTTTCCCATTTTTTCAAGAGCTACTACCCCTTTTTGAATCGCTGCTGTAATTCCCTGTACGGATAACTTTGAACCCTTTCCAGTTACCTGAAGGACTGCTTTTCCACTTTCTGCCGATGCCTGTGCTGACTTTCTTGCCATCTGGCTGCTCTTGCTTTCTGCATCGCCTGAAGACTTTTTTCCATCTGCTGTTTCTGCATGGATGCCTGTGTCTTTATTTTTTCTTGAGATCAGACCGGATACTTTTACCACTCTCGGTGCTGCTTTCACCTGCCGTTTACCATTCTCCTTGGCAAGTGCTGCCTGCTCCGGTTTCAACTTGATTAATTTCTTTCCGCTTTCTGCCCCCTGCTCCATTGCTTCTTCGGCAGCTTTCGCTTCTTCCTGTCTGCTTTTTCTTTCCTTTATCTTCCTGTAGGTCACTCCAGCAAGTTTTTTTCCACCTTGATATGTGGTTTTCCCTATACTTTTTCCTGCCACACTCGCCGCTCTGTACTGTACGGATTCTATTTTTTCAGTTCCATACTGTGTTGGGGATTCTGACTGCCCACTGCTTTTTTCATGTAGTTCCCTTGGCTTTTCTTTTGCTTCCAGAACCGCTGAGCGAACCAGTTCTTTCGGAAGTCGGGCAGCCGGATTTCGAATCTTCGGATTCTTATCCCTTACCCGTTCCTTGATATCTTTCATCCGGTCACCCTCTTTCCGTATCTCTTATCTCATCGGGCAACATCCCGATGTTTCTTTTTTTCCTGCTGTTTCTGCAACTGCTCCACCTGTCTGATTGCCTCATTTACCAGTGGATGTTCGTTGTAATATGGCACAAGTTCCAAGTCTCCCCTGTCTTTTGATGACAACGGTAATGGATATTCCATGTCTGAATAAATTGATTCTGGATCATGAATAGAAAACTCAATAGCCGGACACATATTGGCAGATGTTCTACAATATTTCTGGTACTTTTTATATGCCTCTTCCAGCGTTCTGCATTTTGTATATTCTCCTAAATCATGGAACTCACCGCACTCTGCAGCATAAAAAGTTATCGTTACTTCTTCTTTTTTCTTCATTATGATTCTCCCGGTTTTGTTGTCATTAGTTTATAAAGGTCTGTATTCTTTGGGAACGTATTCTCAAATGGTACGATATTCCCAGAGCAACGGATTAGGCCACTGCCAACCGATACATTTGTAATATAGGACAGTTGGTTTTCGGAAATATTCAAAAGAGCTGCCAATTCTTCCCTGTCTGTACTTGCCTGATTCAAAAGAATCAAAAACTCACTGTTTGCCAACATCAGTCTTGCAGTGTCCGATTTCAGAAGTTCCTCAACATTTTGGGTTAAACCTGTCACGAATCCATTGTATTTTCTGATTCTCTTGTACAGTCGGTAGAAGAAATTTGCACTGTATTCATAGCGGAATAACAGATAGAACTCATCGGCAAATATCCATGTCGTTTTTCCTTCTTTCCAGTTCTGAATTACCCTGTTGAAAATACTGTCTAAGGTAACCAGCATTCCCAGTGGCATAAGCTGTTCCCCCAGTTCCCGGATATCATAATCCATGATCCTGTTCTTCTTATTCACATTGGTCGGCTGTGCAAAGGTGTTCAGGCTTCCATTGATAAAAAGTTCGGATGACAGTGCAAGTCCCCTTGCCTCTTCTTCCGGCTGTAACATCAACTGTCGGTACATATCTTTCAATGTCGGAACTTCTCCGGTATAACCACTTCGGATATAATCCCGGTACACATCTGCAGCACAGCGGTCCAGGATTGACTTTTCTTTTGCTGACAGGTTTCCTGCTCCAACCAACTGTTCAAATACAGACAGAATAAACTCCGATTTTTCAATCAGTGGATTCTTTTCATTGCCGTAGGCTGCGTCCATATCCATTGCATTCAGGTGATTGTCTGATGTCGCAGATACTTTTACAACCTGTCCACCCAGAGCCTCTACTAATTTTGTGAATTCGGACTCCGGATCAAGAATCAGGATATCGTCATCGGTACTCAATGCCAGATGCACAATCTCTTCTTTTGCCGAAAAGCTCTTTCCTGATCCACTGACGCCCAACCGGAAACTGTTTCCATTCATCAGTTTCTTCCGGTCGGCTACCAGAAGGTTCTTGCTGACTGCATTCTGCCCATAATAGATACCGCCCGGCTGCAGGATTTCCTGTGTATGGAACGGGATTAAAACAGCCGTTGATTCCGTTGTCAATGTACGCAGGGCATTGATCTTTCGCAGTCCGTAAGGAAGCACTGTATTGAGTCCGTCCACTTGCTGCCACTTTAATGTTGCCATCTGGCACAGATGCTTTCTTGCTATCGACAATAATAATTCCGTATCGGAATCCAACTGTTTTTTACTGTCTGCCAGATGTACCATTGTCAAAATTCCGAACATCATACGCTGGTCTCTGGTTGTCAGATCATCGAGCATTTCCTTGGTTTCTTTTCTCTGAAGTTCCATATCGTATGGTACGATTGCCGAGAAGTTATTATTAGCGTTCTGCCTTCTCTGCCAGTTGGTCACGTTGGTTTCCACACCAAGCAGTCGGTTCTGGATTTCCCTTACCGCTTCATCCGTAGGGACTGGCAGGATATCAATCGACAATATCAGATTCCGGCTGAAGTCACACAGTTCTGAAATCATGTCATCTTTAACATAACTTGCATAATCCTGCATATACAGGACTCTTCCGTACCTGTCACCGATTTTAAAATGGTCACGTTCAAATTCCATAGAATCCGGACACATCCAGTCCTTGAAACTTGTTCCCTTCTTGGCAAATTGTTTCAGATCAAACGGAAATGCCTGTGGGACATCTCCCTTGAAGAAGTCCCTGAAAATCTGGAGCCGGCTCTCTGCGTCCAGTCCTTCTGCTGTGGACGATAACTTTGCCAGATGTGTTACGATGTCTGTTCCGATACGTGCAAAATAGGTTCTTGCATCGTCAATCGATCTTTTATGTACACTGACAGTCAGATACCGTTCCTGATAGATGCTGTTGTTTGTTCCTGTAATCTTAGACAGGAGCATTTCGTTGTATTCTTCCCGATAGTGGTCCAGTCCATCTTCCTTCATTGGAAGCAGGATTGATTTTTCAAATTCTTCTTTATTGATTCTCCGGTTATTGATGGTAATTTTGGCAGAAATGCCGGAATCCAGTGAATTTAAGAGTTCGGAATAATCCAGAAACATTTCTGTCTTATTGTCCTTACTCGCAATATAATAGTTGATATCTGTAAAACGATATGTTTTTGAGAATTTCGTTCCCTGTTGAAAAATTCCATCCGGCCAGATTTCGCTGGATGGGAATTGCCTGTTGGACTGATTTCGGAACTTTGAAGCGTTCCTTATCCATCCGAAGTGCCTGACTTAAGGTTTTAATCAAAGGCATCACTCCTTCCCTTGCGTTTCTTTCTCTGTTTTGCTTCTGCTCTTTGCTCCCGCTCTTTTATGATTTCCGCTCCATCCTTTTGATTCTTTTCTCCCAGCGAGATGGTCTCCTGCATGCAGGAGTAGTGGATATCTTCCGACTGAAACACCAGTTTCTTCGGATACAGCAATTCGGATTTGATCACTGCCCATAAAAACTGTTCGGCTGTCATACCATGATATTTGAAAAAGCCACAGGCAGCAAATGGAGTAGCACCAAGCACACACAGCCATCCGGTTATTTCCTGTCCGGTAATTTCACGCATTCCAAAGTAAATTCCGATTGCTGTAAGAATCGCAAGAACAGAACACACACATTGTCTCAGGTCCAGTCCCATAAACATGGATTCCTGATAGTCCCGGATTTCTTTATTCATCTTGACTTCCATAACTTATCGCTCCTTTCCTCTGCTTTGTTTCTTCGTTTTCTGTGGTTTTTCTTTCGGTACTTCTATCCCGGCAAATCTACAGTGTTCTGCAACGCCTTCCGGATCAAATTCCGCAAGTCTTGCTAGATCAAACGCTACCTTCTGATAGGTTGCATATCCTGATCTTCCTGTTTCATTCAACACTTTTCCTAGTTTATGTTCCTTGATAAAATGAAGCATATCCTTGGTAAAATCTCCTGTTATAAAAGCCTCATTTGGCTCTAAGAACTGATAGGGCAGATTAATGGTTACATCTCCAAAATCTTCCCATTCTCTCCCTTCCTTATGGCAGAGTCCTACATATAAATTTCCATTGTTCCGATAAGAGCTCACTCGTATTGCTACTGTCTCACGTCCAAATTCCCAGTTATATCTTAATGTTTTCTTTATATCCATATTTTTAACCTCCAAGTCCCATCATTTCTCTGACAATACGGTCAGATGCCTTAATTGCTCCAACCAGCACCAGTAAATTAAATACCAGTTCTCCGACATAGTTCCACACGATTGTAACTGCACTCAACTCCGTATCTCCGACAGCCGGAGGGCTTGCTGCATAAGCAGAAAAGATAATACATGCCAGTGCAATAATTGCCCCTTCCAGACATACGCCTACATAAGAACGGATAAAGTTCTTTCCAATGGACTGCGTGGGTTCTCCTGCAAATGAGGAAATCGGAATCGGGCGATTGCCGTATACATATAGATTTTGAACATTCTGCCATACACTGTCAGGATCATTACAAATGACAATACAGTGATCAGCAGACTGCCAAGCAGTGTAACAATCCACAACGGAATGGATTCCAGCATTCCCACGCTCTCAATCTTATCTACAATCTCCGTTGGCAGTTCCGTCACGCTTCCTGCCATACTGGAGCCACTCATTACGGTTGTCACGATTCCCTGCACAATGGAAAACAGTGCCTGCATAAGTTCCATCCCGTATGTAATTGCTCCCTGAGCAAGTGCAAACCGGATAAATGCTTTTAGCACATGTTCCGGCTTTTTCAGATCTGTAAAACTGCCACACGTTTTAATGATTCCGGCTGCGAAAAATAATACCAGTAATCCATAAGCAATGGCTGTCAGTGCATCATTAATATTTACCATAATCCGCCAGATGCCGCCGCCCTTAAAAGTTGCCGGATTTTCGGTCAGCAGAGTCCACAGTTCTGCCATCTTTTCACTCCATGTGGATAGTGCTGAGTTTAGATTCTGTACAATCCAGTTATCACTCAAAAACTCTCACCTCCTTAAACATTTTTTTGAATACAGGAGTACCTTCCGGCACTCCTGCTGTTTCCTGATATATTTTTTCAAAGAGGCTTACGCCATAATCAAATCGAGGATTTCTTTGGCGAACGTAATAATTACCCCTCCGGCCAGTGTCAGAAATCCATTTGCCCTCTGGCTTGGATCATGGCTTTTTAAAGACAGACCAACCTGCACAACACCAAATCCAAGCAAAAATCAAACCGATCGCACGAATCAGAGAAAAAATAAAGGTAGACAGGTTATTGATAACGGACAACGGATCTCCGGCTGCGAATGCGGTCGTTGCTCCAACCGTTACGGTCAGTACCAGTGCCATATAAAGGCTCATCCACTTTTTCTGTTTTCTCCCCATCGGCATCGGGGTTATCATTTTTTCAGTTGTATTCTTTTTTGTTCTATTTTTTTCTCCTGTGAGAAGTTTCTTCAATACACATCACTCCAATCCATCAAAAAACTGCTATTCACCAAGGATGTCCTCGGTAGACAGCAGTTCGTAATCGTCTAATCTGTTAATGTCAATCTTTAGGTCGTCGTGAGCCAGTGGTGTTTTCGCATAATCATAAGGCGATGCACCACCGTCCTCTGTGTATCTGAAATTCACATGCTTTTTTAAATCATATTTATCGTCCATGATCGGACGCTCCCCACGAATAAACAAAATCGCTTTGCGGTTATCTAAAAGCCGTATTTCATCCGGTGTTAAAAGTTCCCTTCCAGTCTGCTGATAATTCACCGAATAGCTGCCGCTACGCCCTTTTGTCTGTCCGTAGGTATTGGTATCCAATGTCTCTTTTCCCAATAATTCCGAGACATACTTATGTCCTTCTTTTTCATTTCCACCCAGATATAAAAATTCATCGCAGTTGCCGATCAGACTCTCATACGAGTCTTTAAATAAGGCTTTCATCTGTGCAATGTTCTGGATGATGATACTGCAGGAAATCCCTCTGGAACGCATGGTTGCCAGAATCTTGTCAAAATCATCCGGCAAGGCTACGTTTGGCCATTCATCCATAATGCAGTGTACCGGAATCGGAAGCCTTCCTCCGTACTTCCGATCTGCCACATAATACAGTGTCTGAAACAGATTACTGTAAATCATGCCGACCAGATAATTCATGCTGGTGTCTGCATCCGGAATACAGCAAAACAGTGCTACTTTTTTCTCCCCAATACTGTATAAGTCCAGTTCGTCCGTACAGGTCAGGTTGGCGATTTGTTTCAGATTGAACGCTGCCAGACGGACACCAACCGATATCAAAATAGACTTTGCGGTCTTTCCGGCCGCCTGCTTATAAATGGCATACTGCTTGACCGCAATACTCTCTGGGTCCCGCATTTCCAGTCTTTCAAACAAAATGTCCAATGGTGACTGGTAATCCTCATCATCTTCTTTGACCTGTGCGCTTCCAAGCATTTCCATAATCATCGGGAAGTTCTGTTCTTCCGGTGGAGCTTCATGCAGTAAATACAGCATAAGTGCCTGTAAAAGTGCAGTCTCTGACTTTTCCCAGAACGGGTCCGAGCTTTGTGCACCTTTCGGTGTCGTGTTGCGGATCAGGTTGTTAATTAGTTTCAGCACATCCTTGTCATCCCGGACATACGCAAACGGATTATAACACCAGGAAGTCTCCGGATTGATCAAATCAAAAACCCGGACTTCATATCCATTCC
>ENA-OQBI01000021-OQBI01000021.1-human-gut-metagenome-genome-assembly--contig:-NODE-21-length-10210-cov-0.780026_pt1 | contig 10210 bp, 13 predicted proteins | sample MGYA00242744_ERZ504547 | MGnify/ENA primary metagenome ERZ504547 (study PRJEB26092, sample SAMD00036236) | human gut metagenome | host: Homo sapiens | study: EMG produced TPA metagenomics assembly of... | reverse complement strand
TTTGCATTTACGTTGTAGTCAGGCTGTGTTTTCTCATGAAACTGCATTGTTTTCCACGATTTAACAGACAGAGAGCCTTTGAAATATACTATAACTGTAAGAACCGGGTATAATCCGAGCCGTTTGCAGGAAAACGGTTTTCAAGTGTATACAATTAAAAAAGGATTTACATGAAACTGGGATTACGACTATGCAGACACCATTTGGGCATTCAGTTCCGGTTTATGATATGGAGCGGACAGTTTGTGATCTGCTTCGCAGCAGGAACAATATAGAAATGCAGGTCTTTCAGGATGCCTTAAAGCAATATGCCAGACGCAAAGATAAAAATTTGAGGACACTTATGAAATATGCATCCATGTTTCATGTTGAAAAGATATTAAGACCATATTTGGAGGTATTACTTTAGATGATAACAACAGCAAGGCAACAAGCGTTCTATTATCATTGATGGAAATGAGATACAAGCAATGAGTGAGGATGAACTTGCAATTTTCCGAAGAAGAAATCTGGGGATTGTTTATCAGTTTTATAATCTGATACCTACTCTTACTGCGGAGGAAAATATTGCACTGCCATGGAAATTAGATGGAAGAAAAGAGAATAAGGAACGGCTTTCTGAGATTGTGAATATGCTGGGGCTTGAGAAAAGGGCAAAACATCTGCCAGGACAAATGTCAGGAGGTCAGCAGCAAAGAGTATCCATAGGAGGGCACTTATAAACGAGCCGGCATTTATTCTTGCAGATGAGCCGACGGGAAATCTTGATAGTAAAACAAGCAGAGAGATTCTGGATATTTTGAAGTTCACCAATCAGAAATATAAGCAGACGATTCTTCTTGTCACACATGACGAAAAGATAGCGCTGCAGGCGAACCGAATCATCACGATCGGAGATGGAAAAATCATAAAAAGACGAGGTGATGAAGTAATGAAAATAACAGCACAACTCGCCTTAAGCCAGATGAAAGTGAATAAAAAAGAACGATTGCAGGAATTTTTGCAATCGCACTTGCAACATCACTTATTACAACTGTAATGTGTTTTGTGACAAGCGCAAATAAGATGCTTACGGATTTCCTTGGTTCGGATTATGGAGAATATGGAGGAGCATACTCTCTCATGCTTGCAATACCGGCACTGCTTTTAGGTCTTCTTATTGCAGCAATGTCGATTACTGTAATATCCAATATATTTTCTGCTAGTGCCAATAAGCGGATTCAGGAGTTTGGTATTTTAAAATGTGTTGGTGCAACAGGCAGACAGATAAGGGCAAGTGTTATCTATGAGAGTTTATGGCTTAGTCTGACAGCCATCCCGCTTGGACTCATTGCAGGAACTATACTTGGTTATATTAGTGTGAAATTTACAGGACATTTTATTTCCGATATCAATGATGCTGCAAAAAAAATTATTATGAGACCTTTTACCTTTTCCCTGCCCTTTCATATATCTGTGTGGACATATTTGTTTGCAGGTGTATTTTCGTTTTGCATTGTATTATTCTCTGCATACAGACCAGCTAAAAAGGTTGGTAAATTTACTGCTATCCAGTGTGTAAAAGGGATTGGAGCAGGTACAGTTTTGAAAGAGATCCAGGTAAAAGACAGCTTTATCCAAAAAATATTTGGATGTGAGTCTGCAATTGCCTATAAAAACATGAAAAGAAACAAATACGGCTATAAGGCAACGATACGTGCATTGTCACTTGGGATTTTACTTTTTCTGTTAACTGGAGGATTATCCGGTCAGGCAAAGGAATTCCAAGAATGGATGACACCAAAATCAAAAGAAATGATGGTGGATTATTCTTCCAATTACGATATCGAGGTAAATGCGAAAACAGGGAAAGAAGAGAGAAAAATCAGCCGGCCTGTTACATCAGACCAATATAATGAAATCACACAAAAGCTGGAAAAGTACGGGATAGACGTATATGGTGTTGGAGCAGATACTTTTACCTACAAAGCGCTATTAGATAAAAATACATTAACAGAGGATATGCTGCAGGTTCCGAAATTTTCTGATGATAATAGGGAAACAAGGACAGAAATCGTGTCCGTTGACGATGAACTCTATAAAAAACTGTGTGACAGGGCAGGCGCAGAATATGGAAGTATCCTTCTGCTGAACACTTACCAATATAATGACAATGGAGAGTATGTGTCGATAAAACCTTTTAAAGATGATGTGACACAGATTTCCCTGATAAACGCAGCCAATGAGAAGAACACACTTACAATCGGAGGTATTTTAGAACAGTCCGATTTAAAGGAATATGGTTTTTGGGAATTGACACCATATCCGGTCAGAATTGTCGTACCTGATGCGGATGCGAGGAGTTTTGACTGGTTTAGTATGCCATCAGATGAAGATGATTATACAGAATATGCCAGAAGTGTCATGGATGAATATTATCCGATTGTGGCAGAGGATTCTTATGTAGAGCAGGGATATACCGTGAGAATTGCCCGCACAGATGCTATGGTTAAAATGCTCAATATAGCTATAGTTCTTGCTGAAATTGTGATGTATGGCTTTGTTATCCTGCTCGTTCTTAATGGGATTTACAAGTGTAATTAGTACGCTGACGACAAATATCAGAATCAGAAGCCGTGAGTTTGCAGTATTAAAGAGTGTTGGAATGACAAATAAATCACTTTGCAGGATGTTATATAGTGAAAGTGTTTTTTGCGTTTTAAATGCACTTGTTCCGGGAGTGATACTTGGAATTGCAATTCCGTTGTTAATTAATTTATCTATTCGGAAGGCTTTTCCGGTGTTGTATCATATTCCGTGGGCGGCATTATTTGGGGGGTATATTTGTTTTGATAGGAATTGTGTTTTTTATCACACGAACTGAAATTCACAAGTTAAGAGATAAAAGTATTATTGATGAAATAAGAATGGATATTATATAAATTATTTGTGGGCTGTGCATGAACTCAATGATTATATGGGCAGAATCTTGAGGAAATCTGTACGCAGTATTTATGGAAACACTGATAGAACGCAGTGGATTATTTTGTTACACGAAAATACATTATTTCCTGTTCTCAAAAACCGGATTTACAAAAAGGTGCATGGAAAAGGCAGTAGAGATGGGAAATGTGTCATTAGTAAAATATGAAGATATTATTGACGCGATGACTCATCATTACCGGTGAATTTGACCTGTCTGCTATTATACGAAGGGAATATTATATGAAACAGAAACTGTTAGATGAACTAATGAAGGTATCGGAAGAAGAACAGAAATATCTGGACGGCCAGGGGAACATTGAAAGACAATTGTATGTGAACGAAAAGCTAGAGGAAATAGACAGGGAACGGCTGCTTCGCAGAGGACAGCTTATTACAGTACGTCCGCATAGCCGTTTTGTTGATTTCCCGGAACACAGACACAATTATGTAGAGATTATGTATGTGGTCCAGGGCAGTATTACGCATTATATAGAAGGAAAAGAATTAGTACTTCATAAGGGAGATGTCCTGATGCTGAACCAGCAGGTGGTGCATTCAATAAAAAGAGCGGATTATCAGGACATCGGTATCAATTTTATCGCACTGCCGGAATTCTTTGAGATACCTTTATCAATGCTCGGTGAAGAAAATGTCCTTGCCAGGTTTGTGACAGGTGTATTCAGGCAAAAAGATCCGGTTTCACATTATCTGCTGTTCAGACTGCAGGAAAATGAACAGGTTGAAAACCTTATGGAAAATATGGTGGAATCAATGCTGCACGGATATGCTGACGAAGATATTATAAACCAATATTCTATGGGAATTGTATTTTTGTATCTGCTGAAGCATCTGGAAAATCTTAGTCATAACTCTTCTATGGACTATAAGGAGACTGTAGTCCAGGCAGTGCTCGGATATATTAACAGTGACTGTAAAATGCCAGTCTGACAAGAATTGCAGAGGAAACGCATCAGTCAATGACAACTTTGAGTAAGCTGATAAAAGAAAAAACCGGATACAATTTTCAGGAGCTTTTGCAAAGAAAAAGATTTCAGATGGCAGAGCATTTGTTAATGGATACAGACCTTACCATTGAGGAAATTGCTCTTGATGTAGGGTATGAGAACCAGAGCTATTTCTTTAAGCAGTTTAAAAACAGATATGGTGTGACACCAAGGCGATACAGGATAGAAAATAAGTGATGAGAAAATAAGGACAGTTTTTTAGTCTAATGAGAGGCTAAAAAGCTGTCTTTATTTTTGTTATTCTTGCCTTATCAAATACGAAAGGGGACAGGGATGGATAACAGATATTACCTGGCAGTGGACATAGGGGCATCCAGTGGCAGACACATATTGTCTCATATGGAGAATGGGAAGATAATACTTGAAGAAGTATACAGGTTCCCTAATGGAATGATAGAAAAAGATGGTCACAAGATATGGGATGTTGACAGGCTTTTCGAGGAAATACTAACCGGAATGAAAAAGTGCAGTGAAATCGGGAAAATGCCTTATAGTATTGGAATAGATACATGGGCTGTCGATTTTGTGTTACTGGACAATGATGACAGAAAGATTATGGATGCGGTTGCTTACAGAGATGACAGGACAGCAGGGATTGATAAAAAGGTGTATGAAGTAATTTCAGAGGATGAGCTTTATGCCAGAACAGGAATACAAAAGCAGAACTTTAACACCATATACCAGCTTATGGCAGTAAAAAGTCAGGAACCAGACGCATTCGAAAAAGCCAAAAGCATGCTTATGATTCCGGATTATCTTAATTTCCTTTTGACAGGAGAAAAGGTACAGGAATACACAAATGCGACCACAACACAGCTTGTGAATCCGGTAACAAAGGATTGGGATTATGAGCTTATAGACAGGCTTGGATATCCAAAAGATATTTTCGGGGAGATTAAAAACCCGGGAAGCGAAGTCGGAAAATTAAGATCAGAAGTAAGCCGGAAGTTGGATTCGACTGTAAAGTTATTCTCCCCGGCAACACACGATATCAGCATCTGCGGTAATGGCAGTCCCAACGCAGAAAGATGATACGCTCTACATCAGTTCGGGTACATGGTCACTTATGGGAACAGAGCTTGTTTCGGCAGATTGCAGCAGTCTGAGTATGGAACACAATCTGACAAACGAGGGCGGTTATGATTACCGCTTCAGATATCTTAAGAATATAATGGGACTTTGGATGATTCAGTCTGTAAGAAAAGAGATTGTTCCTGATATGAGCTTTGGACAGATTTGTGAGCTTGCATCAAAAGAGCCGATAAAGTCTATTGTGGATGTAAATGATAACAGATTTCTGGCACCTTTAAATATGACAGAAGAGGTAAAGCGTGCCTGTGCCGAAAGCGGGCAGCAGGTGCCGGACAGCATAGCACAAATAGCTGCAGTTATTTATAACAGTCTGGCAGAATGTTATGCATCAACAGTAAAGGAAATAGAGGGACTTACCCATAAGAATTATGAATATATTCATATAGTCGGTGGCGGTGCAAATGCCGGATATCTTAATGAACTTACCGCAAATGAAACAAGAAAGACTGTCTATGCAGGACCGACAGAGGCTACGGCAATTGGAAATATTGCATCACAGATGATAGCAGATGGTAAGCTGAAGGATTTAAAAGATGCAAGACGATGCATTTTCGATTCTTTTGAAATAAAAGAATATAACCCAGATTTATAAACGATAAATACAGAATTGATATCACCAGGAAGGGAGAAACAAATGTTAGTAGAGACAAAAGCAAAGGTTGGAGTATTTGCGATAGCGCTTGGGGCGTACCTGCCACAGTTTCCAACACTCGTTCCGGAATTTGAGGCACAGTATGAGGCATTTAAAAAGACGATTCCGGATACTGTTGAGCTGGTAGATGGAGGAATTGTTACCACAAAAGAGCTTTCTATGAAGGCAGGAGATAAATTCCGGTCAGCAGATGTAGACCTGGTAATTTTACAGCTTCTTACATATGCGACAAGCTACAATATGCTTCCGGCGGTCAGAGACTTAAATGTACCGGTTGTTCTTGTGAATGTTCAAAAACGGAAGGCACCGGATTATGCCAATACAGATACACCAACATGGCTTGGCGAGCTGTATGCATGTGGAGCAGTCGGAGAGATGGTTGCAGATCTTGAAAGAGCAGGAAAGAGACATGCAGTAATCACCGGTGTTGTGGAAGGTGGAGATAACTATGTGGCAGCGGAGATAGAACAGTGGTGTAAGGCAGCACAGGTCAGAAGACGATTCCGTTATACCAATATCGCACAGATCGGAAGACCGTATCCGGGAATGATGGATCTGTATATTGATGAAACCAATCTGTATAACCGCATGGGACTCTATACAAAGCAGTTTGACTGGGAAAAAATGTGGGCGATCGCAGATCATATCACAGACGAGAATGCAATCCGGACAAAGGCGGAAGATATTCTTGAGACATTTGATATAGCACCGGACAAAGACGGAAAAGCAGCTACCGTTGAGACGGTATGGGATATGGCAAAATATGTTGTGGCATTTGAAGAATGGGTAAAAGAAGAAGATATTGGAATGGTGGCATCCCATTACGATGGTTATGCCCGGGGAATCGCAGGAAAGCTTGACAGTATGCTGATCCCGGCATTTTCCATGCTTATAAAGCAGGGAACAGCCTGTGCAGTTGAGGGAGATATCAAGGTTGCTATGGCTATGAGTATTTTAAAAACAATTGCCGGTACCGGTCAGCTTTCAGAGATGTACTCCATCGACTTTAATGAGGATATCTGTATCATAGGGCACTCCGGTTCAGGTGATGCGGCTATTTCACAGGCAAAAAAGCCAACCATGAAGATCGTAGATGTATTTCACGGAAAACAGGAGGTGGATATCTGACACAGTTCTATCCACCGGCTGCAGATGTAACCTATCTTGGAATCACTCAGGACATGAACGGGAAATTTAAATTTGTTGCAGCAGAAGGTGTAAACGAGGAAGGTCCGATATTCACATTTGGAGATACCAATATGAGAACTCGCTTCTCAATCGGAGCAAGAGAATTCTGCAACCGGTGGAGTGAGGCAGGACCGACACATCACATGGCAGCAGCAGTGGGACGACACATTGATACCATACTTAAGGTAGCAAAGATACTGGATGTGCCGGTTGACATTATATGCAGATAAAATATAGTCATATCTATAAAAGTCACATTATAGTATGGCTTTACAGCAGCTAATCAAATACAAAATAGTAGTTTAAATATAGTAGAAAAATGAGGAAAATATCATGAGATTTTTAGATGCAGAATTTGTAAAAGGATTTATACGTATGGCAAATGACGGATGGGAGCAGGGATGGCATGAAAGAAATGGCGGTAATCTCTCCTATCGTGTGAAGTCTGAGGAAGTAGAGTCTGTCAAAGAGAACTTTGATCCAAAAGAGTGGCAGCCAATCGGAACAACCGTACCGGAGCTTGCCGGAGAATATTTCCTTGTGACAGGAAGTGGAAAATATTTCCGAAATGTAATAATCAAGCCGGAGGATTCAATCTGTATGATAGAGCTTGATGAAAAAGGTGAGAATTACCGTATTGTATGGGGACTTGTGAATGGTGGAAGACCGACAAGCGAGTTGCCTAGCCACCTTATGAATCTTGAAGTCAAGAAACAGCAGGATCCGGATTACAGAGTAGTGTATCATGCACATACAACAAACATTATTGCGCTCACATTTGTTCTTCCGCTTGAAGATAAGGTCTTTACAAGAGAACTGTGGGAAATGGCAACCGAGTGTCCTGTAGTATTCCCGACTGGAATCGGTGTAGTTCCGTGGATGGTACCGGGCGGAAGAGAAATTGCAGTGGCAACAAGTGAACTTATGAAGAAATATGATCTTGCCATCTGGGCGCATCATGGAATGTTTGCAGCCGGAAAAGATTTTGATCTGACATTCGGACTTATGCATACAGCAGAGAAGTCGGCAGAGATTCTTGTCAAGATGTTATCCATGAGACGGATAAGCTGCAGACAATCACACCGGATAACTTCAGACATCTGGCGAAAGATTTTAATGTTACATTGCCGGAAGAGTTTTTATATGAAAAATAATACAATCGTATCATAGAAAAATAAAAGAATTGCAAAAAGGGTACGACTTCTCTTATATGATTAAATAAGGTATCATATAAGAGAAGTTTTTTGCATTAGCGGTTAATCTTTCTATGGTCGATTTAATTAGTACATAGCCTACAGAAAAAGGTTGCGTGAAGCCACATAAAAATGTATAATTAGGAGTAATGAATTTCATATTAAATGATATTGGAGGTACTCATGTCACAGTCGGTTACGATAAAGAGTAATAAATATGGAATCAATTTAATTTTAGATGCGGATATGTCATTTGCTGATTTGATAAAGGCAGTTGTAGAGAAGTTTAAGGCATCCGCCAATTTTTTTTAAAAACGCAAAGCTTGCTATTTCATTTGAGGGAAGGCATCTTTCAGATGAAGAGCAGCAGCAGATAATTGCAGCTATTGAGGAAAATACCACAATTGAGATTTTGTGCATTGTGGAGAGTGGTACCGAGCAGGAAGCCATTATGAAGGAGCAGGTTGAGGCATTTAATGAGGCAGTGCAGAAGCAGTGCGAGAATGTTGCGACAGTCAGTGTTCCGGAGCAGTTTTACCGTGGTACGCTTAGGTCAGGCCAGGTGATTACCAGCGAGTCTTCGGTCACAATCATAGGTGATGTCAATCCGGGAGCCAAGATTATAGCTCAGGGCAATATCGTTATTCTTGGTGCATTAAAGGGCAATGTTCACGCCGGATGCACAGGTGACAGGAGCTGTTTTGTATTTGCACTTGATATGCAGCCGATTCAGATTCAGATTGGTGATTTGATTGCGAAGAGTCCGGACGAGCCTCAGCCAAAGCACAGGGTAAGGCGCAAGGAAAAACCGGCACAGGAGCAGGCGCAGATAGCCATCGCAAAGGATGGATATATTTACATCGAACCAATTACTAAAAATATTTTAAATAGCATATAGGAACGTAGGAGGAAGAAAGTTCATGAGCGAAGTAATCGTTATCACATCAGGAAAGGGTGGTGTGGGCAAGACCACAACCACAGCAAATATAGGTACAGGTCTTGCACAGTTAAATAAAAAGGTTGTTATGATTGATACTGACATCGGACTGCGTAACCTGGATGTTGTTATGGGACTTGAGAATCGTATTGTATACAATCTCGTAGACGTCGTTGAGGGCAAATGCCGTATACGTCAGGCCCTTATCAAGGATAAGAAATATCCTGATTTGTGTCTGCTTCCATCAGCCCAGACAAGGGACAAGGATGCTGTTACACCGGAGCAGATGGTTGAGCTTATCAATGAGCTTCGTGAGGAGTTTGACTATATTCTGCTTGACTGCCCGGCAGGTATCGAGCAGGGCTTCAAGAATGCCGTTGCAGGAGCTGACCGTGCACTCGTTGTCACTACACCTGAGGTATCAGCAATCCGTGACGCTGACCGTATTGTTGGCCTTCTCGAGGCAAATGAGATGAAGCGCATTGATCTGATTGTCAACCGTCTGCGTGTCGATATGGTTAAGCGCGGTGATATGATGAATGTGGATGATGTAACAGAGATCCTTGCAGTCAACTTAATCGGTGCAGTACCGGATGATGAGCAGATTGTTATTTCTACAAACCGTGGTGAGCCGTTAGTTGGCTCAGACAGCCTTGCTGGAAAGGCATATATGAATATCTGCCGCCGTATCATGGGCGAGGAGGTTCCTTTCCTTGATTTAAACCAGAAACATGGTGTCTTTGAAAAGCTAAAGGATATGTTTAAGAAAAATTAAAGGGGGATACGTACCATGGGTATAATGGATTTATTTAAAAAGAAATCTTCTGGTAATGTTGCAAAGGATCGCCTGAAGCTGGTGCTGGTTTCTGACCGTGCAAACTGCTCATCGGAGATGATGGAGATGATGAAAAGGGATATCATTGAGGTTATTTCCCGCTATATGGATATTGATGCGGAGGCGCTTGATGTGAAAATCACAGAGACAGAGTCTGATTCTAACAACGGAATGGTTCCGGCACTCGTTGCCAATATTCCTATCCGTGACATGAAGCATCGTCCGGATCCAAGATAGAGTAAATAAAAATAATAGGATATGATAAGATATGAGGGTCAAAAGGTGTTTTGGCCCTTTAATTATTATATTGAATAAAAAGACTTG
>ENA-OQBI01000019-OQBI01000019.1-human-gut-metagenome-genome-assembly--contig:-NODE-19-length-10714-cov-1.136677_pt1 | contig 10714 bp, 8 predicted proteins | sample MGYA00242744_ERZ504547 | MGnify/ENA primary metagenome ERZ504547 (study PRJEB26092, sample SAMD00036236) | human gut metagenome | host: Homo sapiens | study: EMG produced TPA metagenomics assembly of the... | reverse complement strand
TCTTCATCTTTATATAAGCAACATTCTTTACAGTCCAATTTTAGATTCTGAAAACAGATAACTTCTTCTTGAATTTCCTCTGCACTACCAAATTCATAAAATCTTCTAAGTTGAGCATCGACCCTTGCTACCAACTCTAATGGATTAAATGGTTTTGCTAAATAATCATCAGCACCTTTTTGCAATCCAATAATCTTATCTTCATCTGTACTTTTAGCTGATACAATAATAATAGGAATATTCTTTTTTTCTCTTATTGCTTTCATACACTCATAACCATTTACTAATGGCAACATAATATCTAAAATAAGCAAATCAATTTTTTCTTTTTTAGCAATTTTTATTGCATTAATGCCATCTTCTGCTTTAATTAAATTATATTTATCTTCTAAATGTAAAACCATCAAATCTAAAATTTCTTTAGAATCTTCTACAATTAAAATAGTAAACATATTTCACCTCCATTTTGTCGCATAACAGTTTTTGTACTTGAAATGAACTTTTCTTCTTTTCATATTTCTATAATATTGAATTTGTTTGATATAACTATTATATTCCATATTTACGCCAACTTCAATTCTTACAAACAATTTTATATATTCATTAGCCAATTACCATTTTAGCACTTCATGATAATTTTCTCCCACAAATATCACTTATCAAACAAAATATAGTAAATCACATTTTTCGTAGTAAACTAATATTTGAAATTTCAAAGCTTTTACATAAAAAATGCCGCTACAGGTTTTTATCATCACCCGTAACGGCATTTTCTCTTATCTTATTCAGCCTTTTCTTCATTACCAGATTTTAAATACTTCATTACCTCTTCCACAGTTTTTCCGGAAGCAATCAATGCGCTAAATATCTCATCTTTCTGTTTATCTTCGATTTTCTTCCTGAGGTCCTTTGCTTTCAGACGCAGTTCTTTTAATTCTGCCTCTGTTGTTTTATCTCCTGTTCTACAGTTACTAGCTGCTCCTCCAGAGATATATTCTCCATTTTTTTGCGTCTTGGCATATCTGCTCCTCCTAATACGATATTTTCTTTATTGTATCACTCTTTATCGGAAAACACCATATATTTTTCTGGACTTTTCTTACCTCCCGTTTCTTCGCTGCTGTTTCTGGCTTTTGGCATATTCCATCTTTTTATTGTATTCGTCCATGATTGCACTTTCCAGATCTGCCTTAAATTCTGCATTAACTGCATGGGCAATGTCCTCCCGTTCTCCTTTGCAGAATTTTTCTGGGCATACCTACAAAGGTTTTTCCGTTCCATGCCTGGATCACATGAAGCTGCTGGATTGCCAATACGTCCTGCAGACGAATGGCAACATCTGCCTTAAAGGTATCGCTTCCCTGTACCGGATTTACACTCAGATTGTAATACAGTTCTTCCTCTCCCCAACTGCCCTTACAGTCTGTTTTAGTTTCTGTCATATTCTCATAGGCTTCCCTTACAGTATCCAACACTTCCTTTTGAAATTCCTTATCGGTAAACCGAAAAAAAGGAACATACTCCCCTGTTTCGTAATCTCTGTAACGGGGCATATCGAGGTACAGATTTCCTTTCGAGGACTCTTTAATTGCAAGACTTTTCACACAGAAGGCCTCATCAAAGGTAATGGTAGCAAATCCTTTCAGATTATTGATCTTTCCTTCTTCCTGTTTCAATTCCGGTTTATATACTCTGATATTATATTCCATATTGTGATCTCCTTTTCTACTCTACTTTTCTTTACCGAACCGCTGTCTGGCATGGAAGATTTTTGGTTTCCTCCTGCACTTCCACACACTCCTCCTGGTCCTTGATTTCCAGTTCTGCATCAATCTCCATCTGCCGGGTAATGTTTTCTTTTAAAAGCTCCTCATACGGGAAAGGCTTTGCATATTCCTGCTTTGCATTTTTTATCTCATTTTCACAGGTCTTAATTTCTTTTTGAACATCTTCTACTGCTTTATCAAGGGCATTCAAGCGGTTTTCCATACGGACCATATTGCCGGAGTCACTGCTTTTTAACTCCACACTATATTCCTTCTCTCCCTGAAGGAACAATACCGGCTCCATCATATCCTTTTGGACAAATACCTGAAATCCCTTATACATACCGACTTCGTGCCTGGTAAAAGCTGTCACACCTTCTATAATCCCACGCAGGACTTCCCCTGCTTCTTTATGCTTCTCATAGACTTTTCCCTGCAGCGTGATTGCAAACCCCGGCTGTACTTCCATAGCCTGGTTCCTACGGTCCAAATCCATTTGAAGCGATTGCAGTTCTTTCTCCAGACTTTGTATCCTTTTCGGGTACTGGAACGTAACCGCATCCTGCAAAGCAAACCGTTTCCCTTCATGTGCAGCTTTTAAAATTCTCAGACGTGCCACTTCATTATCTACTTGTATTTTTTCCATAATCAGGGGATTTTCAGAAGCTACCGCTTTAATCTCTGCAAAGTTTAGTACGGTTTCATCTATATCCTCACAGATCCTTGCCAGTTCCCGGCTGGTAAATACCTGGCTGATAAACCGCTGTTTTGTTTCTACAATGCCCCATAAATAAGCATCAAAAGAACCCTTTGTTACATAGCGGTAAATATTGACTTCCTCATTTTCATTCCCCTGGCGGATAATACGCCCTTCCCGCTGTTCAATATCAGAGGGTTTCCAGGGGCAGTCGATATGATGTGCCGCCACCATTCTGGTCTGGATATTGGTTCCTACTCCCAGTTTTTCGGTACTTCCTATAATAATCCGTTTCCTTCCGGCTCTGACATCGGAAAACATACGGTCCCTCTGTTCATCTGTTTTTGCATCATGGATAAAACAGATTTCTTCCTCTGGAACACCTCTGGTAATCAGTTCCTGTTTTAAATAATCATAGACGGTAAACGCTTTCCCAGGTCCGGGTGTCCCAATATCCGAAAAAACAATCTGGGTTCCTTTCTGTTCCTGGGACTGTACATATTCCTGGTAAATGTTTTCTACTGCTTTATTCAGTTTGGAATCCGAATCTACCGGAGCATAACTGTCCAAAAGCCGGGGATCTGTACCCAAAAGCCTTGCTTCCCCGGTAATCCGGAGCATATTGTCGTCCTTTGGATCTACCACACCTCTATGGATTGCTTCTGCCCTTTCCACCATTTCCTGCATACGTTCTTTGACATAATCAGAGGCTTCCGATACTACAACCTTATATTTTCCGTCCTTTAATTCTGGCCGCTTAATATCTAGCATATCAGGCAGAATAATGTCTGCTATTTCTTTAAACAGGTGTATCAGTTCCGGCAGATTGATAAACTTATTAAACCTGGTCCGCATCCGGTAACCAGTACCTTCCGGTGCCAGTTCCAAAGAGCTGGTAACTTCCCCAAACACAGAAGCCCATGCATCAAAATGGTAAATCCCCTTTTCGTGAAGCCGCCTTTCCTGCAGATATAACTGCATCACATAAAGTTCCACCATTGAGTTTGACAGAGGGGTTCCCGTTGCCATAATGACGCCCCTTCCCTGATTTTTTTCGTTGATATACTGGATTTTCATACGCATATCCATAGCCCTCTGGGAACCGCTGGAACCCAGACCCGCAACATTGTTCATTTTCGTAAAAATTTCCAAGTTCTTGAACAGGTGCGCTTCGTCTACAAATAAGGCATCTACGCCTGTTTCTTCAAAGTACATCACATCATCTTTGATTTCTTCATTGTTCAGTTCTTCGATTTTCTGCAACAGTTTTTTCTTTCTGCTTTCCATCTGCTTTATGGACCAGTTCTTTCCTGCTTCTTCCCTTGCCTGGTTAATGGCTTCTACCAGTTGCTCTGCCTGTTCTTCTATCATGGCTCTTTGCCGGTCAGGGGAAATGGCAATTCTCTGGAACTGCGTATGTCCGATAATAATACAGTCATAATCCCCTGTTGCCATTCTGGCAATCATGCGCCTGCGGTTTTCCTTCTGAAAATCTTCTTTTCTGGTAATCAGGATCTTCGCATCTGGGTAGGCCCGCAAAAATTCTGCCCCCATCTGGAAGGTCAGGTGGTTGGGAACCGTAAGAAGGGGTTTCGTTGCCAGCCCCAGCCTCCTCATCTCCATACAGATACAGATCATTTCCAGAGATTTACCAGTGCCTACCGTATGGGCAAGCAAGGTGTTCCCTCCACACAGCAATGCCCTTGCTACAGCATTTTTCTGATAAGGACGCAGTTTTAACAAAGGGTTCAGTCCCGGCAGTTTAAATAAGAGCCATCATAGCTTCGTTGTCTGTCGCAGTTAAAGGTTTCATTGTAAAAATCCACATATTTTTTTCTGCGCTCTGGTTCCTTAAAAATCCAGTCCCGGAAGGCTTCTTTTATCTGCTCCGCCTTATCCCTGGCAAGCATGGTTTCCTTCCGATTAATCACATAACGCACCTTTTCCCCTTCCTGCACCCGGTCCCGTATGGTCACAATCCGGCTGTTTAACAGTTCCTCTATAATGCTGATCGCATCCATAAATCTTGTGCCATAGGTTTCCCTGGTACGAATGGTTCCTCCAAAAAAAATTTCCCCTGTCAATATGGTAAGACATATCTGCATCTAAGCGCTCAATCTTGAGGGCATGGCCACTATGAGCGCAATAGTTTCTCTGGTTGCTCTCCGGGATTTCCAAAAGCTCATATATAAACTGTTCGTAATCCTCATTTTCAATCCAGGTTGTTCCCAGTTTTACACTGATCTCAGGCGCTGTCAGTTCTTTTGGCTGTACCTTTTCCAGTGCTTCCACGTTGTCTACAAACAAGGGATTGTTCTGCGCATAAATCCTAGCAGTACGGAGCTTCTGCCGCACATTTCCGCTTAAATACTCATCTGCGGTTTCCCACCCTGCATTGGGATCTTCTTCTTTTGCCAGTACCGGGTTCTGGTAGATTAACCCTTTTAATTCCTGGAGCATTTCTTTCCTGTTTCCCAGATAAAGAGAGAGCATATAGGGAATATCCACCCGGTTATATTCTGACAGACTGATATGCAATGCTTCCTGGGCATTTTCCACTTTGTCTATCACATCTCTGGGGCGTATGGTCCTTTTGTAAAAAATATCGGCTTTGGTTACGTTTTTGTCCTCATCAACCACTTCCAGGGAAGATAGCAGGGGGTAATCATTGTCCTGCCGGAACGCCATTTTATTTGTCCGGTCACAGAAATATCCATGCGTTTTCACAAAGGCATCATACAAACGGTTTAACTGTTCCTGTGCCTTTTTCAGTTCCTGGTCAGAACAATTTTCCTGCTGTATCTGTAAAATTTCACGCACCAGAAGGCGGATTTTATGCATGGCACGTATCCGGCGCTTCACACTTTCCTTTGCCTGACTCCGGTATAAAGACTCCCCTTCCCGGTAATATACTTCGTCCTGTATCACCGTAAACGTATAATTAGGTATCTTTGGGGAAGCAGCTAAGACGTCCTGCTCTTCCTTCTTTTTTTCTGCTATGCTTTCTTCATAACAGTTTTTAGGAAGCTCTCCAACTGCGTCCAAAATTCTTTTTTCCAGGTCAAAGTCTTCCGCTTCATTGACCAGGGCTGTATATTTGGAATCTTTCCCGAAAAACTGTTCAAACCAGACCATTTTCCCAAGCATCATTTCCGGGTGTTCCAGATAATACTCATTTACCGGTACCATGTCTTCCGTAAGCCCTGTATAAGTCCAGATTGGCTCCCCAATCGAAGGCTCTGCTTTTTCTGAAAAAACAAAAGGTCACTGGTAACTGCGGTATTGGCGCTCTTTCCAAAAGAATCTGCCGGAAGCCGGACTGCCCCTAAAAGGTCTGCCTGTTCTGCCAAAATTTTTTCTCACAGCGCTGTCATTTTTATCCAACGTCCCTTTTGAAGTTACCACTGCCAAAATGCCTCCTGGCCGAAGGAGGTCCATGCTTTTCCGGATAAAATAATCATGGACTTTCAACTTCATCTTTTTATATCGGGGATCATACAAACGGAAATCCCCAAAAGGCACGTTTCCTACAATTACATCAAAGCTGTTATCCTCAAATTCCGTTTTTTCAAATCCTTTAATCTGGATACTGGCTGAAGGGTGGAGCTTTTGTGCAATCCTTCCGCTTATGGCATCAATCTCCACGCCATAAAGCTGGGATTTTTGCATACTTTCCGGAAGACCATGAAAAAAGTTTCCAATCCCCATAGCCGGTTCCAGAATTTTTCCCTTCTGGAATCCAAACTGCTCCAGGGCTTTATAAACACCCCGCACGACTTCCGGCGGCGTATAAAAAGAACTGTTGACACTGGCCCTTGCCTGGGCGTATTCTTCTGCGGTCAACAGTTCCTTCAATTCCTGATATTCTTTTTTCCACTCCGGGCGTTTACTGTTAAAAGCATTTGGCAGCCCGCCCCACCCTACATACCCCGCAAGAATTTCCTGTTCTTCTTTTGTGGCATTTCTCTCTTCCTGCTCCAGTGTTTTTAAGATACGGATTGCCCGGATATTTTTCTGATACCGGCTTTTATCCCCACCGGTAAACTGCAACCACCCTTCTGGGTAATAATAATCTCCGGCTTCTTCCTTGCCTTCTGTCTGGACAGAGGTTCTTCCTTCCTGCCAAAGCTCTTCCTTTTTAAGAATTTCGCTATATTCTTCCCATAATGCCGGAAACCAGGGAAGCAGACGGTACATATTCTCCTGCTGCTCTAAGGTTTCTGAATCTTCGGTATAGGCAATCTGGTCCTCCTCTGCCAGATGTGCAGTAAGCCCGCCAAACTGATCCCAGGAAAGTTCCTGCAGAAAATCTTGGCTTTCCGGCAGGGTGATCTTAATCCCATTTTCCTGAATACAAAGCTCATAGCTTCCATGTTCTGTCCGCACCAGATAATAAGGCTGGCCTTCCGGTACTTCCCGAAGCAAAAGCATCTTCAAAAAATGGTCTTTTTCTTCCGGTAGCTGATTGGTCGTATAGACCAGACAGAGCATTTTCTTTAAAATATCCGCCTGGATATTCTGTTTATAAAAGGCTATGCCAATCTCTTCTAATGGGATTGGTTCCTTTTCCTCAATCACTTCCTGCACTTTCTCTGGCTGTAAGGTTTCTTCCTCTGTTTCTTCCCCATTTTCTAAGGCTTCCTCCGATACAGATAACAAAGGAAGATAGGTCCCTTTTTCAATCCGTTTCCCAATTTCCAAAGAAACTTCGTCCCAGTACCAGAACGCCTCCTTCATGGAAGTTCCCTCACTCCAAAGGATATAAAAACCACTGGAACCGCTTTCTGCGGTCAGGATACCGTCTTTTGTATGGGCTTCTCTTTTTACATCTCCATACAATTCATAAAGATAAGCTTCCCGGTCTGTTTCCTCTGGATTGTTCCGGTAAAACTCATAAATTTTATATGGTATCTCCTGCTCCGTCATTTCCAGAAGAATTTTCTCTTTCTGCCAGTTTTCCGGCTGTGCAGGTTCTATCTCCCCAGACAGAAAAGGAACCGCCGAAGCAGTTCCTTTCTCTGTATCCTCTTCTGTTTTTTCCTGTTTTATCCGATCCTGAGCTGAATGATCTCCTCCATAACCTGTTTCTGTGCTTCCATATCCGCCTGTATCCGAAGGTTGGTCATTTCCAACGTGTTGTAAGGGTCTATCCTGTCCTCCCTGGTCCAGGTCTTCAGAAAACTTTCTGCCAGTTTCTCGTGGTATTCCTCCGCTTCTGTCTGGATTTTCATAAGCCGCTCCATCAGTTTCCCGGACAGGAGCATCATTTCGTATTGTGCCTGGTCCGTTCTCTTCATTTCCTGTGCTGCGATCCTGCCGTAACGGTTCAGGGACGCCAGCATCTTCTCCTCGCTCATCACGCCCTCTAAGACTGGTATCTGTACGCCATTCATTTCCCTGTACTGGATTCCTGCGATTCCTTCCATAATACTGCCTCCTTTCAAGGTCTATGTTCTTCATGGTCCTTGCAATCTGTAACACAATCCGCCCAGATAAATGGGATACTAACCGTCCTGTCCGGTACAGAACCTCCTCATTCTCTGAAAAACCGCAGATAAAAGAAAAATCCAGGGTGTCATCTCGGATACCGCAGCGGCTTTTCACCGCATAACAGACACTGTTTACAAGAAACTCTGTAATCTGGTTTTCTTTTACCTCCTGTCCCTCTCCGATAAGGACAGCCAGCTTCTGCAAGGATTTTAAAATTTCATCTTCCTCTTCTATCATAAACCAAACATTTGTTCTTGTAAAGGCGTCTAAAGAATTTTTAAACTTTTTTTCCTGTTCGTAGATTTCCGGGAACAGCTCCCTTGCCAGCAGTCTGCGGTTTGTCCCATTCACCTGCCAGTTCCAGGGCCGGATTCCCTGTCCCTTTACATCTTGAATATCATAAACATGGGTAACTCCTTCCCCGAAAATTTTGGAAGGAAATACTGCAATTCCTTTACTTCCTCTGGCAACCGGCAAATCCATTTCCAGCCAGGCATCATATCCTGCAAGAACGGACGCATCTGGGCGCTGGGCATATACCATACAGGTATTTAAGAAGTCCAACTGATACAAACGCCCCATGCAGGAAAGGAAATTTTTCCAGGAATCCTCCGACTCTGAAATCCAGTGTATGGTTTCCTCATACAGTTCCCGTACTTTTGTGATATGCTTCATCTGCTGTTCCTTCTTTCTTTTACAGGTACCAGTCTTTTGCAGAAATATCACGATAGGAAAAATCATCTGCCCCCAGCACGATTTTTTCTGCATAATAATCTGCTTCTGCTTTTGCAGTTGCCTCCAGTTCATTCCTGCCCCGGTATCTTACTTTTTTCTCCAGGACTTCTGTTATGGTCACTTCATATTCTTTTTCGTCCATGCTTCTCCTTTCTTACTGCAAGCGGCTGGGTCTTCCATACAGCCCAATGTTCGACGGATTGAACGGGTCATTCACTACTCCACGTCTGCTGTTGGCTGCATGTACCATTCTGCCATTACCAACATAAATTGCCACATGGGAAATATTGCGGAACTGCCCATTCTGCTCATAAGAGTAAAAAATCAGATCTCCCGGCTCCAGTTCGCCTTCTGTAACTTCCAACCCATGTGTTACCATAAATTCTCCCTGGGTAGAGGCAATCGCCGGAAGGGAAATGCCTACCTCCTGATACAACCGCTGTACCAGGGAACTGCAATCATAATATCCTTCCTCATACCGGTGTTCCTGACTGTATTTGCAGCCTACCTTCGTCAGTGCCAGATTTGCAACGTCACTTCCTACGCCAAAGGAAGGGATCTCATTTCGGAATTCCTCACTCATGACTTCCCTTAAAAGTTCTTCTTCTTTTTCGGTCAGCTTTCCAAGTGCAATATAGTCCTCATAATTCAGGTTCTTGACGTAGCAGCCCTTCTTTGTTACCGTAATCTCATTTTCGTCCCCATCTGCCAGAAACGCTTCAAAAGTCTGATGTCCCCAGGCAGACGCAGTTGCATGATCTGCACAGAAAACATCAAATTGTACCCCATACCGGTCAAATGCTCCGGTATCTTCTACGGTATATTCAATCCCGTTCATAATGATCCTGGTTCCCATAGGGACAAAGGGGTTTTGTGCATCTACTGCAATGGTATGGTCCGGTTTTGGCATGACACCGGAGGCTGTAGGTCCTCCTGCCCACTGTCCACAACAGATACTGCACTGGCAATAACCGCTGGTGACAACATTTCCCAGGCTTTCCCCTGCCTTTATGGTAGTGGTTATGGTCGTGTTTTCAAAACTGTTCATTTCATCAAAGATTTCCTTCAGCTTGTCCTTATGCCGCTGATCCATATCCACACCTATATCCCCGGTTCCATACTTCACCATATAAACCATTAAAGTATCATAGTAATTACTCACATAATTCCCGTTTTTCTCATGGAGATAGGTAACTGCCCCATCTTCCCCATTTTGTCCAAGTTTTGTATTAAAGTCCATGTAGTAACCGCTTAAAACTTCTCGGACGGTAGGGTTCTCCTCAGACGGATTTGGCATGAACGCACCAAGTGGCGAACAGTATAAGAGGAAAAAGATAATCACTACAGGGATTGCCACCACAAGAAGAATACTGAACAGCGGAGCCAAAAGCGCCCCGGCAAACTGGACCACCTTCAGCATAAACACAGAGGCTTTCATCTTTACAATATCTTTTGCCACCTGTGCCAAACTGTCCTGCTGCCCATTTCCGGTGAGCTTATTGATCATATACTGGATTTTTCTCTGCCGGACTGCCTGTTTTTTCTGTTTCTCCATCTGTTTCTTTTTCACTGCTTTTGTTTGTCTGTAAAACTGCTTATTGGTGATCTTCCCATCTGCCTGTTTTACCTTTAATTCCTGCTCTGCCTTTCTATAATTCCGATCCTTCCACATCTTTTCTGCCGGTTTTGTTGCTGTCCCCATGACATAAAGGGAATCATTGACTTCCTCCCGCCCTCTAACTGGGTCAATATAGCAGCCTCTCCCCGGCGTACCCCTTATGCAGTCTGCTTCGCCAGGGAAGATTTTTTTGTTTCCGCCAGCTTTGCAGCCTGTTCCCTCCGATACTGTTCCTTCGCCTGGAAACCAGCAGAGGGCTGACTGTTTGGTGCTACCCCCTGTTTCATCTGATCCGGCTGTAAGGTTCCCGGTACAGATACGGTGCTTTTGGCCTTTCCATTTTGTTTTCTATCTTCTGCTGCTCCCCGGATTGCTGCCTCTTTCCCGGCCTTGCTTTTTCTTTTCCTT
>ENA-OQBI01000018-OQBI01000018.1-human-gut-metagenome-genome-assembly--contig:-NODE-18-length-10830-cov-1.196300_pt1 | contig 10830 bp, 9 predicted proteins | sample MGYA00242744_ERZ504547 | MGnify/ENA primary metagenome ERZ504547 (study PRJEB26092, sample SAMD00036236) | human gut metagenome | host: Homo sapiens | study: EMG produced TPA metagenomics assembly of the... | reverse complement strand
TTCATAGAATTTACTTGATTACTCATTTTGACCTCCTACCTTTCATTGTCTTGACTCGACAAGTGGTTTGTGATATTCTTCGGTTAGATACCTCTAATCTTCGTCTAATACAATACGCATTTATCGAACAACATTCAATAGGTTCCGGCAATGTTCGTCTGTTCCTTTCAAAAGTTCGTCTAATCGTTGCAAAAAGGAGGCGGTCTGTTTTCATGTCTGAAATTATTGACCAGTTTTATACACCGTTGCTGATTGAACACGGTTTTATCCGTGACCCAGACAACCAGCAATATGGGGCATTAGGTGACTGCTGGAAACTTTCTCCCGAAGTTGGAGAAGGCACCTACTGGACTTATGGACAGAAAGACTTATATGATATTAAAATCCATAACTTTTCCTTCCACGAAGATTTCATGTTGGAATGCTCCATGCCGGAATGTCTGAGTATCACTCGGTATGACTCTATTTCCGGGGAGGAATTATCTCCATACCGTAGACTGTCTGCCGGTTGTATCAAAACATTTATTGGAGGCTACGCTCCATACAAGGCTTTGATACATAAAAATATTCCAATCCGTTCGGTTGGGATTGAGATTGCACCGGCATATTATGAGGACTACCTGAAAAAACTGTACCCAGAGGCACAGATCAATCCTGTGGATGCATTTCGGAAGATCGACCAAACATCCGACTTTCCAGAAATGTCACGGTTACTCACAGAAATCAAATACTATCGCGGGGAAGGGATTGCAGCAAAACTTTTTTATGAGGGTAAAGTCGCAGAAGCTGTTTCAATGGTGGTGGAATATCAGAAGAAACATCCTGATAAACCGGCCCATAAGCTCTCTCAACAGGATATTGAAAATCTCCAAATAGTTGCCGCTTATCTTAGCGATCACTATGCTTTTGATATTCCTCTGGAACGGCTAACACAGATTGCCTGCATGGGAACAACAAAGCTCAAAAGCTGTTTTAAGAAATACTACGACTGCACCATCACGGAATATGTTCAACAGCGGCGCATGAGTCAAGCAGAATATCTGCTGGCATATACAGAGCTGACAGTCGGACAAGTTGCCCAAACAGTAGGCTATTCCACTTCAAGCCGATTTGCAGAATTATTCCGAAAAAGCACGGGATTGTTGCCATTAGAGTACAGAAAAAAACGCACAGCGAAAATAAAATGAAGCGCCAGAGGGAACTCTGGCGCTCGTAATTTTTTTCAGCCACATCCTCGCCACATTTGATTAGGTAAAACATCTACGGAATGCGCCATCAAATATCTCCCTGCACTTTGCGTTTGTCACTAAGATAGTGTAACTTCATCTGAACAGGAGTTTTTCATCTACATAATAAGCATAATCATACCTCTTATGTACCTGTTGTGCTGTCTATTCGATTGTCAATGTGCAGATGAAGGAGGAAAACTTGTCCTTCTTATTAACACTGACAAAAAAGGCAAAAAACAGGCGCATCAAATGAAACTTTATCAAAAATATTTTCCGAGCTGCTTTAAGCCACGGCGGATACTGTCTCGAACACGGCTTGGGTCTACACCTTCTACTTCGGCAATTTCATTTACCGTCATTCCCAGATAGTATCGGGCATAAATTCGCTTTGCCTGTTTCTCCGGCAGCTTCATCACAGCGGCATAGACCTGCTCCTGAAACTGTTTTTCCTCCAGAAGCATCTCCGGTGTCTGCGGCTTCAACAGCACCGCATTTTCAATGCCATTCTCGCAATCCAGAGAATACTGTGCTTTATAACGATACATCTTTCGCTCATACGCAGCCTCCGCACGTTCAGCTGCCCGAATAGTCTCCATTACTTCCTCTGTCACATCTACAAAAAAAGTCTGTTGTATAAACATCAGGATAAAGTTCCCGAAGGTTAATTTTCTTCATTATGTACCTCCATTTCGATTCACGGGTGATTGACGGGTGAATCGAATGGAGGCGGGGACCGACACCGGCAGACAACCGGATCATCTCCGAAAAAAAGGCAACAAAAAACGCCAGATTTCCGCAATGGGAAACTGGCGCACCAAGAACAGTCATTATTATGCTGAATCACATGGAACGATAATGCCGATGCAATGCTATACTTGCCCGGAGGAGGGGCAATGCTTTTTTTAATTGATGTAGATCATGGGAGCTTTGAAAAAGCAAAAGAGACACGGCAAATTAACCTCCAAGCGGCTACCGTGTCCCTGCAAGTCGTCATTAGTTTGTGTAAACGCAAAGAAACGGCGGCTCTGAAATTGTCCTTCAAAACCGCCAATTGAGTTCAAACCTTAAAATAGCGCACGAAATTATCTGCCCCAGTCAACGGTTTTTTTCTTTCCCCGGACGGGGCAGATAACTTATTATGCAGAGCGGAGCCGATGTGCGCTAATCGGTTCCTTGTACTTTCTCCTTCAGCTTTCGGAAAGATGTATCACTGATGGCGTGTTCAATCCGGCAGGCGTCTTGTTCCGCTGTTTCCTGATCGACGCCAGCAGCGATAAACTGCTCCATAAAAAACAAATGGCGTTCATAGATTTTCTCGGCAATCTCCCGACCTATGACGGTCAGATGAAGGAACCCATCATCATCCACGGTCAGAAAACCTCCATTTTTCAAAACGCCTACCGCATGGCTGATACTCGGTTTGCTAAAGCCCATGTGCCGGGCAAGGTCAATGGAGCGGACCATGCCCATTTTCTTTTGTAGAACAAGGATAGCCTCCAGATAATCCTCCCCAGACGCATGAATCTTCATCAGTTCCTCCTTTATGCTTATTGTTGAATCCTCCAGCCCTCAGCCTGTTCCCGAATCTTAATAAATTCCTGATAGGTTCCCCTTTGAGCCAGCAATTCCTTATGGGTTCCTTTCTGCACGACGGTTCCACCATCAATGACAAGAATTTGATCCGCATTTTCAATCGTCGCCAGTCTATGGGCAATCGTTATGATTGTTTTACCATGTGTCAGTGCGGAAATAGCCTCTTGAATCAAATGCTCATTCTCTGGGTCAATGCTGGCCGTGGCCTCATCCAAAATAACAATCGGCGCATCTTTCAGCATGGCTCGGGCAATCGAAATCCGCTGCTTTTCACCGCCGGAAAGAGAAGAACCGCCCTCCCCAATGACGGTATCATATCCATCTGGCAAGGCCATAATAAAGTCATGGCAGCGCGCTTCTTTTGCAGCGGCAATCATCTGTTCCTCCGAAGCGTCCGGGCTGCCGAATTTGATATTGTTACGGATTGTATCCCGGAACAGATATACATTCTGGAACACCATACTGATATTTTTTAGTAAGCTGTCACAGGTAAATTCTCGAATATCTGTTTCTCCTAAAGTGATTTTTCCGGCGTCAACATCATAAAAGCGTGCAATCAGGCTGCACAGGGTAGACTTGCCGCTCCCGGAGGGACCTACAATCGCTGTTGTGGTATTCTGCGGAATCGTGAAATTCACATCATGCAATACAGTCCGTTTATCGTAACCAAAGGATACATCCTGAAAAGTAATGTCATACGAGGTCGGTGTAATATCTTTTCCGTCTTGGTCGATATATTCTGCATTTTCCAGAGCTTCCAGCTTATTCATAGCGGAATCTATAAGACCCAGCATGTGAGCCGCGTCGTTAATGTTTTCCACACTTCCAAAGATTACGAAAGAAAACAGAACAAACATCAGGAAATAAGCAAGACTCATTTGCCCGTTAAGTGTCTGCCATGCACAGATAAACACAATCCCCATAGATGCCAGTTTTAAGGAGAACAGATGCAAGCAGTTAAATGGCGTATAGCCTTTTTCTACTTTGATATGAATATTTTTCAAATCCGTATTTGCCTTGCGGAAACTTTCGATAGAAGCCCCTTCCTGTCCGAACGATTTAACGATGGACAGCCCGCGGATATATTCAATCGCAGAGCCAGACATATCCTCCATGGCCTGGTGCGTGATAGCAGCGGTCTTTTCACTATGCCTGCTGATACCATGTAAGGCCAATGAGGAAAAGGCAACGCCGACAACAGAAATCACTGCTGCGGCTGGACTCAGGAAAAGGAAACACAGGAGAATTGCAATAAACTTTGCATATCCGTTGATGATGATGTCAACCATCTTCATTCCCTGCAATTCAAGTGTGGATAGCTCCGTGGTAACACCTGTCAGAATATCGCCCACGCTGTTTTTGGAAAAATATCCCAGAGGAACCCTTTTCAGCACATCGCCTAAATGGATTCGCTGCCCTGCGGCTACTTCATAACCAATGCTTTCCTGCAACACCGCCCGCAAATAAGAGAGTAGAAAGTTAAGCGCAATCGAGCCAACAGTAATCCAAAGCGTCTGCCAGATCAGGGAGGATTCTATTGTGTTGCCTGCCCAATAAGCTGCGATTGCTTTATCAAGGGCATAAGCGGCAGCCATTGTAGGGATCGCCGTAGACAGGCTGCTGAAAAAGGAAAAAACAGAGCCAAGATAGAGGCGTCCCTTATATTTCCCCGCCCATTTAATGATCCGTTTCATAGACTTAAACATGAGCGGCCACCTCCTTCTTTTCACTCACAGACCAATTCTTCGCCCCGATGTGGGCTTTCCACATATCCGCATAAAGCGGACACCGCTTCAACAATTCTTCCTGCTTTCCGCAATCCACAATCCGGCCTTTTTTCAACACGACAATCTGATCTGCGTTCTGAATGGTGGAAAGGCGGTGGGCGATCACAAGAAGAGTTTTACCCTTTGATAACGCCATGATAGATTTCTGAATTTTATCTTCGTTCTGCGGGTCAGTAAATGCTGTCGCTTCATCCAAAATAACAATCGGAGCATTTTTGAGGATCGCCCTCGCAATCGCAATTCGCTGTTTTTCGCCGCCGGACAGCCTCTTTCCGGCATCACCGGCAGGGGTATCATATCCTTTGTCCAAACGCACAATAAATTCATCACAGCAGGCCGCTTTCGCCGCCGCATATACTTCTCCATCTGTGGCGTTTGGATTTCCAAGACGGATGTTTTCTTTCAGGGAGCAATTAAACAGGAAGTTATCCTGCGTCACAAAACTGACCAGTTCGGAAAGCTGGCGTATAGACAACTCTTTGATATTCTTCCCCCCAATGGTAATGTTGCCGCCTGTCACGTCCCAAAACCTTGCAATCAGACGGGCAATCGTTGATTTACCGCCGCCAGACGGTCCTACAAGTGCCGTAAAACTTCCCTCTGGCAATTCCAAGTTCACATCATGCAGTACTTCATTTTGCTCGGAGCCGTCATAGGAAAAGGTTACATGCTCCAACACAATATCATTGCGGGGTATGGATACGATTTTCCCTGAATCCGGCAGCATAGGCAGGTTCAAAAGTTCATTTGCCGCCTCTACTGCATATTCCATAGACTTTGCTTCGTTAATGAAAGTGGTTGCTTTCATCAACGGCCCAACAATGCTGAGAGAAAGAATAATCCCCATTGCAAGCTCTGCGGGGGAAATACTTCCATTCTGTACCAGCAGAAGGCCGACAGGAAGAACCCCCAGTAGCGTTGTGGGCATAATCGCCATCATCAGGTTCATCGTTTTCCATGTGCTCTTAAACCATGCCAGGGTAAACTCTTTGAACGACTGGACAGCATTAACAAATTTTTCATAGGAGCTTGTGCTTTGATTAAAAGCCTTTACAACCTCGATGCCTTCCACATACTCAATAATAATACTGTTGACATGGTTATTTGCCTCCATATAAGCGGCGTACTGACTGTTATAATTCCTCATAAGGAAAAACATAGGAATCATGGCTAGCACCGGAGCAATCAGAACCGCCAATCCCATGCGCCAGTCAATGACCATCATCCAGGTAAAAATTGCAACAGGGAGTAGGAGGTTAGAAGTCAATTCCGGGATCATGTGTGCCAAAGGCGGCTCTAAATCCTCCACCTTATCCATGATGATATTTTTCAGATAGCCGATTCGCCGCCCCATCACTTCGCCGAGAGGCGCTTTCATCAGCCGGTCCGCAATTTTAAGCCGGATTCCTTCCAAAATGGTATAGGCTGAAATATGCGCCATGATCGTAGAGATTCCATGGCAGGCAACCCGCAGCAGGTAGCCCGCTGCTCCAACCAGACACCAAATCAGAATGCCATTCAGGGTCACATTCTGATTGATAAATGCCAGCAGGATTTCATATACAGCCCAAAAAGGAATAAACCCTCCTGCAACGCTCAGAATGGCGCAGAATACCGAAAGAGCCATTTTCCCCTTGCATGGTGCAGCGAAGGAAAACAGAATTTTCACCCAATTATCTTTTTGCTGCTTCATTACAATCACCTTCCTTCTTTTAGTCAGCAAAGAAAAAAGGATGGGTAGTCTTTGCTAACCATCCTCATTGTAGCAGTATTCAATTCTTCTTTCCTCTCCAAAACGGCATTTATGCACCGTTTAGAAAAAAGATTTTCGGTATTCCATCGGCGTCTGCCCTATCACCTGCCGGAAAGCTGTTGCAAATTTACTGGGGCTTTCATATCCCACAGCTCCGGCAATTTCCGCAATCCCTTTTTGGGAATCCTGCCGGAGCATTGTGGCAGCAACGTTCATCCGATAACGGCGAAGATAGGAATACATGGAATCTCCGTATATTTCCTTAAAGCAGGTTTTCATCCCCGTCAATGAAATCTGGAATCGTTCAGCTAATTCATCCATCGTGTAATGCTCCTGCAAATTTGCCGTAATAAGATCATGGATCGCTTTGATTTTTTCTACCTGCCCTTTATAGAAATAAGGGCGATCTTCTTTGGAATCAGAAAACTGCAAAGCGTCCAGATATAAAAGCAGCTCCAGGGCTTTTACTTTATAGTAGTCACCTTTGATCTGCTGCGGGACAAAGTAAAGCTCTGAAAAAATATGTTCAATTCCTGGCTCATTATGAATCACAAACGGTTTCTTGTCATTGCAATACTTTTTTTGAAGCTCGTACAAATCAACAGAAAATCCGCCAAAAAAGTCTTTCAGCGCCGGCACAGCAATGTCCAGATCAAATCCCAGGGTCATCCCATGATAGTGGCAGAGTGGAAAGCAGAACCGTCCCGAATGGGAACGCCGGTCATCCACACGCATCTCATGCTCTTGCAAATAGCTATACGCATTATTGCCAATCTCGCTTTCGATCCGTCCCTCCCTGCAATGGTCTATATAGAGAAGCGAACTGTCCGTACTACTCTGAAAGTAGGAGGTACATTCTTTCAGGTGCATATCGCTATACATCACAAAAGCGCCATCAAAAATTTTGTGGGCTGTCATGGTTCCCTCGCCGCTCTCGTCAAAAAGCTGCAGGACAACGCAATCCTCAGTTTCAATGACATTTTTAACATTTGAGCCGCAGTTTATTTTACCATCAAACAGTTTGATTTCCGCCGCCTCCTTCCATCATAAAGAAATTAAATAACCGTTCCCGTCCTCCGTATTCTGGAGGAAATAGCTTTCCTCCAATCTGCCGTTTTCCAGATGGATCACATAATTGCAGCACCTGAGTATAAATTCAGGATCATGGGTCACAATCACAATGGTTTTTCCTGAATCGGCAAGTTCTTTGACTGAATCGGCTACCTGCCTCATGTGAAAAAGATCAAGGCCGCTGGTAGGTTCGTCAAATAGTATAACCGGACGTTCAGAGGCAATCGCAGAAGCAATCGCCACACGTTGTTTTTGCCCTCCCGAAAGCCCCATGGGATGGCAGGCTTTGTACGGAAGCAAATCCATTTCTGTCAAGATAGCCTCTGCCTTTGCCACATTTTCAGGCGATTCATCCGAATCTTTTCCCGGCATACTTAACAGGACTTCCTCTAAAACGCTCTCTGTAAAAAGCTGATGGTTTACATCCTGCATGACCATATAGCATAGCTTCAGTCGCTGTTTGCTTGAATAGGAAGTACCATCTTTTTGGAGGATACCTTTACATCTTTTTTCCAATCCGCATAAGCAACGGGATAGTGTCGTTTTTCCGGCTCCATTGTGCCCGATGACCGCCGTTACATTTCCGGCAGGAAGCTCTATATTTTCCAGAGAAAGCGTTTCCGGCTGTTTCTTGTATGCGAAATGGAAGTGGTTCAGTTTCCATATCCCCTGCCCTGAATGTAGACTGGCAGGCTCAATGTCTGCAAACTCACCCAGGCCAAGAGGCCGTAATCCCATTTTAGCTTTTTCCGCCGCCGGAATCAACTGAAATTCCGGCAAAGTATAATCCCCTTGTATTTCCCCGTCGCTTAAATATATGATCCTGTCTGCCAGATCATAAAGATAGTAGAGCCGGTGCTCCGCAATAATAATTGTTTTGCCCTGTGACTTCAATATTTTTAACAGTTTCCGAAAATCAGCGATGGAATAGGCGTCAAGGTTGGAAGATGGCTCGTCCAAAACAAATACATCCGGTTCCACAGCGGCGGCAGATCCACAGGCGATTTTTTGCTTTTCCCCACCGGAAAGGGAGAAAACACTTCTGTCCAGCAGATTTGTAAGGTTCAACTGCTCTGAGACCAGCTTTACCCGCTTTCGGATTTCTGCTTCTTCCAATCCATGGTTTTCACATCCAAAGGCAATTTCGCTGGTCGTATCCACATTAAAAAATTGAGAACGTGGATTCTGAAAAACAGAACCCACTTTTTTTGATATATCAAACAGGGAAAGCCCGCTCATATCTTCTCCATCAAGCATGACAGTGCCTTCCAGCTTTCCATCGTAATAATGAGGAATCAGTCCGTTAAACAGCCGTGTCAGTGTGGTTTTACCGCAGCCCGATGTTCCGCAGAGCAGTACAAAATCCCCGTCGTTAATAGACAGGTCAATATTTCTTAATGTTCCGTGTCCTTTCCTGTCTCCAATGTCAGTTTCATTTGGAGGGTAGGAAAAAGAAACTTTTTTACATTCGATCATAGGCCTACCTCCCTGTAATCATCGTGACAATAGGAATTGCAAAAGCCACCACACATAGCAGCAGGAAAAAAACATCCTGCACATGAAAGCCGATTTCGCAGATGTTTGTCCTCTTGACCGGACCGCCCAATCCTCTTGTCAGGGCTGCCGCATTTAATTCTTCCCCGATCTTGACGGAACACATGATAACAGGGACAAGCCTGTATTCCAGCATTGCACTGGCTTTGCCCCCCGCCAAAACGGATTCCTCTCATTTTCATAGCGTCCCCTATGGCATTATATTCTTCTACAACAGTAGGGAAAAATCGGAATATCACGGACATAGGAATGATGATCTGCTCCGGTAAATGCAGCTTCTTCATGGAGGCAACAAACTCGCTGACCGTCGTTGTCCTGACCGTGATGTATCCCATCATAATCCCCGGCACAAACCGCATAAAGAAACCGCAGATTGCAACAACAAGAAAGTTAGGAAGGCCGGACAGGTGGGGGAGCGCCCATAGTTGCAATATATAGCTGCCGCCATATAAAACAAAATAGATAACCGATCCCTTCCACGATTTTTCCGTGAGCAGCAGGATCAATGGAACAGCAGCCAAAATAGGAGCAAACTGTTTAGAAGCAGCCCCACCTCCGCCGCTCAAGACAAAGAGGGCAATCGTGATAAGCAATGCCAACTTTGTCCGAGGGTCTAACGACAGGCCGGTTTCCTTTTTTTTGCTTGCTAACAATTCACGGCGCATTATGCAATACCCGCACGCTTAAAGTGCTTTTTGAAAATTTTCTGGCCGATCACACCGCCGATCACGCCGCAAACGAACCCGGCAATCAAAAGAAGGGGGAGCGTATATGCCGAGATATAGCTCATAATGGAATCTGCATACTCTTGTCCATAACCGCTGATTAGCTGCTGATAGTAGCTGTCCCGTGTTGCAACAATGGGGATGTAGTTTCCGATGATCCACATAGAAAAAACACCATGCGATATGATTCCTTTTTTTGCACTCTTATAATCGCCGGATTTCAAAACAAGATCAGCCAGGACACCGAACACGGCACCGGTAATAATGCTCCAATACCCCATGCCGGTCAGCAACATTAAAATACCGCAGATCAGTCCTGTCAGCGATACCATTCCAAACTTCTGGACTTTAGAATAATACAGCATCATTACGATTCCGCCAATCAGCGGAACCAGCACGATCAGAAGCGGAAGAAAAATAGGGATAAATCCCAGCATGGCAATCGCCATCATCACCACAAAATAGATCGCAGTGAAGATCCAACATTGATAAGGTCTTTTCCTTGTAGTTTATTCATTATTTGGTCCTCCTGTTTGCTTTTGTGTTAGCACGAACTAACCGCATTTCAGTATAGCAGATATGTCAGTATGTTTCTTCTCCAAAAAGGCATTTTCGCTCCAAATAGACAATCACTTTGCTTTTGCTATCTTTACGGGGAGTGATTGCCTGCGTGTGTGCGTGAGCATAGAACTATTCAACATTGAACAGAGGCGGTTCTTGCATAATTTGAAATGGAAACAGCCAAAATCACCGCTTCAAATTGTAGTATTAGTAGAGGGAGAAATAGAAGGTAGGGTTTCGATAGCAAGCACAGCAAGCGAGTACCCGCTTGCGATTTTTCGGATTTTCAGGTCCCTTGCCCGAAAATGAAAAATGTTTGTTGGGATAATCTCAAACTCTTATGAAGAATGGAGGCAGCGCATGGCGAACCGAAAACGGAATATTCAGATGAAATTTTATGTCACAGAGGAAGAAAAACGCCTCATTGACGAGAAGATGGCCCAGCTCCCCACCCGGCGCTATGGTGCCTATCTTCGCAAAATGGCGATTGACGGATATATCATCTACACCGACACCACGGAGATCAAGGCGTTTACCTCGGAGCTTTCCGTCATCGG
>ENA-OQBI01000017-OQBI01000017.1-human-gut-metagenome-genome-assembly--contig:-NODE-17-length-10866-cov-0.878015_pt1 | contig 10866 bp, 12 predicted proteins | sample MGYA00242744_ERZ504547 | MGnify/ENA primary metagenome ERZ504547 (study PRJEB26092, sample SAMD00036236) | human gut metagenome | host: Homo sapiens | study: EMG produced TPA metagenomics assembly of... | reverse complement strand
GGTCATGGAGTCATGACAGATGAGGCTACATACAGCCTGATGAGTCATGCTTAAAGCAGATGTTTTTCAGAAAGCCGGGGCTTCCGATTCTCATGGTTGAGTTTCCGGATGGACGAAGAGTGCCATACTGGAACACATTTTACCAGGAGGTGCATGGCAGAGAGTATCTGGGACAGATGGAATTTAAATATAAAGTCCGAAAAGGTGTGGGATTTCTATCGTGAAACACTGGAAAAAATAGCATCCTACGGTGCGGCTATCGTGAGACTCGATGCATTTGCCTATGCGCCTAAGGCACCGGGAAAAAAGAATTTCCTGAATGATCCTGAGACCTGGGAATTTCTACAGCAGATCCATGAGCTTGCAGCTCCGCTCGGGCTGACTCTGCTGCCTGAAATACACGCGGCATATGAGGAGAAAATATACAAAACCCTTGCAGATAAGGGGTATGCCACATATGATTTCTTTTTACCGGGACTGGTAATTGATGCGATTGAGAACAGGAGAGCAGATTACCTTGCAAAATGGGCGCGTGAGGTTGTGGATGATAAAATCTCCACTCGTCAATATGACTTGGCTGCCATGACGGCATACCTCTTCTGGATTTAAAGGGGCTGCTTCCGGAGGACGATATTCGCTCGCTTATAGATTTGATTGTATCTCGTGGCGGCATGGTCAAAAATCTTCACGGACAGAAGAATATATATTATCAGGTGAATGCCACATATTACAGTGCGCTTGGTGAGTCTGACAGCAAAATGCTTCTGGCCCGTGCTATTCAGATGTTCATGCCGGGAAAGCCACAGGTATGGTATCTGGATCTCTTTGCAGGCAAAAATGACCATGAGGCAGTAAGACGAGCAGGAGAATCAGGACATAAGGAAATCAACAGGACAAACCTCAGTGCTTCCGATATTGAGGAGGCGCTAAAAAAGGATGTTGTTGCAAAGCAGCTTGAGCTGCTTCGCATGAGAAATACACATAAGGCATTTGAGAAGGGGGCTGTCATAACAGTAGCAGGAGAAGGACCAAAGCTCTCAATCCGCTATGATAACGGTGAAGCGTATGCGCTTCTTACGGTGGATTTTGAAGCCGGAGCATATGAGATAGAGCTGAGCTGATTACTGTATCTGAAATTATAAAAACTCACAGTCGAAAAAAGGACTGTGAGTTTTTTTATGAGAAAAATCATTTAATTGGCTCGTAAAAGTATCAGCTATAAGGTATAATAAATCTATATAAAAGACAAAGGAGAGCGTTTAAAGACGATAAGAGGTGACAACATGGAATACGAACACATAACCCACTCCTTTAAGCCTGTCTATGACAAAAACAGCCGAATCCTCATCCTCGGCACGCTCCCATCAGTAAAATCCAGGGAAAACAATTTCTATTACGGACACAAGCAGAACCGTTTCTGGAAGCTGCTTGCGTATCTGTTGGATGAACCGGTGCCGGAGACGATAGATGAGAAAAAATATATGCTGTTGAAAAATCACATAGCCATATGGGATGTGATACAAAGCTGTGACATCAAGGGTTCGAGCGACAGCAGTATCAGAAATGTGGAGCCGACAGATATAAGAAAATCCTGAAACAGCCGATATAAAACAGGTCATTGCAAACGGAAATAAAGCAGGGGCACTTTATAAGAAATATCAGCTTCCGCTGACAGGCATGGAGGCAGTCACGCTGCCGTCCACAAGCCCTGCAAATGCGGCATGGACCTTTGAAAAACTGTGCGCAGCATGGGGAGATATCATAAAAGTGTAAAGGGGGTTAACGGGCAGAATCAAAACCAGATGAAAAGGAAATGATGATTTGGATGTATGGAATAGTTCTTTTTTACAACATTATACTCTCGTTGCAGTAGAGGAAAATTTGCTCGTTGGATTTGGCGATATAGATAAAACTGGCTATCTTGATAGGCTGTATGTTCATAAAACATGCTTATTCTACTTCTAAGGGGTGTTAAAATGTTAGATTATCAGTTAGTATCATCTTAAAGGAGGGATACTATGGATCTCATAAAAACAGGAAAATATATTGCTGACAAGAGAAAATCGTTAGGATTAACCCAAAAACAAGTTGCGGAGAAACTTGGGATGAGTGACAAATCTGTTTCAAAATGGGAACGAGGTGTTTGAGTTATAATAGGACCAAGTTAGATGAAACCCAGTAAAATCAAGGGGTTATGCCTAATTTAGTCCTTATTTTTATACCATTTTAGCGGTAAAGATAGGGCAGCGCTGCAATATTAAACCGAAAATCCAAGTCAGTATCACAGATGTCCGCAATCAGTCTGAGAGTGAATCTGTGTGCTTAGATTAGGTACAATTTTTATATCAAAAACATTTAGTGAGGACTAAATTAGCACTTGAGATGGAATACTCCATCAGCTGGTTTGGTCCTCTTTTTATTTGAGAGGAGTGGTCGAATGGGCAAGGTGTTAATTTGGTTCGTAATCATTATTAGTACAGTGGTTCTCTACTGTCTTATGAAAGTTAAGGCAGAGAGTGATGAACTGTATGAGGAATTAATGAGAAAGCATTTTTATGGCAGGTCAGATGATATTCCTGCATCTGACAAAACTGAGCACTTGAAAGGGTGTGGGTAATTATATGAAATTTTGCAAAACAATAATGCATGACAATACAGAAAAGGAGTGAAAGGAACATGAATAACAAATTAGAAGTAATCGGCATTGATCATGGCTGGTCAATGATGAAAACAATCTCTCAGGTATTTGTCACAGGAGTTAAGGAGATTACAACAACTCCGGCACTTTTCGGCGATGTACTTGAGTATGAAGGAAAGTTCTATAAGGTTGGGACTGTGAGGCAGGAAGTAAAGGATACAAAGGTCGAAGATGACAGCTTTTATCTTCTCACTCTTGCAGCAGTTGCTAAGGAACTTAAAAGAAGAGGTCTTGCAGAGGCAAAGGTATTCCTTGCCGTAGGACTACCACTTACAAGGTTTGGAGCAGAGAAGAATGATTTTATCAAGTACCTGACAAAGAATAACCGTGTAAGTTTCAAATATGAGAATGAGCCGTATTATATTGAAATGGATGATGTGGCAGTATTCCCTCAGTGTTATGCAGCAGTAGTGGACAAGATTCCTACAATGGCAAAGAAAACGCTGATAGTAGATATCGGTAGCTGGACAATCGACATTATGCCCGTAATCAACAAGTCACCGGATGAATCAAAGTGTGTGACGATACCAAAAGGTCTTATTACCTGTATGCGTTCTATCAATGAACAGTGTGTAAGACAGCTTAACGGAGAGGTAGACGAGTCAGAGATACAGAACATCATGCGATATGGCAGGTCAGATATTGATGATGAATACTTTGCCATTATCAAGGCAGAGATAGAGGATTTTGTTGATAAGGTATATAACTCAATCCGTGAGTTTGGGTATAACTTAAAGACTACACCGATTGTATTTGTCGGTGGCGGGGCAGTTGTGATGAAGAATTTTGGTAGTCACGATGCCAAGAACATTTCCTATAACCTTGATGTAAAGGCAAATGCAAGAGGATATGAGCAGCTTGCCACAATGGGACTTAAAAGCACTAAGCGATTATCATAAGGAGGCAGATGATGGGAAGAAGACTTGAATATGAAGTAAAAACTTCTGTCCGCCTTAACATGAGCAATCCTCAGCATGTGAAAATCAATGATGTGATTCAGAACCTTGATCCGAAGATTTTCAAATCTAAGAACCAGTTCATCATAGATGCGATTCAGTTTTACATTGATAATTATGGAAAAGAAACCTTTGTTATCAAGAAGAAGGAAAAAGAGAGGGCTGAATATATCCGGTCAGAAGATATTGATGACATTAAGGAAGAAGTCATTGAAGCAGCAACCAATGAGGCTAGGAAAGAGGTCATAAGGCTGTTAGGCGGAGTGATATCCGGGATGAATGTTGGTCAGCCGGTAATAATGCAGGCAGCCAATAGTGAAGCACAAGAACCTACAGAAGATGTTATGGACGATGCAGATGTTGCAGGACTTGCAATGGGATGGATGTCGAAAGGAGACTGATTATTATGAGAAGAGTTATGGGAGCCGTAGGAACAGTAATTTTAGAGATACTCAAGTGGATATTAAGGATAATTCTTGGAGCGTTGAAGCTGGTCTTAGGACTTGCCAGAATAATTCTTCTTCTATTCGCTATGGTGGCAAGGATATTTCTTTCATTCGTAAGATGGGCACATTCTGAGAGGAGGTGAGCGTATGCAGGTAAAGGGTTTATTCTTAAATTATAAGAAAAACAGAAGACTTATGCAGTATTTCTTTAAAATAAGAGAGCTGGTATAATGAAAGGAGTTTAAGATGCACAGAATACGGGACAGTCCTATGTGTCCCGTGCATTACAGATAAATAGTTCACCGCAAGGGTGAATGGCACGGAACACAAAGCCCGTCCCTCTTGCGGAGAAGGGATGGGCGATTACTATGAAGAAGATAAGTATTATCTTATTATCCGCAGTACTGGTCTTTTCAATGGCTGCCTGTAATGGTGGTAAGGAAAAGGCTGATAATCAGACAGAGAAACAGACGGAAAGCGTAAAGCCAACTGAAGAAGCAGAAATGGCAACGGAAGCTGTCACAGAGGTCACAACCGAAGCTGGAAGTGAAGAGACAGAGAAAGATATTGCCGAGGTTAAAGATTCAGAAGAGAAGAATGATAAGGAAGATAACCGGTCCGCTGATAATGAAACTGCTTCAAGGCAGGAAGAAAAGCCAAAGCAGAATGACGAGTCGGAACAGAAAGCTTCAGTAATGATAGTGAGGAAGCTGGCGGAAATCAGAGTAATGCAGGTAATGGTGGTCAGACTACAGACAGTCCGAAAGACAATGTGAGCAATCCACAGCCTGCATCCGTGGCATACAGTCCACAGAATGTTGTGTCACTTGCAACAGCAAAGTGTCAGGCAGGAGGGATGATTACCACACAGCAGAATTTACAGAATCATTTGAATGACGGCAGTATCACGCAGGAAGAGTACAATGAGTATTATCCTTACGATGGTATGGAAGGCTCTTATTATAGTGTGTTTGTAGAGACAGACCTCAACAAAGCAAGTACCATTGATGGACAGCGGTTATCATCTGAGGATGCAATCGCAGAGTATATTGCAAGTATGTTACTTTTGGAAACAGATCCGGTATTCTACATCAGTTATGATGGAGTTTACACGACAGGCGGCACAGACTATTACGAGTTCGATGTCACAGATAAATAAAAACGAATAGAAGCAGAAGGAAGAAAGATGTAAGCCATAAACTTATGTCTTTCTTTTTTTATGCGAAAATTAAGGAGGAAAGAGCACATGAAACAGAAACTAAAGCGTTTTATGGCAGGATTTTTGGCGATGCTCACACTGGTAGGAACACTCTTTACGAATGGAACAACAGCATTTGCAGCCAGTCCGCAGGCAAATATTGCGTTCTGGAATGCGTCAGTCAAAAATTCCGGAGAAGTAAGTGAGCTGAAGCCCGGATATAATCATGGCAAGATTCTGTATTCAATTCTTGACGGAAATTCTGCATATTGTATGAATTTCGGATTAAGAGCAGATGGCGGTCAGCTTATGAACAGCTACGATGATGCGAGCACATCAATGTCAGCACAGCAGAGAAAGCTTTTAAGTTACTGCCTTTATTATGGGTTTAACAGTACACAAAAGGCGGCACCAAGCAACAGCCAGTGCGATGAGTATATCGCAACTCAGGCAATGGTATGGGTTATTGTAGCAGATATCTTTGGAACTGGAAGCGGTGATTCAGCAGCAAGAAAGCTCTGTAACACAGCACCAAGTCCTGATTCTTCATACAGCTATTATGAGAGACTCAGGGACAATATCAGCAGCTCCTACAATGCAACACTTCCAAGTTTTGCATCACGCAGAACCAGTGAGGCACCAACTTATGAGCTGAAGTGGAATGAGGGAAGTCAGAGATTTGAAGCAACATTATCTGACAGCAATGGTGTCTTATCAGACTTTGATTTTGGCATCAGCGGATATTCTGTTGATAAGAATGGCAACAGTATTACAATCTCTTCAACGAGTGTGAATACCACAGCTACAACAGGAACATTCACATCCAATGCTGGCAAGGTTGAGACAACATCAAGCTGTGTATTCTGGCTTACAGGAAAGAGCGGATATCAGGAGTTTATTTCTGAAAGACCGACAGCAGATCCTATCAAAGCCTATATCAAGGTCAAGACAGAGAACATCGGATATGGTGAGCTTACAAAGACAGATGAGTCAAGCGGAGTGAAGCTTTCCGGTGCAGTCTATGGAGTCTATTCTGACAGCGGATGCACAAATAGAGTACAGACCATGACAACAGATGGAAACGGATATGCAAAGTCAGCTGCACTTGTCGCAGGCACTTATTATGTAAAAGAGATTACCGCTCCAAAGGGATATGTCCTTTCCGGTAAGGTTCATACACTTACTGTAAAAGCAGGACAGACAACGGGAATCTCTGCAACAGATAAAGAGCAGCTTGGAGCAATCACAATCTACAAAGAGGGTGAGGTGCTTAGCTCATGGAATGGAAGCAATTTCACTTATGAGAAAAAGAAGCTTTCCGGAGCAGCATTCAAGGTGACTGCCGGAGCAGATATCTACAAGGCAGATAGTACAAAGGTGTATAGTGCTGGCGATGTAGTGGCAGAAAGCCTTACAACGGGAACTGACGGACAGGTGGTATTATCTGACCTTCATCTTGGAACCTATGTGGTTACTGAGATTAAGAGCATCGACGGATATACAATCAATACCACACCTCAGACAGTTGCAGTTGAGTATAAGGACCAGACTGTGACAGTCCAGTATGAATCAACTACGATTGAGAATACAAGACAGAAAGCGGAAGTATCTGTCGTAAAGAAGGACTCTGACACAGAGAACCCTCTTGATGGCGGCAAGTACACACTTTATGCCGGAAATGACATCAAAAACTATGCCGGACAGGTTATTGTGACAAAGGGTACAGCTCTTGAGACAGTAACTACAGGTGAGAACGGAAAGGCAAGCTACAGCGTGGATCTGCCAATTTCTAACGGATATTATGTCTCAGAGACACAGGCACCATATGCGTATATCAGAAACAGTAAAGATGTTTACAGCTTCAATTTCAATGTATTACCTGAAACACAGGCAAAGGCATCATTCAGCCACACATTTGTGAATGACAGAACGACAGCAAAGATTCATATCTACAAGGTAGACAAGGAATCAGGCAAGGCAGCAGCCCAGGGAGATGCAAGCCTTGAAGGTGCAGTTTATGGTCTTTATGCGAGAAACGATATCGTGCATCCGGACGGAGCAACAGGAGTCGTATTCAAAGCAGGTGACCTTGTAGCAACGCTTACAACAGATAAGAATGGCGAAGCAGAGGTCAATAACCTTTACCTTGGAAACTATTATGTAAAGGAAATCACTCCATCAGAGGGGTATCTCTTAGACGAAGAGGAGCATGATGTAGTATGCGACTATGAGGGAGACCTTGTAGCAGAGGTATCAAGAAGCACAACATCAGCAGAGCAGGTCATCAAGCAGCCATTCCAGCTTATCAAGGTATCTGACAATGGCGATGATACTGAAGCAGGCTTATTGGCAGGTGCAGAGTTTACAGCTTATTTGAAATCATCTTTACCTGTAAAGGCAGATGGAAGTTATGACTTTGACAAGGCTACTCCGGTAGTAATCGGGGAAAACGGAGCAACAACAATCACATCAGATGACAAGGGACATGCAGTTTCCATTGCAATTCCTTATGGAACCTATGTGGTAGTTGAGTCAAAGACTCCGCATAACATGAAGACAATCAAGCCATTTGAGGTAAAAATCAGCGAGAATCATCCTGACAAGCCTCAGACATGGAGAGTATTTCTTGACAGGGAGTTTACTGCAAAGCTTCGTGTAATCAAGAAGGATTCCGATACAAAGCAGACAGTACTTGTACCAAATGCAGAGTTTAAGATCTTCAATATTGATAAGAACGAATATGTGAAGCAGTACACAACTTATCCGTCAAAGGTAGAGCATACTTCATTCTTTACTGATGAGGACGGAGATTTAATCTTACCGGAGGCACTGAAAATCGGTAACTACCGCATTGAGGAAGTGTCTGCACCATTCGGATATGTTGTAAATGATAAGTATGTCAACATTTCGGTTGATACTGATACAGCATTTGAGACAGATGGTGATACAAATGATGCAATCATTACTGTGGAATATCCCGATGCCCCTGCGGTCGGAGAACTGACTGTAGAAAAGAAGGGAGAGGTACTTGACGGATTCAAGGGTGGACTTCTTGCAAGCTCATATGAGAAAGAGTTTGTTTATAAGGAAGGCTCACTTGCCGGAGCAAAATTCAAAGTTTATGCTGCCGAGGATATTTACACAGCAGACAACCAGAAGGATGCAGACGGAAACCGCATTAAGTATTACAGCAAGGGAGACCTTGTGACAACGCTTACAACTGGCAAGGATGGAAAGGCAACAGCTAAGAATCTTCCTCTTGGACAGTACAGAGTTGTGGAAGTGGAAGCTCCATACGGATATGTATTAAATCCGAATGAGCAGAAAGTGACATTCACATATGTGGATGATAAGACATCTGTTATCAAGGAAAGCCTTACTTTCTCAGATGACAGACAGAAGCTTGATATGTCAGTGACTAAGCTTGATGCAGAAGATAACACACCGATTGCAGGTGCAGTATTTGGTCTTTATGCAGACGAGGATATCAAGAATGCAGATGGCAGGGTAATTATCGAGAAAGGCACACTTCTTGAGAGACAACATCTGATGAGAATGGAAAGATTGCTTTTGTTAAGGATTATCCATTTGCAAAATATGTTGCTAGGGAGCTTGTAAAGCCCGCCGGATATGTGACAAATGAGGAAGTAGTAAACTTAGATACAAAATATCAGGGACAGGATGTTAAGACTGCTGTATATAACAGCGAGTATAAAAACGCTCCTACAACCTTTGAGTTACAAAGACAGATATTACAAGCGGTGCAGAGCTTACAGGTGCGACACTTACTGTACTTGATAAGGATGGAAATGTGGTAGACACATGGACATCTGATGCTAAGGAAGCACATGTGATCAAGAGACTTGTCGTAGGCGAGACTTACACACTTCGTGAGGAGTTTGCTCCTTACGGATATCTCAAAGCAACAGATATCCAGTTTACAGTCGAGGATACAGGCAAAGTGCAGCATGTAGAGATGAAGGATGAAGTACCTACAGGTTCCATTGTCATCAATAAGGACGGCGAATTTGTAACAGATACTACTCTTATGAAGGGTTACTGGTACGACTTTATCTTCAATTTCTTCAAGGACAGCCTTGCAGGAGTAACTTTTGATGTATATGCAAAAGAGGATATCGTAAGTGCTGACGGACTTGACACTGTATATCATAAGGCAGGAGACAAGGTGGCAACCATCGTGACAAATGATAAGGGTATTGCAAGAATTGATGACCTTCCACTTGGCAAGTATTATCTTGTTGAGACAAAGACCATTGATGGATTTGTATTAGATGATACACCGATTGAGGCAGATCTTTCCTATATCGACCAGAATACAAAGGTTGTATTTGCAGGAATGGATGTGACAAATGAGCGTCAGAAAGTGCAGATTACTGTAACCAAGACTGATTCAGAGACTAAGGAAGCACTTGGAGGAGCAGTATTCGGTTTATTTGCGAAAGAAGATATCGTGAACAAAGATGGCAAGGTAATCGTAAAAGCTGATACACAGATTGAGAGAACAGTAACAGGCAAGGACGGAAAGGCAGCATTTACCTCTGACCTTCCACTTGGACAGTATTATGTCAAAGAGATTGAGGCACCAAAGGGCTATGTGAAGTCTGATAAGATTTTTGATGTGGATGCTTCATATCAGGGAGATAAGGTAAAGGTTATCGAGTTTGAGGCAGCATTTGAAAACGCACCGATTAAGGTAGAGATTTCAAAGACTGATATCACAGGAGAGAAAGAATTACCTGGAGCAAAGCTTTCAGTTATTGATGCTGATGGAAAGCTTGTTGAGAGCTGGACATCAGAGGCAGGAAAGACTCATATGATTGAGAGACTTCCTGTCGGAAAGTACACACTCAGAGAGGAATCTGCACCATATGGATATAAGGTGGCAAGTGATGTAACCTTTGAAGTAAAGGAGACTGCAGAAATCCAGAAGGTATCCATGAAGGACGAGCAGGCAGTCGGAAAGATTGTCATTGAGAAAACTGACAAAGTAACCGGAAAGCCGATCAAGGGTGTTGTATTTGAAGTAAGGGATAAGGATGGAAAGGTGCTTGACACACTCACTACTGACAAGAATGGTCATGCAGAGAGCAAGGAGCTTCCTATCTGTACTTACAACGAGGATGGATCATTCAAGGAAGATATCCATTATACAGTAGTTGAGACAAAAGCAGCTGACGGATATATCCTCGATGAGACAGCTCACGATGTAACTCTTCGATACGATGACAATGCACCGGATGTTGTTGTAACAACTCTTAAGCTTGTCAATGTACCGACAGAGCCTAAGCTTCCACAGACAGGCGACAATGCAAATCCGCTTCTTTATCTTGGAATCGGTGCACTTGCACTTATTACAGGTGTTGGAGTAGGACTTCGTGGAAGAAAGAAAAAGAATAAACAGTAACAATTAACCTTGCGGGGAATGTAAGCCAGTGACTTATGTTCCCCGCTTTTTTAGATTAAGGAGGAACCGTAATATGATGAATTACGAGATTTTTAAGGAAGTAGTAAAAGAAAAGTTTATGGATTATATGCCTGAGAAGTTCA
>ENA-OQBI01000015-OQBI01000015.1-human-gut-metagenome-genome-assembly--contig:-NODE-15-length-11100-cov-1.015037_pt1 | contig 11100 bp, 13 predicted proteins | sample MGYA00242744_ERZ504547 | MGnify/ENA primary metagenome ERZ504547 (study PRJEB26092, sample SAMD00036236) | human gut metagenome | host: Homo sapiens | study: EMG produced TPA metagenomics assembly of... | reverse complement strand
TGGAGGATAACCGTGACAAACTGATACCGGCACAGCTTGCGGGCTACACATGGGAGCTGTCCGGAAAAGAGATTTATCCTACTTTTCCTTCTTCCTGCACCACTTTGAAAAGCGGCTGAATGGCGTGATCTACCGTTTTCTTACCCGCAACGGATATGACCGCTATGACCCGGCGCGGTTTCTGGACTACAAGCTGGAAGTTTTGCAAATGCTGCTATACTGTCTGCCAAAGTTCGACCCGGAGCAGAAAACGGAGTTTTTGAAATATGCGAAGCACTATATCCGGGACGGACTGCTGTTCTGCCGCATGATAGGCGAAGCCGGTTCCTTTGCCAGTCTTGCAGAGTACCGGCGTGTACGCCAGATCGGCGCAATCTATAACAATTCGGGTAAGAGACGCGCGGAGGTAGTTTCCGCGTTTGCCGCTCAAAGCGGGTACAAGGACGATAGCGTATCCGCAGATGAGCTGCTGACCATTGCCCAGCGCAACCGCAGCATTGTTTCCCTCTACCGCACGGAGCAGGACGAGGACGGCGAAGAAACCGGCGAGGATGTGACGCGCGACGATAGCTGGAACTACGCCGAAATCCTATGGAACGGAATACAGGCAAAGGCGGTCACGGCAGCGTTTGAGCAGCTTTCCTACAAAGAGCAATGGTATCTGGAAAAGCGGAACGCCATCTGCATGACCTGCGGGCGCGTCAGCCCCTTGTCCACGCAGTCCACCTTTGAAGATTTAGCGGTGGATTTTGAAGGAACGACAGCCAGCGGTGCGGAGCGATTCTATCGGCGCACACTGGATAAGCTGCGGCTGAAGCTGCTGGAAAGCGGTGTGATCCATACCGTGACGCTGAAACAGACCGAGCGCCGCAAAAGGAACAAAAAAATAGCCGCCGCTGTCTACCTGTATCAGGCGGACAGCGACGGCGAATGGGCGAAATTCGGTTCGATTTTGAAAACGGCACAGCGGAGGTCGTAAAGCTGGCGGATTGGGATACGATGAAGTCCAACGTTTTCGCAAAAACGGCGCTCCGGTTTGTTCAGAGCTTACCGGAAGCAAGACTGCTGAAAGATGCCGTTGTGCCGTTTGAGATGGGGATTTCGGAAAAACCAGCTCTTCCGACGAGCACGGCAAAAGCAACGAAGATCAATCCCGCACACACAATTTCTCTGCGGCAGACGGAGTGTCGGAAAACAGGTGAAACGATTACCGCCGCTGTCTACGAATATTTGGTGGACAACGACGGCGAATGGGGCGAGCTGCGGTTTGACTTTGAGAACGGCACAGCCGAGATAGTAAAACTGGCAGATTGGGACACAGTGAAATCTAACGTCTTTGCAAAAATGGCGATCCGGTACATACAGGGATTACCGGAAGCGAGACTGCTGAAATCTGTGGTCGTGCCGTTTTGGAAAGGCAGGGCATAATTACCCGCAGAGCATGACCTTTACACAGAACAGGCCGTCCTGATAGGTAACCGTACTCACCCCGCCGGATTTTTCTGCGATGTGACGGACAGACTGAAGTCCGACGCCGTCTCCTTTTCGCTTGGAGGACTGGAATATGCCACCTTTTTCGCGGATGACTCCGTCATAGGTGTTTTCAACCTGAATCAGGGCCAGACTGTTTCCATGCAGATAGGCGGTCAGCTCGATTCTGCGTCTGGCAGGTGCAGTACGCAGGCTGGCTTCCAGCGCATTTTCCAGCAGATTAGAGAGAACCAGACACAGATTGATTTCGTCTACAGGAAGACATTCCGGCAGATCGAGCTGCACGGAAAATGGGATCTGCTCCCGCTTCGCAAGTGCGCAGTAATGCCCGACCACGCCGTCTGCCGCCCGGTTTTCACAGAAATGCAGCTCCAGACTCGGGATTCTGGAAACTGCGCCGGAAAGATAGGCTTTGATCTTTTCAAGATTCCCTTCTTCTGCAAGGGCGGCGAGCTGACATAGCTGGTGGCGCAGATCGTGCCGCGCCTGCCGTGCTTCCTCAATGGCAGCTTTCAGGCTTTCGTAGTGCTGCTGCTGCATGGAAAGCAGCTGGTTCTCCTGCTGCAATCTCACATTCCGGTTGATGCTGATCGCCATCAGAAGAAAGATTGCGTTGAAGAAAAGCATCAAAAACAAAAGTGCGATGCTGATCACAAAATACCCCTGCAAAACACGCCCGGTATAGAGCGTGTCCGCATACTTGGGGATCATAAACAGATTCAGCGCAATGAACACCAGCGGCAGCACCCAGAACACATACCAGGTCTGCGCAAAATTTTCGTCCTCGACCATCCTCCGCACGCTGTGCGTCGCAGGATAATAGGCGATGGCGGCAAACAGCCAGCAGATCGCATGATAGCAAATCACGGCCCGCAGACAGAACCATGGCGTAGCCTGCGCCTGCGGCAAACCGGCCAGCATAGCGGCGTTGATCGCCCGGCAAAGGCTGTTGATACAGGCAAATACCGCACAGACGGACAACGCAACCGTTCCGGATTTCCAAAGCGTGATCCGGAGCGTTTTTATGTAGATCACGGCTGCGAGCAAGGTCAGCCCCGCAAGCACCGGCGCAGTCGGCATACGGCGCGCATAGCACACCATGCCTCCGGCGGCACAAAGCAGCGCAAGCAGCGGGCAAGCCACAAAACAAGCTTTGACAGCGGCTGCTTTAAACTGGATTTTACCGGGAAGCAGGCAAGCAGCATGCCGGGAATCACCACGCCGAGTTCCAGAATTGGACGCAGCAGCTCCATTATACCATCCGCCCCCTTTGAAGCAGGAATTCCATAAGCGCCTGCCGGGCGCTTTTCAGAAGGTCCTGACTGACAAATACGCGGCTTCCGTCCGCCATGCGGAAGGCGGCACCTTCCAGCTCCTTCGCGTGTTCCAGATTCACGATCACTCCGCGCCCGCACACAAAAAAGCGTGTGTCATCCTTTAGTGGGGCGATGAACATCTTGAAGGGTTGGCGTGTGGCAAGCGTCTTTTTGAACCGTCGTATGGACGTAGATCAAGTGGGCGAAGTGTTCTGCGTAGACGATGTCCTGATAGCGCAGATGGATCTCGCTTCCCTCCACCTTTAGCTCCATATATTTGTCCGGCTGCGGTATGCGGGCAAGCAGCTCGTCCGTCAGCGCGTCGATGTCCGCTTCGGTAAAGGGCTTGACCAGATAGTGCAGCGCCCGTACCTGAAAGCCCTCCAGCGCATGGTCGGTCGAGGTCGTGATAAAAACCAGCAGGCAGTCCGTGTCGGTTTTCCGCAGCTTCTTTGCCGCCTCCATGCCCGTCATGCCATCCATATAAATATCCAGAAATGCGGCAGTAAAGGGCGCTTTCCTTGTCGCTTCCAGAAATATCTCGCCGCTTTCGTATTCCAGAATATCCGCCTGTACGTTTCTCCGCTGAAGCTGCCACTCCAGCCGGCCTTTCAGCAGTGTGCGTTCCGCGGCAAGATCATCAACAATCGCAATTCTCATGCAGGGTCCTCTCCTTGTGCTTAAATTCCAAGATAATTATATCACAGCTTGTCGAGGATGACAAAGAACTGCTGTCGGAATTCGTGCCAAAATCGACCTTTCGTGCTACGGCGCTTGAAAAAACCGAATGGCCTTTTTATACTGAGCGCAAGCAAGATGCTAAATCGGATGAAGGAAGGAGTGAGATCTGTGTATCGTATTGCAGTGTTGGCAGAACAGGAAGCAGAGCGGCAGCGCTACGCCGAGCAAATTACCCGGTTTTGTGAAGCGAAGGGGCTGTTTCCGCAGGTCATGCAATATGACGATCAGGAACATTTTTTTGAAATAGCGCAGAAAGCTGATCTAACCAATGCCGTCATTGCACTTTCCGGGGTGGCAGGGTTGAATGCGGCGGAGCACCTTCGGTCCTTATGCCCCGCATGCCGGATGATATGGTGCAGTGACCTGGATTTCTCTCTTCATGCCTTCCGGCTGCGGGCCGATTATTTCCTGATGAAGCCGGTTTCCGAAGAAGCATTCCAGCGAGGACTTAATGCCTGGATTGAATAAACGGGCATCGAACCAAACCGGGACAATAAGCACAAAAATGGAGGATATCAATGAAAAGGAAAAAGTTACAATGTTCTGTACCAACCTTATGCTGGCAGGTGTGTTGTGCCTGACATTGGCAGCCTGCGGTGCGAAGCAGTCTTCCGACATGCCTGCATCGAATACAGACTCCGCGGTAAGCACTGCCCTGCCGGTAAAGGCCATGAATGCCAAACGTGTTGACGAAAACCCATATATGGCAAAGAGCGACGCCAACATTCACCACGACGGCTACAATACCGACTCTACGGATGAAGTCCTGCCACTCGGCATCTATCCGGAGATCAATGTTTCCTATGAAAAAACCAACGCGAACGCTTCGCCTGCCATTTACTTTGACAGCTACGGCCACGCAGTCGTTCCGCTTCTCGGCGGCATCGCCATCCGCGATCTGAACGCGGAGGAAACCACGACGCTGGGCTATTTCTCCCCAAAGCAGCATGACGGCGGCGGTTACGTCATCCAGAGCTCCTATACGTTCATGGACTCAGAAAACCGCATCGTCTGCCCAACCAGCAACAATCATGTGCTGATGCTGCGGCAACCGATGAAGCAGGAAACGTCCTGCCTGAATTTGAAAAGGTACTGGACATTGACATCAAGGCGGCAGCCGAGGCTGCGCTCGGCAAGGAGCTGACGCAGAATCTTCTGTCCGTGGTCTTTGACTACGATGGAAACCTCTGGTTTGCAACCGGCGGCTTCCGCATCTACCCGGAGCGTGAGCAGCAGGGTGTGCTGGGCTATATCGCGCGCCCCGCCATCGATGCAATTCTCAATGGCGAGCAGGCTGACCTCTCCGACGCGGTCTTTGTTTATGAGCTTACCCCCGGCGAGGGCGCGGAAAACGGCATTGCCGCCTCCAAGGACGGAGCGGTCATCCTGACAAACCAGAACTGCTATCTGCTGCGCGCGAATAACGGCGTTGATGCCGTCTGGTGCACACCGTATGAGAGCGTCGGCGCAAAAGTCAGCGGCGAAGGCGACAAGACCACCGGCGGCGGTCTTGCCTGGGGCGGCGGCTGCTCTCCGTCGCTGACGCCGGAGCTTGTGATGTTCACCGACAACGCGGACCCCGTCAAGCTGCTGGCGCTCGATATGAAGACCGGTGAGATCGTTGCAAGTCTGCCGGTGCTGGATGAGCTGCCCGATGGCTATCAGGTGGCGGTTGAAAACTCTGCCATCGTCTATGACGACAGTGAGGGCACCGTCAGCACTATCGTGTGCAACTGGTTCGGCGCAGGCAGCGCAGGCCTTGCCGATCCAAACAGTGACTCTTCCATCCAGAGCTACGCCAACATCTATGACACAAACTGGCTGACGAAGGGCAACAGCATGATTGCTCCCGGTGTGGAGCGTGTCGATACGGTTAAAACCGATTCCGGCTATGAGATGAAGAGTATCTGGTCTCGAAATGACCTGAGCGATACATCGATTCTCAAACTTTCCACCGCGACGGGCTATATCTACGGCTATGTGCAGGATCTGGAAAGCGGCATGTGGCAATACATCATTCTGGACTTTGAGACCGGCGAGACCATCTTTACGATGGATGTTTCCAACAAGTTTGGCTACAACAATATGGCCATCGGGATGTACGCCGGAAACAGCGGCAACGCGCTCTACTGCCCGACGGGCTATCTGGAGCTGCTGTGCTTGCAGGACCGCTTCGTCTATCTTCCCGAAATGCCGTACCGCAAGGTCGATCTCGATAAGGTCGCGCGGAACGTGCTGTCGCAGGCACAGTTTGAACAGGACGGCGGCGAGGGAGCGGTTGCAAGTTGGCGCAACACCGTGACAGTCGAAAACGTCCACCCCAACACGACGGTCTCGTTCCGAATGAACAATCTTTCCGGAAGCACTGCCGAGCTGAAGCTCTATGCCTACGGTGCGGACGGAACGTTGGTGGAGGTCAGCAATGAACTGTGGTCGATCACGGATGAAGCAGGCAGTGCCGTGGATAAGCTTTCTGACGGCACACTGTATGAGCTGCGTGTGAGCGTCGCAGACGGCGGCGCGTTCGACCTGAGCGAGACGGAAAAGGAAATCAAAATTTCCGTTGTACTTGCAAAATAAGACTCAAGGAAAGCTGTCAAAAAACTACAAAATCACCCCCGTTTCTGATTGATATGCTCCCTTTATGAGGGACAGTGAAATAAAAACACTGTCAATCACGAAGGGAGCATTGTTCATGTCAAGAAGGAAAACCAGCAGATCAGAGCAACTGTCGGCGGCGAAAGCCTCTGCATGACCTGTGGACGCGTCAGCCCTTTGTCCATGCAGTCTACCTTTGAGGACTTGGCGGTGGATTTCGAGGGTACAACCGCCAGTGGCGCGAAGCGATTCTACCGGCGTACGCTTGACAAGCTGTGCCTGAAGCTGCTTGAAAGCAGGCTTGTCCATACCGTGACGCTGAAGCAGACCGAATGCCGCAAAAGGAACAAAAAATAGCCGCCGCTGTCTACCTATATCAGGTAGACAATGACGGCGAATGGGGAGAGATCAGATTTGACTTTGCAACCGGCACAGCGGAGATCGTCTGGCTGGCAGAGTTGGATACGGTAAAGTCCAATGTCTTTGCAAGGACGGCGATTCGGTACATCTATGGCTTGCCGGAGGTGCGGCTGCTGAAAGAGGCTGTTGTGATGTTTGATTAAGCATTGTGATCATAAAAAATTTACAATTTTTATTCAATCAATCGCCTGATTTATTTTGTGAAGTCTGATATCTTATTATAAGAAACACTGGATAATGCACAGAAATGAGGGGATTGTGTTTTGCGGGAAGAAAAGAAAGCCGAAAAGAGACAGGAGCTTGTAGGCGTCTGCCTTGACTGCTTTGTCGAAAAGGGGCTGACCCTTGCCACGACAAAGAACCTCTGTAAGGCGGCAAAGCTGCAAAACGGCGGCATCTACTATTACTTCTCCACCAAAGAGGAAATCGTTCTTGCCTGCGCCGAGGAAGCGATCAGTCGAATTGAAAAAGCCGCGTTTGCCATCGTGCTTGAAGATATTAGTGACATCAAAAGCATGATGGATCATCTCGGTGAGCTGGCGGATAAAATGTCGCCTACCATGCGCTTTCTGGTCAGCGTATGTGTGTCGCGCGAATACGGAGAAAAGGTAAAGCCTTCCCTTGTGCGGCTTGCGGAAAGAAAGGGGCGGAATAATCGATAGTTTACCATAAAGAGAAAATCACAAACGACTTTATAGTCAATCCATACGCACAAACCCTTTCGAGGAGATGACCAAAAACAGAAGAGAATCATAGGAGGACAACATGAAAAAGATACTTGCAATTCTACTATCGCTGCTTTCCTGCGGGTTTCTTTCCGCCTGCTCTGCCGAAAAAACGCAGCCGGATACACCGGATACTGAAACCGTGTGGGAAATGGTCAGTGAGGCATACATCTATGCGTTCCCGCTGGTGCTGACCGACGCAACCAAAACATTATCGACCAATACGGACGGGACCATGACTGGCCGTGCGCCCATCAATCAGTTCAACCATGCAAAAAAGCTGGCGGACGCCTCTTTCCGCACCGTCGTGACGCCGAACGTCGATACCGTCTATTCGCAGGCATGGCTTGACATCAGCACAGAGCCTATGGTCTACGTCCTGCCGGAAACGGATCGCTTCTGCAATGTGCAGCTTCTGGATGCGTGGACGAACACCGCCGCCGTGCTGGACAAGGCGGGTGCTTATGCCATTGCGCTTCCCGGCTGGGAGGGCGAGCTGCCCGACGGTGTGACGCGCGTGGACGTGCCCACCGCAACGATGTGGTCGATCACCCGCACGGTGCTGTCCGGGAACGAGGACCTGCCCAATGTCTATGCTATTCAGGAGCAGATGCAGCTCCTGCCGCTTTCGGCTTATGTACAGGGAGGCGAGTATGCCGCACCGCAGGGAGCTTATAAAGAGGAAAATGACTTTGTTCCCGTGAACAAGGTGCTTTCCATGACGCCAGCAGAGTTTTTCAATACGGCTAACGCTCTGATGCAGGTCAACCCGCCCGCCGATGCGGATAAGGAACTGCTGAAGAAACTCTCCGCCATCAACGTGGGCGCGGGTAAGACCTTCGACGCCGCTCTCCTGGGCGAAGGAGCTGCCGAGCGCTGGACGCAGATGCTTCAGGGGCTTCGCGCCACGCTCGCCGCCGACGGCGCGAAGTATGCGCAGAAACTCGGCCAGTGGGTCTATTACGGCAAGCCCATCGGCGACTTCGGCACGGAGTATACCTACCGCGCGATGGTAGCGCTGGTGGGGCTTGGCGCCAACACCGTGGACGTGGCAATCTATCCCAAGACAGCGGTGGATGAGACCGGCGCAGCGCTGACCGGAGAAAAGAAGTATACACTCCACTTTGAAACCCTTCCTCCCACGCTGGAGGGCGGCTTCTGGTCCGTGACCGCCTACGGAGAGGATGATTTCCTCATTGACAATTCCATCGACCGCTACTGCATCAACGACCGCTCCGACTTCAAGCTGAATGCGGACGGCACATTGGATATTATCCTGTCCAAGGATGCACCGGAAGACACCTCTAACTGGCTGCCTGTTTCCGACGGGGAATTTCATCTGTTCATGCGGATCTATGTACCGGATATGACAGCACTGGATAGCTGGCAGCCACCTGTTATCCGCGAACAATAAGGAGATGGAAAAGAATGGCTATGAAACGTATTGCAGCAATGCTTCTTACATTGGTACTATGCTGTCCTGCGTCGGCTGTGCGCAGGATGGGCGCAAAGAGCCGGGCGCGGAAAAGGCAGACCTGGGTCTGACTGCCGATGTCAAGCCCGCCACAGACTTTACGGCAAAGGCAAATGCCGCCATCTACGATGAACTTGACTTCGATGATAAGCAGGAATATGAATTCGCCACCCGTGGACTGATCGACGCGCCGGAAACACTGGAACTAAAGGACGAGGATGGGAAGATCCTCTGGAGTCAGGAAGCCTATGCGTTCCTGGACGATTACGAAAAAGCGCCTGACAGCGTAAATCCAAGTCTCTGGGAGAACACGAAAAATAACCACGCTTATGGCCTTTTTGAAGTGACGGATGGCATCTATCAGGTCCGCGGCTATGACATGGCAAACCTTACCGTTGTCAAGGGCGATACCGGCTGGATCGTCTTTGATACGCTGATGAGCGTGGAGTGCAGTCAGGCTGCCATGCAGCTGATCGAAAAGAATCTTGGTAAATTCCCGGTCAAGGCCGTCATCATCTCTCATTCCCACGTCGACCATTTTGGCGGCATCGCCGGCGTGATGGCGAAAGAGGATAAGGCAGACGAGACACTTTCTATTGAAGATCAGCTCGCCAGCGGCAAGATCCCCGTGATCACGCCTGTGGGCTTCACGGAGCACTCCGTGAAGGAAAATGTCTACGCCGGTAAGGGTATGGGCCGCCGCAGCAATTATCAGTATGGCATCCTTCTGACCCCCGGCGTGACCGGCAAGCTGGCGCAGGGCATCGGCATGGGACAGTCCACCGGAACGGTCTCGTTCATGACGCCCAGCTATGAAATCACGCAGTCTGGCGAAAAGCTGACGATCGACGGTGTGGAGCTGGAGTTCCAGCTCACGCCGGGTACGGAAGCACCCGCCGAAATGAACACTTGGCTGCCCCAGTACAAGGCGCTGTGATGGCGGAAAACTGCACCGGCACGCTCCACAATCTCTACACGCTGCGCGGCGCGGAGGTGCGCGACGGCGCGGCATGGGCAAGCTATATCACCGAGGCCATTTCCCTTTACGGCAAGGACGCGGAGGTCACCTTCCAGTCCCACAACTGGCCGCACTGGGGAAACAACGTGGTGAACGACTACATGGTCAACACGGCTGCCGTGTATAAGTTCATCAACGACCAGACTCTGACCTATATCAATCAGGGCTACACCAGCGATGAGATCTCCAACATGATCGAGCTGCCGGAGGCACTCAATAAAATCTGGTACACCCGCCAGTACTACGGGACGGTCGCCCACAACGCCAAGGCGGTCTACCAGAAGTTCATGGGCTGGTATGACAGCAACCCTGTCAACCTGAACCCCCTCATGCCAAGCGACAGCGCAAAAAAATGGGTGGAGTACCTGGGGGATGTTGACAATGTCCTGCAAATGGCAAAGGCGGATTTTGACAAGGGTGAATATCAGTGGGTCGCCGAGGTCACAAATACCATCGTCTTTGCCGACCCGACGAACACCGATGCACGGCTTCTGTGCGCCGATGCACTGGAGCAACTGGGGTATCAGGCGGAGTCCGGTCCGTGGCGCAACGAATATCTGACCGCCGCGCAGGAGCTGCGCCATGGAAACGCCAATTTCACCGCTTCCACCAAATCTACCGGCGACATGGTCAAGGCCCTCTCCGCGCCCATGCTGTTTGACTATATGGCCATTGTCATGGACAAGCAGGCGCTGGCTGACCGCGACTTCACCATGAACGTGATCCTGCCTGACGTGGGCGAACAGCACATGCTCCGCGTGAAGAATGGTGTGCTGCTGGTCTATGCGGATACATTGTCTGATGATGCGGACGTGTCTATTACCTGCCCGAAGAATGCGCTGTTTGCGATCCTGACTAACAATCAGGAAACGGTTACACAGGTCGTCAAGGTCGAGGGCAGCGCAGAGCTGCTGACGCTGATGATGGAGAATATGAACCAGTTCCCGATCACCGGAGCCAACCCCTTCAACATCATCGAGCCGTAACGGCTTCGCGGGGCGGTCCGTGGGAAGACCGCCCCGCTCGAGAGAAAACAGCGAGATGCTTTCAACGCAAATCAAAAGCTGTCTGTTTCTGTTGGAAACAGACAGCTTTTGCAACCTTACGGTTGCCCTGCACACCCGAATCTGTCAGCCAACAGTAAAAATTAGAATTACTTCCTTATCACTGTTAAGCCAAATTTTCGGGGCTTTTCCGCAACAGAATAGGCACTTTTACGGACTATATATATGACAGAAAAATGGATATCCCAAATAACTGTCATGAAACCAGGATCCCATGGAGAAAGTAGTGCGAAAAAATAAGCTTGATAGCTTA
>ENA-OQBI01000014-OQBI01000014.1-human-gut-metagenome-genome-assembly--contig:-NODE-14-length-11308-cov-0.812897_pt1 | contig 11308 bp, 15 predicted proteins | sample MGYA00242744_ERZ504547 | MGnify/ENA primary metagenome ERZ504547 (study PRJEB26092, sample SAMD00036236) | human gut metagenome | host: Homo sapiens | study: EMG produced TPA metagenomics assembly of... | reverse complement strand
GGGAGAATCCCATATTGTAGTTACTGACAAAAACGGTCAGTTCTCTACTGCTTCAAGCTGGGCTTCCCACAAGGTCAATACCAATGCCGGAAAATCCAGTGAGGACGGTGTATGGTTTGGGACATCTGAACCAGACGACAGCAAAGGTGCATTACTCTATGATACCTATGTGATTGAGGAATTAAAGTGTGATTCCAACGCCGGATTTAAGCTGATTCCAGCCTTTGAGGTGGTCGTATCCAGAAATAAAGTGACCGTAGATTTAGGGACACTGACCGATGAATACGAAAAAGAAATCACAATCCATACCACAGCTACCGACAAGAAAACAGGCGAAAAAATGATTGTTGCCGGAAAGAACATCAAGATCGTGGACAAAGTCACACTTGATGGCTTGGAAGTTGGAACAAAATACAAACTTTCCGGCTGGCAGATGTTAAAGGAAGAAAACGCCGAACTTCTGATTGACGGGAAACGTGTAGACAGTAATTATACTTTCACTGCTGACAGTGAAAAAATGACGGTTGAGATTACTTACAGTTTTGACGGTTCAGCTCTTGGCGGTCAGAACCTTGTTACTTTTGAGGAATTGTACGATATAAGCAATCCGAAAGAGCCTGTCAAGGTTGCCGAACATAAGGACATCAACGATGATGGACAGACTGTTCTTATCACGGAACGTATCATCAAAATCCATACGACCGCTACGGACAAGAACGGCAAGAAAGAAATCGAAGCCGGAAAAGACGTAACGATTGTGGATAAAGTCACATTAGATGGTCTGGAAGTTGGAACAAAATACAAACTTTCCGGCTGGCAGATGTTAAAAGAGGAAAATGCTGAGCTTCTGATTGATGGAAAGAAAGTATCCAATGATTATGAGTTTACAGCCGACAATGAAAAAATGACGGTTGAGATTGCATTTACCTTTGATGGTTCTTCTTTTGGTGGAAAGAGCCTTGTCACATTTGAGGAATTATACGATATGACCAATCCAGACGAACCAAAGAAAGTGACAGAACATAAGGACATCACAGACGATGGACAGACTGTGACAATCAAGGAAGTGCCGGAAGTCCCAGACACACCAAAGGATACCGACACGCCGGATACACCATCTATGGTTACTAAGACAAGTGACAGCCCAAAAACAGGCGACAATACCAATATCTATGCTTATCTTGCCATGCTCGGTCTTTCCTGCGTAGGGCTTGGCGGTATGCTTTACTTCAAACGTCGTAAAAAGAAATCATAAGGCGGTAATGTAGCGGTTGGTAGAGCGTTCAAGGTCGCCACCCTTTTTACAACTTCACGCTCCCGTGAAGCACTTGGTTTACAGGAGCGTGAAGTCCACTAGGGGCGTGGGGAGTGTAGCTCCCACAACGTACAGCAGGAAAGAAACTAAAACTGAAAGAAAAGAGGTCAATTATTTATGGAATTAAGATTTGTCGTACCAAACATGGAAAAGACATTCGGAAACTTGGAGTTTGCCGGAGAAAATACTACGGAACAACAGAGAATCAACGGGCGTATGGCTGTCATTACCAGAAGCTACAACCTGTATTCCGATGTGCAGAGAGCCGATGATGTAGTTGTGACACTTCCTGCCAAAGCTGGCGAAAAACATTTCTCGCCAGAGCAGAAAGTAAATAAGGGGGTATTCAGATTATGAGATTAGCAAATGGAATCGTCATTGATAAAGAAAAGACTTTTGGAGTGTTGAAGTTCTCCGCATTACGCCGTGAGGTTCATGTGCAGAATGAAGATGGAACGGTCAGTGAAGAAATCAAGGAACGTACCTACGATTTGAAGTGCAACACACAGGGACGCATGATACAGGTATCCGTTCCGGCGACTGTTCCGTTAAAGGACTATGACTACAACGCCGAAGTGGAACTTATCAACCCTGTGGCAGATACGGTAGCCAATGCAAATTACCGTGGTGCAGATGTGGACTGGTATGTAAAAGCAGACGATATTGTTTTGAAGAACAAAGGCACTCATGCCGGAAATCCACAGAACAATGCTCCACAGCAACCGCCGAAGAAATAAGAGGTGTTAGCGTATGATGTGGAAAAAGAAAGGTAACAGGATTCGTGCCAGTGACAAATCGCTGGTCTATCACTTCTGTATCGGTTGGCTGTTGCTTCTGTTCGTTGCGGTGTTCCTGCTACTGAACCTGCAACAGCTTCTTGTTACCGACTGGAAAGATTTTAACCTGCTCCATGCAGGAATCACTTGGACTGCCTATAATTCCATTACGGTTCTAATAGCGACTGGTGTTTGTGCATTGGTCGCTTTTCTCTACTACCATTACGGATATGACCGTATCAAGCGGTTGCTCCACCGACAAAAACTGGCTCGTATGGTGCTGGAAAATAAATGGTATGAAGCGGAAAACACCAAAGACAGCGGTTTTTTCACTGACCTGCAAAGCAGATCCAGAGAAAAAAATCGTGTGGTTTCCGAAAAATCTACTACCAGATGGACAACGGCTTGCTCCATATCCTGTGTGAAATCACAATGGGAAAATATCAAGAACAGCTCCTGTCCTTAGAGGATAAATTGGAATCGGGGCTGTACTGTGAGCTGACCGACAAGACATTACATGACGGATATATCGAATACACCCTGCTCTATGATATGATAGCGAACCGTATTTCGATTGATGAAGTGGTTGCCGAAAACGGCGGTCTGCGGTTAATGAAAAATCTGGTGTGGGAATATGATTCACTTCCCCATGCCCTTATCTGCGGTGGTACTGGCGGTGGAAAGACCTATTTTCTGCTGACCATCATTGAAGCCCTGCTTAAAACCAATGCGGATTTATACATTCTTGACCCGAAGAACGCTGACCTTGCAGACTTGGGAACAGTCATGGGAAATGTCTACCACACGAAAGACGATATGATTGACTGCGTCAATGCCTTTTATGAGGGCATGGTCACACGCTCGGAAGAAATGAAACTGCACCCGAACTATCGCACAGGAGAAAACTATGCCTATCTGGGGCTTGCTCCACAATTCCTTATCTTTGATGAATATGTGGCGTTTTTGGAAATGCTGACGACAAAGGAAAGCACTGCCTTGTTAAGCCAGCTAAAGAAAATCGTTATGCTCGGCAGACAGGCTGGATACTTTCTGATTGTGGCTTGCCAGCGTCCAGACGCAAAATATTTCGGAGATGGTATCAGAGATAATTTCAACTTCCGTGTGGGGCTTGGTCGCATGAGTGAACTCGGTTACGGTATGCTCTTTGGAAGTGATGTGAAAAAGCAGTTTTTCCAGAAGCGAATCAAAGGGCGTGGATACTGTGATATGGGAACAAGTGTCATATCAGAATTTTACACTCCCCTTGTACCCAAAGGCTATGATTTCTTAGGTACGATTGGGAAACTTACACACATAAGGCAGGACGGACAAGTGGCGTGCGAAGCGAAAGCCACAGGTACGGACTAGCCTTGCTGGTGTGGCGGTAGCCACGCCAGCATATATCAAGCCCCTCGGTATCTAACAGAGGGGCACAAATCACAAGGAAACATACACAAAAGTTACCGATTCTTGGCTGAAATCAAGCGTTTGGTAGCTTTTTTTATTGCTGTGACATCGGACTAAAAATGTCACAGTTTTTTGTAAAGGAGGTATCGCACTGAATGATACAGAGTGGATACAGGATTTTGCAGACAGGCGTTTGCAGTACGGTGTATCCCAGACGAAACTTGCGGTCATGGCTGGAATCAGCGTGAACATTTAAGCCGTATCGAATCCGGCAAGGTGGCGGTCACAGAAGAAATGAAAGTGAAACTACTGGAAGCTCTGGAAAAATTCAATCCAGAAGCACCGCTTACCATGCTGTTTGATTATGTGAGGATACGGTTTCCGACACTGGATATTGGACACATCATTAAGGACATCTTACAGCTCAATATCCAGTACATGATACATGAGGACTTCGGGCATTACAGCTACACGGAACACTACTACATCGGAGATATTTTCGTATACACTTCTCCCGATGAAGAAAAAGGTGTTCTGCTGGAACTGAAAGGAAAAGGCTGTCGCCAGTTTGAAAGTTATCTGCTGGCACAGGAACGGAGCTGGTACGACTTCCTTATGGACGCTCTGGTGGACGGCGGTGTGATGAAACGCCTTGACCTTGCCATCAATGACCATACAGGAATGTTGGATATTCCAGAACTGACCGAAAAATGCCGGAATGAGGAATGTGTATCGGTGTTCCGTTCCTTTAAGTCCTATGCTTCCGGCGAACTGGTTAAGCATGAGGAACAGGACAAGGCTGGTATGGGTTATACGCTTTATATTGGCTCGCTAAAAAGTGAGGTGTACTTCTGTGTCTATGAAAAAAGCTATGAACAGTACATCAAACTGGGGATTCCCATTGAGGAAGCACCGATAAAAACAGATTTGAAATACGGTTGAAAAATGAACGTGCTTATTATGCTGTCCGTGACCTGCTGACCTACTATGACGCTGAACGGACGGCATTTTCTATTATCAACCGTTATGTACGCTTTGTGGATAAGGAAGCAGACAAGAAACGGAGCGACTGGAAATTATCTGTCCGCTGGGCGTGGTTCATCGGGGAAAACAGAGAGCCGTTAAAGCTCACGACCAAACCCGAACCCTACACACTGGACAGAACCCTACGCTGGATTCAACGGCAGGTTGACCCGACACTCAAAATGCTGGAAACAATCACAGCGAAAACAGGGATTGATTATCTGAAAGAAATCCGTAAATCCACGAAACTGACGGAAAAGCATTACAAGATAATTGAACAGCAGACCACATCTACCGAAGATGTGATTTTAGAAAAGGAGAATTGAAAAATGCAACGATTATTATTTGACTTCCTGTTCTTCTCTTTAGGGGGAACAGTTGGCGTGATTGCCATGTGTATTTTACAGGCTGGCAGACAGTCTGACAGAAAAATGATGGAACTGAAAGGAGAAAAGAAAGCATGAATTTTGGACAGAACCTTTATAACTGGTTTTTAAGCAACGCACAGAGCCTTGTGCTGATGGCGATTGTTGTTATCGGTATCTACTTGGGATTCAAGCGTGAGTTTTCCAAACTTATCGGATTCTTGGTAGTTGCCTTAGTAGCCGTTGGTCTTGTATTCAATGCGTCCGGCGTAAAAGACGTATTGTTACAGTTATTCAATAAGATTATTGGAGCGTAAAGCCTATGGAAGAATGTAGCGTATTGATTGAAACGACCAAATCAGCAGAGGATAAAACCTCTCGCTGGTTTGATTTACCCATTGATTATGAGCTGTTCCGTGACCTGCTCGGGGTGGAAGCTGACAGTAAAGATTATCAAATCACAGACATGAAGCTCCCTTTTGCTGGCGACATTGTAAGGACAACTTCTGTCAGTCGGTTAAACAAGCTGTACTTTGCTTACACGGATTTATCGCCAGAGGTTCAGCAGGCTTATAAAGAGTTGATTCCCTACTGTGGCGGTGTTGAGGATTTATTGCAGAAGTCAGAAGAATTTCTGTTTTATCCAGAGTGCCACAACATCATGGACGTTGCCCGTTACCGCTTGGAGCATAACATTGAATTTTCTGCTCTCTCCGAAAAGGGAAAGAAATATTTTAATCTGGAAGCCTACGCCCATGAGCTGGAAGAAAAAGGACGTTATGCTCTCTGCAACAACGGTATGTTCAAGCTGTAATGTGCGGTGATTCTTATGGCAGATTTTATGAATACAACCGAAAGGAAGTGACCGTTTATGATTGATGATATGCAAGTCTATATAGCCAATCTTGGCAAGTACAATGAGGGAGAACTGGTCGGGGACTGGTTCTCTTTTCCGTTGGACGAAGAAGTGATTGCAGAACGTATCGGCTTAAAATGCAGAGTACGAAGAATACGCAATCCATGATACGGACAACTTCCCGATGGAGATTAGCGAATACATTTCCATCGAAGAACTGAACCGTATCTATGAGCAGTTGGAAGAATTACCGGATTACCTGCTGGACGACTTGGACAGTTTTATATCCTGCTATGGAAGTCTGGAAGAACTGGTGGAACATAAGGACGACATCATTCTGTATTCCGGCTGTGAAACGATGACCGATTTAGCCTACTATCTGATTGATGAAGAACAGATACTCGGAGAAATCCCGTCCTCTTTACAGAACTATATCGACTATGAAGCCTACGGGCGTGACCTCGATATAGAGGGGACATTTATTGCAACAAACGCTGGTATCTGTGAGGTACTGCGTTAAGGGCTGGCAGATCAGCACCGCCACTGGTGCTACTGTCAGCTTTTCTCTTGGGGGCAGTCTGGAAAATCCGGCTGTCCCTGTTGTTAGGAAAATGAAGAAAGGAGCATTTACAAGTGAAGAAAATCCGAAGTTATACAAGTATCTGGAACGTGGAAAAGGTACTGTATGCCATCAATGATGTAAACCTGCCATTCCCCGTGACCTTTACCCAGATTACATGGTTCGTGCTGACGGAATTTATCATCATTCTGTTTGCAGATGTACCGCCACTTTCCATGATTGAGGGTGCGTTTTTGAAATATTTCGGGATTCCCGTTGCCCTTACATGGTTTATGTCACAGAAAACCTTTGACGGGAAAAAGCCATACAGTTACATCAAGACGATGGTGCTGTATGCCCTGCGTCCCAAAGTGACTTATGCCGGAAAAGCCGTGAACCTGCATAAGCAGAAATTTGAGGAAACTATCACGGCAGTAAGGAGTGTGACCTATGTTCCCGATTAAATATATCGACAACAACCTTGTCTGGAATAAGGACAATGAGGTGTTCGCCTACTATGAGCTGATACCGTACAATTATTCATTCTTATCCCCAGAACAGAAATACCTTGTGCATGACAGCTTCCGTCAGCTTATCGCACAGTCCCGTGAGGGAAAGATTCATGCGTTGCAGATTGCAACCGAAAGTTCAATCCGAAGCATACAGGAACAGTCAAAGAAGCTGGTCACTGGAAAGCTCCGTGAGGTAGCAATCCAAAAGATAGACGACCAGACCGAAGCCCTTGTATCCATGATAGGCGACAATCAAGTAGATTACCGTTTCTTTCTGGGATTCAAGCTCATGGTCACAGAGGACGAAGTCAATCTGAAGAACATCAAAAAATCGGTATTTCTGACATTCCGTGAGTTTTTGAATGAGGTAAGGCACACGCTGATGAATGACTTTGTTTCCATGAGCAATGATGAAATCAACCGTTATGTGAAGATGGAAAAACTGCTGGAAAATAAAATCTCCCGTAGGTTCAAAATCCGCCGACTGGAAGCCAAAGACTTTGCATATCTGATGGAACACCTCTACGGCAGGGACGGGATAGCTTATGAAGATTATGTGTATCCTCTGCCAAAAAGAAAATTAAAAAGAGAAACACTGATTAAGTATTATTGACCTTATCCGTCCTACCCGTTGTGTGGTGGAAGAAAGCCAGCGATATTTGCGTCTGGAACATGAGGACAGCGAAAGCTATGTATCCTACTTTACGGTCAATGCCATTGTCGGGGAGCTGGACTTCCCATCATCGGAAATCTTTTATTTCCAGCAACAGCAGTTCACATTCCCTGTGGATACGTCTATGAATGTTGAGATTGTCGGGAATAAGAAAGCCTTAACCACTGTCCGTAACAAGAAAAAGGAATTAAAGGACTTGGATAATCACGCCTATCAAGCCGGAAACGAAACAAGTTCAAATGTGGTGGAAGCCTTGGACAGTGTCGATGAACTGGAAACAGATTTAGACCAGAGCAAGGAAAGTATGTACAAGTTAAGTTACGTCATACGGGTGTCTGCACCCGATCTTGACGAACTGAAACGCCGTTGTGATGAAGTCAAGGACTTTTACGATGATTTGAATGTGAAGCTGGTACGACCTGCCGGAGATATGATGGGACTGCATGGAGAGTTTCTTCCAGCCAGCAAACGTTATATCAATGATTATATCCAGTAGTATGTGAAATCCGACTTTTTAGCCGGACTTGGTTTCGGTGCTACTCAGATGTTGGGAGAAAACATAGGAATCTATATCGGCTATTCCGTGGATACGGGAAGAAATGTCTACCTGCAACCGTCCCTTGCCAGTCAAGGGGTAAAAGGTACGGTCACAAATGCGTTAGCTTCTGCCTTTGTGGGTTCGCTTGGCGGTGGAAAATCATTCTGTAATAACCTGCTGGTATATTATTCCGTCCTGTTCGGTGGACAGGCGGTTATCCTAGACCCGAAAAGTGAGCGTGGGAACTGGAAAGAAACTCTGTCGGAGATTGCAGAAGAAATCAACATGTAAACATTACCAGTGATTCCAGCAATAAGGCTGTTAGACCCGTATGTGATTATGAAAGATGTCAAGGACGCTGAAAGTCTTGCCATCGACATTCTTACATTCCTTACAGGAATTTCTTCAAGGGACGGCGAAAAGTTCCCTGTCCTTAGAAAAGCTGTCCGCACGGTATCCCAGAACACAAACCACGGGCTGTTGCAGGTCATTGAGGAACTGCGAAAAGAGGATACCGCCGTATCCCGTAACATTGCAGACCATATCGAAAGTTTTACGGACTATGATTTTGCACAGCTTTTGTTCTCGGACGGTTCGGTGGAAAATGCAATCAGTCTGGATAACCAGCTCAACATCATACAGGTTGCAGATTTGGTTCTGCCGGATAAGGATACCACCTTTGAGGAATACACGACCATTGAGCTGTTGTCGGTATCCATCTTAATTGTTATCAGCACCTTTGCCCTTGATTTCATTCACAGTGACCGAAGCATTTTTAAAATCGTGGACTTGGACGAAGCATGGGCGTTCTTAAATGTGGCACAGGGCGAAACACTCTCAAATAAGCTGGTGCGTGCTGGTAGAGCCATGAACGCCGGAGTCTATTTCGTGACACAATCCTCTGGGGACGTATCGAAAGAAAGCCTGAAAAATAACATCGGTTTAAAGTTTGCGTTCCGCTCCACAGATACCAATGAAATCAAGCAGACCTTAGAGTTTTTCGGGCTGGACAGTGAGGACGAAAACAACCAGAAACGGTTGAGGGATTTGGAGAACGGACAATGCTTAATGCAGGATTTATACGGGCGTGTCGGTGTGGTACAGATACACCCTGTCTTTGTAGAACTGCTCCATGCCTTTGATACCAGACCGCCGATAAAAAGTGAGGTGGATTTGGAATGATGAAATCTGTCACAAAAGAAAAGGTATTCCATGTACTGAAACTGGTTCTGCTTGCCGTGACCGTTACGCTGGTACTGCTGTCCCTGCTTGGGACGGTAGCTCATGCGTCTGGACTGGTCGATGATACGGTCAATGCAGACAACCTGTATTCAAAGTATCCGCTTTCCAATTATCAGCTTGATTTCTATGTGGACAATAGCTGGTCTTGGCTTCCGTGGAACTGGCTGGACGGCATTGGAAAATCGGTGCAGTACGGGCTTTACTGTATCACAAATTTTGTCTGGACAATCAGCCTGTATCTTAGCAATGCCACAGGATATGTGGTGCAACAGGCGTATAAGCTGGACTTTATCAATGACATGGCTGACAGTATCGGGAAAAGTATCCAGACACTTGCCGGAGTAACCGAAAACGGATTTTCCAGCAGTGGATTCTATGTGGGATTCCTGCTCATTATCATTCTGATTGTAGGTGTTTATACCGCCTATACAGGGCTTCTCAAACGGGAAACAAGCAAGGCACTTCACGCCGTTATCAACTTTGTGGTGGTGTTCATTGTGTCTGCGTCCTTTATTGCTTATGCTCCCAACTATATCCAGAAAATCAATGATTTCAGTTCGGACATCAGCACCGCTTCTCTGGACTTGGGGACAAAAATCATGCTCCCCGATTCACAAAGCAAAGGGAAAGACAGCGTAGACCTTATCCGTGACAGCCTGTTTTCGATACAGGTAGAAAAACCGTGGCTGTTATTGCAGTTCGGGAACAGTGATACCGAAGAAATCGGTGCTGACCGTGTGGAAGCTCTGGTATCTGCCAGTCCGTCAGACGAAGATGGAGAAACAAGGGAAAATGTTGTCAAAACAGAGATTGAAGATAACGACAATGACAACCTTACCATTCCACAGGTCGTCAACCGTCTGGGTATGGTGTTCTTCCTGCTCATTTTCAATCTCGGTATCACAATCTTTATCTTTCTGCTTACCGGCATGATGTTATTTTCCCAGATACTTTTTATCATATATGCCATGTTTTTGCCTGTCAGCTTTTTACTGTCCATGATACCGACCTATGAGAACATGGCGAAACAGGCAGTTGTCCGTGTGTTCAATGCCATTATGACAAGAGCTGGAATCACGCTGATTGTGACCGTGGCATTTTCGATTTCCAGTATGTTCTACAACATCTCCACGGACTATCCGTTCTTTATGGTGGCGTTTTTGCAGATAATCTGCTTTGCCGGAATCTATATGAAGCTCGGAGAACTAATGAGTATGTTCAGCCTTAATGCGAATGACAGCCAGCAGATAGGTCGCCGGATATTCCGTAGACCGATGGTGTTCATGCGACATCGGGCAAGACGTATGGAACACAGGATTGCAAGGGCTGTCGGTGCTGGAAGTGTTGCAGGTGCGGTGGCTGGTGCAAGTGTTGCCAGAGCCGGAAAGCCAGCAACGAACCAACCGCCAAAGAAACGGGAAAATACCTCTGCCAGCATGGGAAGCCGTGTCGGTTCTGCGGTAGGTGCTGTGATGGATACGAAAAATAAAGTCCGTGACAGTGCTTCCTCTCTGAAAGAAAATGTGAAAGACTTACCGACACAGGCTGGTTATGCTGTCCACTCTGCCAAACAGAAAGCAAAGGATAATGTATCAGACTTTAAGCGTGGTGTTGTGGAAGAACGGGAAAACCGACAGGAACAGCGTACACAGAAACGCAACCTGCACAGGGAAAATATCTCACAGAAAAAACAAGAATTACAGAAAGCACAGGAAGCAAGGCAGACAGTTCATGCGAATGGATCAGCGACAGCCGGAGCTACCAGAAGCCATGAACGCCCTGTTGCCACACCTGTTCCAAAACCTGCACAGACCGATACAGTTACTAAGCCGGATATGAAACGTCCTGCTACTTCTCCCGTGATAAAAAATGCAGAAGTCAAGGCTGGAAAAGAAACTGTCCGAATCAATATCAGACAGGAACAGCAGGTCAAATCTGTTGCCAGAACAAACCAGCCAAACGTAGCGGAATCCAGAAGTAATCAAAAGAAAACAACCGTACAGAAACAGTCAACCAAAACAAATCGTAAGACTGTTACGAAG
>ENA-OQBI01000012-OQBI01000012.1-human-gut-metagenome-genome-assembly--contig:-NODE-12-length-11567-cov-0.815822_pt1 | contig 11567 bp, 17 predicted proteins | sample MGYA00242744_ERZ504547 | MGnify/ENA primary metagenome ERZ504547 (study PRJEB26092, sample SAMD00036236) | human gut metagenome | host: Homo sapiens | study: EMG produced TPA metagenomics assembly of... | reverse complement strand
TGATAAGTTGGCCCAGGTTAACACAGGCTCAAACTATGGGTTGAAATAACTATTTCGGTACTTTTTGGCGTTTTCCGATCGCTTTCTATGGGTTAACTCAACCCATAGCCGAAAGTGGCTTAAATTTTCTATGGGTTCTTTCAACCCATAGCTCTACCGTCACAGAAAAGCATCCGCGATCCTGTGAGCAAGTCTATGGGTTGTCCTAACCGATAGACTTGCTGAGAACCGTTATTTAACCCCCTATCAATAAAATTATTTTTCGTCTAACTATGGGTTAAATCAACCCATAGTTAGACTGTAGGTTGGTTTAACCCATAGTTTGTAAGGAAAAGAAATAGGGCTATGGGTTGTATGAACCCATAGCCCTTCAAACTAGGCAGAATGCTTTGCGTCCCACTGAGCTTTGCGTTTCGCCGAATTCTCAGCACGTTGCTTTTTCTTGCCTCCTCGACTTCGAGTCTGCGCTTAGCGATCGCCGTCATATCGAGCCGGTACTCAACCGATTTGTTATTCCCGCGCGGCGACTTAATCAAAAGACCGAGTTCGACAAGCTTGTCGATTCTCTTTTTAACATTCGAGCGATCCGACTTGACGTCAGCCGCCATGGTGGCAAGGCTGATGTAGCAGGTTGATTTGTAGACGTCCTTGCGCTGGAACGACCAAATCCGCCCCATAATATCGGTGTCGAGCTAGGCAGACCGAGCTCGAGCATCCATGGCGGCTTGATGATCGCGACCTTCTCGCTGACCATATCCTGCACCATGTGGGCGACACGGGACGATTCATCCGATGCCCGGCGAAGTACCTCGCGGTGACTCTCACTATTGGCCATGGCGGCATCTGTGACGGCCTGATTCGCGAAATCGGACGCCGTCCCCATTCCAGACGGGTTTGCGGGACCGGACGGGTGGCTATCCGTGTCCCACGGATAGCCACCGCCCACATCCGGTTTTAAATTTTTGGTATCCATAAACTAGCCTCTCGTTGAGGCTATCTAGCCATCAGCCGAAGTGATGCCATAGTATTTTGGTAGTACTTCAACATAGGGGCCCAAATCGAAGCATACGTGTGCTAGGATTGCAGGTAACAGGCCAGAAAGCCACATTTGAACATGAAAGAAGCCCTTCTTACTTGGCGGTTAGGGGGCTTTTTTCATATCTATTTTTGCTCTTTAACACGCTCCAAAAACTCGGCGATAGCGATCGCCGCCATAGACGACTTAGCTACACCGCGACTCTTCGCGTAGTCATCGAGATCACGCCAAATTTCGAGAGGCAGAGTAACCTGGATTCTTTTCTTCTCCTCGGCCACTGCCATAGACAATTACCTCCTTCGTTGAACAAGCGAAATCGTACCACTACTGATTGAAACAAAGCGTATCACAAATACTGTCTAAAATACAAACTAACACAAAGTGGTACACCTAAATTCGCTAAATCTTTCCCATCGGTCAGATAGGCGCTCGAGTTTCCAAAAAGGACACAGGAAATTGCCAAAAGGGGCACAGTGAAACGTCCCTAGAATCAACTGTTACGATAAAAACAGGGGGTAACTCCGCGGGCACGGCCTAGCGCGCTGCCATCCAGTGCCGATTCTGCCATACTCGCAATTCGGCAAGGATGAGGAGTATGAATTGATCGGGACTTATAGGACAACACCAAAACCGGCATCGACGGCTCCATGGATGATTCGGATTCCAAATAGGCCCTGTTAGTTGAGCTACTTCTTTGCCGGTGTCGTATACGAAACCGCTATACCCGCGGCAATTGCCATGAGACAGCTCACGATGAATCCGAACTCATACTTCAAAACGTTTGTTGCGGTCAGGGCGATAATCAACACTGTCGCAATTTGCAGAATTATCATTATTGCGAAGAGATTGATTCCTTGTTTGGCCGAAGTCGCTGAGTGAGTTTGGCTTTGTTGATTCAAGTTGTAGCTGACAACAAAAGCGATCAGTTCGCTTGATACGGGGCCGACTACATAGAAAAAGATTGCGTCAATGAAGCCTATAGTGTTGTAAGTTGTTTCGCCGGAAAAAACAGCGTATAAAGCATATCCAAATCTTGGCTGATTCATGTATGAGTAGGAGAAGACCAAGAGCGTCAATATTGCTACTACCAGAAGTGCATTCAGGATAAATCGTTTGCTTTTCATCGATCGCTCCTTCCGGGTGACTCTTATATGTAATTCTACAACAGCCATTATTTTCAAAGAATATGACTGTCCTAAATAACGTGCACTTTCGCTGGAGGGTCGCTGTTTGGCGGCCCTCTTTTTTGCACAGGCGCGGTGGGATGGTAATATCGGGCGGGAGTCAGCCGCTCTGATAGAATCGTCCTTGCTGTCGGCAGCCCTCGTGCCGGGCAGAGCCCTCCATTTGATGGGAGGTGATGCCCATGACCGATTTCACCGAGCTCGTGAAGCTCCTGACCGCTATGGTCTCGCTCCTCACGGCCCTTGTCGGCCTTTCCAAGGCACTCAAGCAGGGCTCGAAGCCCAAAAGAAAGGCCACCGTCGCTAAGACGATGACCTAACTCTACTAAGCAACGGCTCTGCCCAGCTCACCACAACTTGGGCTGCCGTCGGCATCATTTTACCCTCCTGACGAGGAATTCGTCCATATTTCAAAAATCAAATCCTGTTCGCGCGTGGGCGTAAACTTTTAGTTGGGCAAATCCGGCAGATTGGAGCTTGAAACATGAGGGATATGCACCTCATGTCGCTCATAAAACGTCTCCTGACCTCGAAGGAGAACGTTTTTTAGCGACAGAAGGAGACATAAATATGATCTGGTTTACCAGCGACACCCACTTCGGGCATGAGAACGTGCTGAAGTTCACCGACCGCCCGTGGGAGACGATTTGGCAGATGAACGACGCCATCGTCGACAGCATCAACGGCAGGGTTGCCGTGGACGACGAGCTCTACATCCTGGGGGATTTCTCATTCAAGATGACCGCCCAGGACGCCTATGGGCTGCGCAAGCGGATCGCCTGCAGGCGCATCCACCTCGTCCCGGGAAACCACGACAAGGACTGGACCCAGCCGGCGGTCGCTGGCGCGTTCACCGTGGAGCCGCCGATCTGCGTGCTCAAGATCGACGGGCAGAAGATCGTGCTGTGCCATTACCCCATGGCCGACTGGCAGGGCATGAGCCATGGATCGTGGCACCTCCACGGACACATCCACAGCAGCGGCGGCGCGTACAACGAGTTCAACCGCAAGCAGGGCATTCTGCGCTACGACGTCGGTTGCGATGCCAACGGGCACTCCCCGGTGAGCCTCGACGAGCTGAGGGAATGGTTCGCCGGAGTCGACGAGCCATGCGACCGGGTGAAATGGCCCTGGTGGGTCAACGAGACCGGCGACAGGCAGGTCGAGCGCGAGCTGGCGGCGTACAAGAGGGAAGAGGCGATCCGATGACGGTCTATGTGACGGGCGACATCCACAGTGGACTCGACATGCAAAAGCTCCGCGACTGGGAGCTTGGCGACAGTCTTACCAGCGACGACTATCTCATCGTCGCCGGTGACTTTGGCTTTCCGTGGGATTTCTCTGCCGAGGAATGCGCCGACATCGCCTGGCTGGAGTCGCGCCCCTACACGGTACTGTTCGTCGACGGCAACCACGAGCGCTTCGATCACTGGGAGGAGCGCCCCATGGAGCCGTGGCATGGCGGGCTGACGCAGCGCCTGTCGGACACCTCGCCCATTCGGCGCCTGACGCGCGGTGAGGTCTTCGAGCTCGACGGCTCGACGGTCTTCACCATGGGCGGTGCCACGAGCGTGGACAGGGAATACCGCGTGCCGTATTCCAGCTGGTGGCCTCAGGAGCTCCCGGACGAGCGCGAATTCGATGCCGCGCGGGCCAAGCTCGACGAGGTCGGCTGGAAGGTCGACTGCGTCATCACCCATACCTGCTCGACGCGCATGCTCTCGCCGACGCTCTACCCGGACCCAGGCTGGGAACGCCCCGATGTGGACCGGCTGACCGGATTCCTCGACGAGCTCGAGGGCCGCCTGGACTATAAGCGCTGGTATTACGGCCATTTTCACCGAGACGGCAACCCGGACGAACGTCATACCGTGCTGTACGACCGGATCGTGAGGCTCGGGGGCAAACTCCTGCCGTGGGGTGCGTACTGATGGCTATCTATGTGACAGGAGACGTGCACGGCAGGGCCGAGTACGGGGCCAGCAGGTTCGCCTTCAGGTCTTGGTCGCTGGGCCGGACTCTGACGAGCGACGACGTGGTGATCGTGGCCGGCGACTTCGGCTTTGTCTGGGACGGCTCGAATGCTGAGAGGTATTGGCTCGATTGGTTCGAGTCGAAGCCATGGACCACGTGTTTCGTAGACGGCAACCACGAGAACCACCGGATGCTGGCAGAACTGCCGGTGCGGGAGTGGAACGGCGGCCTCGTTCATGAGGTGCGACCGCGCGTGCTGCACCTGATGCGTGGAGAGGTGTACGACATCACGGAAACCACGGTTCTTACTATGGGCGGCGCAACGAGCCATGACAGGCAGCATCGCAGGGAGGGAGGAGCTGGTGGCCCGAGGAGATGCCGAGCGAGAAAGAGACGGAACACTGCCGTTCCTCGCTCAATCGCGTGGGCTGGAAGGTCGACTACGTTGTGACTCACGAGGCTCCAGCTGCCCTTGCTGAGGGGCTGTGTCGCGAGCGCGGACGCGAGTATCGGGGCGACCGGCTGCAACGATTCCTGGGCGAGCTCGACGGGCGGCTCGGCTACCGAGCCTGGTTCTTCGGCCACTACAACGACGACGAGTGGCGTGACGACAGGCATCGCCTTATCTACCGAGATATCGTGCCGATCGAAGATGCTGCGCCCGGTTTTAGGAACCTTCTAGAAGCGCTCTAGAAGGTTCCTAAAAATAAACAGCCGACAGAAGAAGTGCGGGGCTACTCGCCCCTCATCTGGGTCATGACCTCGACCTTGGCCTCGGCCACGGCCGCCCGCTGTTCGGTTGCAGCGAGGCGGTCCTTGAGGGCGGCGACCTCGGCCATCAGGTCGCGCTGGGCCAGGAGTGCGTCGTTCAACTCGGCTTGGGCTTTCAGCGCGGCGTCACGCTCGCCGCGCAGGCGCTCGATCTCATCGACCATGGCCACGGCCTCGGCATGGAGCTGGACGACCTGCCTGTCGAGCTCCCTGGCATCGGCGAGGTATCTGACGCTCGCGGCATGAAGCTCGTTGTTCTCGAGCTCGAGGCTCGCGGTATCGAGTTCAAACTTCTCCTCGATAAAGGCGACCCGCTCATTGCAGTCGGCCTCAAGTCTTTCGTTCCGGTCTCTCGCCTCGACGAGCTTGCGGTTGAATTCGTCGAGCTGGGCCCTGAGCAGCGCGTTCTCGGTTCTGAGGTCGCCGTCTCGCGCAGCAGCTTCTCCCGCCACGTCGCCTCGATTCGTTCGGCGGCCTCATCGAGGACGGACTTCACGCCATAGATCTCCCTGATTTTCTTCTTGTCTGCCATGGTGCGGCACTCCAATCAACAACGGGCATGGCTCCGCCACGCCGTACGGCTGGGAACAAATACGCGGCCGCTGTTGAGTTGTGTTCGTCCTGCGATTGGTGAGTTCTAAAAGGCGTCTCAAGTCATGCGTTCACGCAGGTTTTCGGTTGGAGAAATACCGCACTCATCTAATAGTAGCGCACTCGGATTTATCTTCTGACTCCGACTAACCCGCGCTCGCGGAGGATGCGGTACAGGGTCGATTTCGAGATACCCGTTGCGGCGCAGATGTCGGGGATGGCGTCTCCCGCGCAAGGTAGAGTTTCACGGCAGCATCGGCCTTGACGTCCGCGATGCGCGGGCGGCCCCCGACGTTGCCACCATGGGGGGGGGCTCCGTTTTACGGCGATGCCCTCGGCCTGGCGCTGCTTGATCAGATCGCGCTCAAGCTCGGCTGTGCAAGCGTGGGTGCCGAGGACGAAACGGCCGAAGGCGGTATCGAGATCGACTGGTTGTTTCAGGGAAGTCAGCTTCACACCGAGGTTTCGAAACATGAGGTCATAGTTCAACAGCTGTCTGGTCGATCTGGTTAGGCGCTCCCAGGACTCGACTACCACTTCATCGCCGGCCTTCATCTTCTTGAACAGACGCTTCTGTTGAGTTCGGTCGCCGTCCTTGGCACCCGTGACTTTGTCTTTGTAGATATGGCCATAGGGCACGCCGGCGTTGACCAACGCCTCGATTTGCCTGTCTAGCTTCTGATCCTTCGTGCTCACGCGAGCGTATCCGTATCTGGTCATTTTCAGCCTCCTGCCTTGTCTTTTGATTTTCTCATGGGAATGCACGGGGAGGTTTTGGCACTGGGTTTTGGCACTCGCTGTTCACGGCATCGAGGATTCGATTTTCGAGTGCGCGCGGCATACGTTTTGGAACGAACGGTTGGCGAATAGGCCTTATAAGTTGATGCGTCGAATATTCTACTACCAAATAGTAGTAGAATATTCTCGTACGATTGGAGGCCAATGGTTCAGATACACCGAAGGGTTCACGAGCGACACCCCGAGTTGGATGCCGGAGATGTCGAGGCGGCATGGGAGAACTACCGCTTCGCGGCCGTTCGCGTACCCGGGGAACAGGAGATGCGGACAGGCTACGACCCACATGGCCGGTATATCGAGATGGTCGGAGTCCTCCTGGCTGACGGCGTATGGCTTATCTATCACGCCATGACGCCGCCGAGCAAGAAGACGCTGAAGGAGATCGAGAGCGCGAGAAGGAGAGGTTACTGATGGAGTTCAGGCTTGCAAACGGCACTGTGATCACGGACGAGGACATCGAGCGCGAGTGCGCGGAATATGAATCCGGCTCTTGGACGGGGGCCCTGGCAAACCTCCGCGTCGGCCGCCCAAGGCTCTCCGAGGGAGAGGCCAACGCCAATCTGTCTTTCAAGTGCCCGAAAACGGGCGCCGATCTCATCGAGAGGGCGGCCACCGCGTGCGGGATGCGGAAGTCGGAGTTCCTGCGCTCGGCTGCGCTCGAGAAGGCTGAGAGAATCCTCAGGTCGGCATAGCCTCACGGCGCGCCTTTCCGTGGGAGCGAAATGGGCTATATCGCGCTTATGTTAGTGATATAGACTACATAAGCGCGATTAAACAGGGCGCCGGGCAAGGCGTCTGCTTTATTCAATGGTGGGCCCCTTTCGCGATTCCCTTGCCGATGGCCCCACTGCAAACGGGTATAAAAGTGTTAGCCAAATCACTAACATAATTAGGAGTCGATTGCCATGGGCAGGTGCGAGCCGAGGACAAATGAGAACGACCCGGGGCTGATCACGCTGCCGGAGGGCATCGACGAGCTGGGCGACGCCGTCAAAAGCGAATTCGACGTGACCACCAAGCAGGTCTGCCGGGCCCTGCAGTGTACGCGCCCGTTCGTGCTGTCACACTGCAAGCATATCCGGCACATCTATGTGTCGGGCGATTAGTCCGATAAGGTCGGCCTCGGGCCCGGCGGCGGCTTCATCTGGTCCCGCAAGGAGCTGCGCGACTTGGCGGTGAACGGCACGGTCGAGAGGCGCACCCGAGTCGTCGGCGCGGCGGATATTCTCGCGGGCAGCCGGGAGGCGATGGATTGGCTCGAGGCCGCGGCCGCCGAGGCGGCCGAGTTGGGCAGCGACCCGCGCCGGTCGCGGGCGGATGAAGTTAAGTTCCGCGAGCTGTCCCGCGAGGTCTTCGAGAGGGTGTACCTGCCTGACGAGTGGAAACCGGCCTATAACGCGGCGAGGCTCAAGAGGTCCCAGATGCACTGGGTCGACCTCGGCGAGCACCCGCGGTCATTCGACGAGCTGGGGACCGTGTGGAGGACGACCGCGGACCGCAAGGGTTACGGGGACACGGACGAGGAATGGTCGAGGGCGTATCGACGCAACGGAGCGGTGCGGCTCACCATCACCCTGCCCGACGGCGCGACCAAGGTCATGTATGCGCCCGACCAGACGCCACGGGCGTGGTTCGACGACTTCCTGGAGACAATTTTGCCTGTCGAGCTGCTGCCGCAGGACTACATCAGGGATGTCGTGTTGGGAGACGACCACATGGAGCCCCATGAACTCAAGCTGTACGGCTAGTCCAGCCGCCGAGAACATGCCGGTGCTCCAAAACCCAACAGAATCGCGAATGAGCACATGAATTGACCGCCCGGGAGTACGTGCCCGGGCGGTCAATTCTATCGACCATGGGTGAGATCCCGTGCGCATTGTCGGACATTTGAATTGTCCGACAATGTCTGACAGCCCTGTCAGACATTCGCGCACGATCAAGCGAGCTTCGCGAGCGATTTCAGGCCGCATGCGGCCCAAGCTGCGGCTTTGCCGCGGGTTCAATGTCTGACATTCCCAATGTCTGACGTTGAACGAAGCTGGCGTGCAAACTGACTCTTAAGGGTCAGTTTGCACCATCCCAATGTCGCGATTTTGGATGGTGCCGCCACGGCGGTCGCATCTTCGAGGGGAACACCCGGTGCTGGGTCGATAAATCATCCGTGTCCGTTATCGTAATAATCTCCCGCAGGCACCGCCGCGCACGCCACCGTACCCGCGTCTTTTATCGTAATAATTTGGAATCTGGCGCCTTTTCTCCCTTGTCCGTTATCGTAATAACAAGGAGCGCGAGCGTCCTCCCCCGGTCCAAGGGCGGAGCCCTGGCAAGCGCCGAACCGCCCGGGTCGGCGGCAGACTTGTACACACATTTACGATGGGGGTACAAGTATGCGTCTCTTGCGGGATTTCTCGTTTATCGGCAGAAAATCGAGGTCAGAAGATGGATGAGTTCTTGAGTATTGAAGATCTGCGGTGGGAGTTCGGCGCGTCGCGAGCATGGACGTACAAGTATCTGGCGCCGCATATCAAGTCAATTACCCTGAAGTGCTCGACCGACGACGGCGAGCGCCTGTGCAAGCGTTATAGCCTCGATGATGCACGGCGCGTTGTCGCTGAAAAGGCTCGAGCCGAGGTCTATTCCGTGCCCGTTAAAGCGGACCCCGGAAAAAGCAACTATGCTCCGTACCGCCGCCCGCGGCGCGTGCGAATCAAGACGAGCGCGTACATCGCCGAATATATCGTCGGCTTCGGCCACCTCTGGCAGATCGACGAGATTGCAGAGGAATACTGCGGCAAGCGCTCAAGAGAGGCGGCATATCAATTCATCTACCGTAACGCCTGGATCGCAATCGTGTTTGGCAACAAAACTTTCTATATCCCGAGGCGCACCGCACCGCAATTCGTGGCGGCAGCAGTCGAGGTGTTCGGAGACGCCGCCCACACCGTCGAATACGCACGCGGTGGGCATAAAAGTGACGCCACGGAATAGCGGCACTATGTAACAAATGAATAAGTGAACGGCGTAAAAAGTGAAAAACCGAACTACGTAATATCGACAATGCGACATAACGCAATAACGACAAAGCGGAATAGTCGCACTATGTAACTACGTAATAACAGAACTATTGAACATCGGGCTATTCGGTCCTGAAATCTGTCCGCAAGAGTCGTACGCTGCCGTACAAAATGACCGGCAGCGTACCGCCGCAAGCGGCGCACGCTAGGGCTCTGCCCTAGTACCCGGCACTCGCGGCGTTAGCTCATTGTTCTGCAATTCAACGGTTACGTTTTTCAGTTTTGTCGTTATCACGTAGTTCGGTAATTACACAGTTACATAGTGTCGTAATTGCTTTGTTCGGCTGTGTCGCAGTTCAGATATGAACAACCGCCGCAGGCGCCGGGTACTAGGGCAGAGCTTGGCAGTACGCGGATGGCCGAAACGCAGTTTTGTACGGCAGCGTACGACACTTGCGGGCGAGCTCCGGCTATGTCATTGCTGAATTACGACAAAACGCAACAACAAAGCTGTGTAACCGCGGCATAACTGATTTACAGACGATATGAAGAACGTAATGAATGAACTAGTGAACTGCGACACAGCCGAAAAAGCGAACAGCTATAAACCCAAAAAACGCATTGAAACAGGCGAGATGTTTTAAATCTCAGCCCACAAATCGAGAACAGTGGCGCCCCGACGAACCGTGGCAAAATAGTCGCAGTAGTCATAGGCATCATCGGGACTGCGCATCAACAACTGCATGTCGAAATCCCATCGTCTGACGTATCATCCGGTTGCGCTGCCGCTCGATCTCGATCGCATCCAGCAGGAGGTGGCCATCATCGTTGGTCATTTGAAACTCCGATCTAGGCGATTGCCTTTTCCTTAGCGAAGGAAATGAACTTCTTCAGCGACCAGATGCCGTCTCTGAATTGAGGCGGGCATACCTTTTGAGACTGTTTAATCTGAACAATAAGATGTGTACCAGTAAAACCTGGTTTCGGCATTGATTGGAGCAGTCATGGCGATATGCGAAATTGCGGTCGTATTCGATGAGAGCGAAATGGCTTTGATCCAGGCTCATGCGGGCACCTCAAATATGTCCTTTTCCGAGTTCGTGAGAAGGGCTGCGCTTGAGAAAGTCGAGGACATGGTGGACATCGAAGCATTCAACGAAGCGCTGATGGAAGATGACGGTACCCGCTACTCAATGGCCGACGCCATGTGTATGGCCATGAAGGGCGAGTAGCCGTTTGCGGTGCCAAGCTGACCGCTCGCGTTGAGCGGCGGCAGCGCCCGTTGAAGCGATAGTTCCGCAATTTGTTTCACGAATTACCGTCGAAATGTTTCACGCGCCGATAGATGCAAGCACTGCTTAAGGGCACACCCAAAGCACCCCAAAGCGCCGCCATGCAGGTCAAGGCCGAAAAATCGACCTCACCAGATGCGTTTTAAGACATGGAAAAGGGGTGTCGCGAACATCCACACCACCCTAGGTTCAATCGCCCCGCAAATCGAATCCTGTTGAGCCGTCTACCTGCGAATTTGTGATATCTGCTACCGCCGTGTCGTGAGCGAGAATCGTGTCCGCACGGGGCGATATTTTAGGTGAAACACCCGAGGGAAAGGAATAGCATGAGCGACACACAGGAAATCGTTCAACGACTCGAACGCGAGATGGCAGACCGAGCTGCCGCAGTTGAGAAGGTTGATGCTTTTAAGAACCAGCTCGCACAGGCCGTCAAGGCCTTCATGGCCGCCGACGAGGCAGTTCGCAGCCTCAACGACTATGACAGCGAGGTCGACACCCAAATTGCAGCTGCCATTGACGAGCACCTTCGAGCAATCGACAGACTGTGCCGCTTCGGCATCGACGGTGGATTCGGCGAGGAGCATCCCGTTAAGGAGTACTAGACCGCTGCATGGCCATGGAAGTAAAGTAAAAGAGGGTCGAACCAGAAGCAGTTCCCGGACAATTGGCGTCCGGCCAGACACTTCGATTCGACCTTTTTCATGCCCGCATCTAAAACAATCCCATAATCATTCTCGACATCTTTAACGCCATCACTCTCCCGCCACCAACACGTCGTAGGCGCCATTTCAACGAATCGATATGGCCGTCCATTCATGATCTTTAAGGCGCGTGATACCATGAAAACGTGCGGTATTTCTCCAACCGAAAACCTGCGTGAACGCATGACTTGAGACGCCTTTTA
>ENA-OQBI01000011-OQBI01000011.1-human-gut-metagenome-genome-assembly--contig:-NODE-11-length-12384-cov-1.221017_pt1 | contig 12384 bp, 8 predicted proteins | sample MGYA00242744_ERZ504547 | MGnify/ENA primary metagenome ERZ504547 (study PRJEB26092, sample SAMD00036236) | human gut metagenome | host: Homo sapiens | study: EMG produced TPA metagenomics assembly of the... | reverse complement strand
CGAATGAACGGGATCAAGGGCATTGGTTTTGAGCTGAAAGACGGAAGCGACTATGAAGGACCTTTTCCGATTTTGACTGGCAGACCATTGACCTGGACACCATTCAGGCAATCGACTATTACCGTGATAATCCGCTGGTACAGAAAGCGGTAACGGAACTGGCTGCGGTCATGCCGGAAATGGAGGTACTGGGGGCGGATGCCAACCAGCAGGAGGCTTTGTTTCTGATCAACGATACTACCTATCTTCATATCCAACCTTGTGACAGCGGATGGGACTACACTCTTTACGATGCTGCGTCCATGAAAGAGCTGGATGGCGGTCAGCTGGATATGCCGGAGCTTTCCTGCATGAAGGCAGTTCTCCAGATTTGTGATGACAACAATCTGGACAGCACTTCGCTCAGACACGCTCCTATGTCCATGATTGAGACCTTGCAGGAAGCGGCCTATCAGCAAATGCAGGCAGAGACCAGTCAGATGACTGCTTCTTCCCAGCTGCCGGAAGCGCAGGAGCAGGCACTGGATGAATACCCCATGCCGGATGAGCAGGTATCCACACCGGATATGCAGGAATATGGCTACTCCTATGATGGGATGCTCCCTGTTACCAGAGAACGGGCGCTGGAACTGGATGCCGCCGGTTTGACCGTCTATGTGCTGCATGAGGACAATACGGAGAGCATGGTGTTTGACCCGCAGGAAATCATGGATCATGGCGGTCTTTTCGGTGTGGACCATGAGGAATGGGAGAAAAGCCCTCAGTTCCACGAAAAGGTCATGGAGCGTCAGGAACATCAGCAGGAACGCGAACAGGCATTTCTCTCCCAGAACAGAGATTGCTTTGCCATCTATCAGGTAAGTCGTGACGATCCGCAGAATGTGCGCTTTATGAATTTGGACTGGCTAAAGTCCCATGATATTTCCGTAGACCGCAGCAATTATGACCTCATTTACACCGCTCCGCTGAGTGAGTCTGGCACGGTACCGGAGCAGCTGGAAAAACTCTATCAGCAATTCAATCTGGAAAAACCCGTGGACTTTCACAGTCCCTCCATGAGCGTCAGCGACATCGTTGCGATCAGACAGGACGGTAAGGTATCCTGTCATTACTGTGACAGTGTTGGTTTTACCCAGATCCCCGGATTCCTGCCGGAAAATCCGCTGAAAAATGCGGAGATGGCCGTGGAGGACGATTACGGCATGATCGACGGTATCATCAACAATGGCGCAAAAGAGCCTACGGTGGCAGAGCTGGAACAGCAGGCCCGAAGCGGTCAGCCCATTTCCCTGATGGACTTGGCTGATGCCGTTCATCGGAAGGAACGGGAAAAGAAAAAGTCCGTCATGGAGCAGCTGAAAGGCCAGCCCAAGACAGAACACAAAAAGACAGCACCCAAAAAGAGTGCGGAAAGGGAGATTTGATATGGGAAACTTTACTTTTGAGGAAATGAACCTGATGTGCATTTACAATACCGGCAGCCGCACCGGGCTGATTGACAGTCTGCGTGAGATGCGCGGCGAGCTTTCGCCAGAGGAAACGGAGCTGAGAGAGTTGACCGACAGCGCCCTTACGAAACTCTGTGCGATGACCGATGAGAAGTTTGCCGAACTGGAGCTGTACCCGGATTTTGACCAGTAAACAACATAACCGCAGGGATGGGGTGGCGATCTGCCACCCCGCCTTTTTACCCCAAAATTGAAAGGAGGACAGAACACTATGCCAACCAAAGCTGAACTATATGCGCAGATGGCGGACAAGGTGGCAACACAGCTCACGGGGAGCTGGCAGGAATGGGCAGGGTTTCTCACTACTGCTTCCCGCCTTTACAAGTACCCGTTCCATGAGCAGCTGATGATCTATGCCCAGCGACCGGACGCCACCGCCTGTGCGGAGTACGATTTGTGGAATGAAAAGATGGGCCGGTATGTAAGGCGCGGCTCCAAGGGAATCGCTCTGGTGGACGATTCCGGGGACAGACCTCGCCTGCGTTATGTCTTTGATATTTCCGACACCGGAACCCGTGAACATTCCCGCACTCCCTGGCTGTGGCAGCTGGAGGAGCGCCATCTGGATTCCGTGCGGGCCATGCTTGAGCGCACCTATGATGTTTCCGGTGATGACCTTGCCGGACAGCTCACTGAGGTAGCCGGAAAACTGGCTGAGGAATACTGGACGGAGCATCAGCAGGACTTCTTCTATATCGTTGACGGTTCCTTTTTGGAGGAATATGATGAGTATAACATCGGAGTGCAGTTCAAGGCAGCCGCCACCGTCAGCATCACTTACGCTTTGATGTCCCGCTGTGGACTGGAGCCGGAACGCTACTTCGACCACGAAGATTTCATGGCGATCTTTGATTTCAACACCCCGTCCACCATCGGGGCGCTGGGAACAGCGGTCAGCCAGATCAACCAGCAGGTGCTGCGGCAGATCGGCGTTACCGTCCGAAATGCAGAGCGCGAAGCCAACCAAGAAAGGAGCAAACAAGATGAACAATCCCATGACCTATATCCAGAACGGAGACTATCTGATTCCCGACCTGAAGCTGAGCCAGCAGCCGGAGAAACCCCTGGGCAAGTACGGCAGGATGAGGAAAACCTACCTGAAGGAACATCGTCCCATCCTCTACAACCAGATGTTGCTGAGCGAGAAGCTGTACCCGCACCTTCTGGAGATCGACGAGACCGCCCAGAGCAGACTGGAGCAGATGATGCCCCAGCTGGCGAAGGAAGCGGGAGCCACCGAGGAACTGAAAGCCAGCGATCCCATGAAGTGGGTGGGGCTGATGAACACCTGCAAAGCCCAAGCCGAGGAGATCCTGATGGCGGAGCTTATCAACAGCTGACCCTAAACCTGTTCCTCTCCGAAGCGGAACAGATCCAATCCATAGATGAAGCAGAGAATGTAGCGCATACATCCTCTGCTTTTTCTTTTGCCCAAAACGACATTGACCATGTGCTGCGTTTGGGCGGCAATACAGACCGCCAGAGGGAGCGTGTGGTTGCAGCCTTTGAAAAGCAGAAAACCACCGCTGAGATTGCCGAGATACTGAAAACGCTGTACCACGGCGGCAACGGCCTTGGCAGTGTGAGCGCATGGTATGCCGAGGATGGTATCCATCTTTCCCACGGGAAGTCTGTCCGTTATGACAGGTCTGCCCAGGTCATTTCCTGGGAGAGCGCCGCAGAGCGTATCGGGGAGCTTTTGGAGAGCGGCCAGTTTGCCTCCAATGTTGAGCTTGCAGAAGCGGCAGGCTATGAACGCTCCCTCCTTGCAGAAAAGCTCTGGAACCTATATCACGATCTCAGTGAGGACGCCAGAGAAGCCGGATATTTGTCCTGCCTGTCAGAGATCAAAGGCAATGGGTTCCCGGAGGAGACCCGCCGCCTGACGGAGCAGCTGAGTGACCCGGCTTTCCGCCAGACCCTCAAGGAAGAATACGCCGCCTTCTGGACTGCCTATCAGCAGGACCGTGACCTGTTGCGCTTTCATTACCATAGGCCAAGGGAAATTTGGGAGAACCTGAAGGATCTTGACCTGCCACGCAGAACTTTTTCTTCGGATCTTTCCCAAGTGCCAACCGTCCAGCATTTCATTACCGAGGATGAGATCGACGCCGCCATGACCGGCGGCAGCAGTTTTGCCGGAGGAAAGGGCCGTATCTATGCGTTCTTCATGGAAAACCATACGGATAAGGAAAAAGTGAGATTCCTTAAAGACGAGTATGGCATTGGCGGACGCTCTCATGCCCTGTCCGGCGCAACACACAGCGGCGAAGATCACGATGGGAAAGGACTGCACTATAAAAAGCAGGACTGCCCGGATGTTCACTTGAACTGGGAAAAGGTTGCCAAGCGCATTACCTCACTTGTCCAGAAAGACCGCTATCTTACCGAACAGGAACAGGCGCAGTATGACAAGATCCAGTCTGAAAAGGAATTGGCAGAAGAAGATGCCATTCAAGCCCAGCAGCCGGAGATGGAGGAAGAAACGCCAAAGCCTACCTTTGGGGAGCAGTTTGAGCAGTATAAGCCTGTGGTGACTGCCACCATTTCCGAGGATACCGCATATCGCAATGCCTGCGGTCATTCTGACCGTGAAAATGCTGTCATCGAGGGCAATGCCGCTGTGCGCCGTGCGGTTCTTGGTTCTAAGGATATGGAGCTGATCCGACTCTATTCGGATGTGCCGGAGTTCCGTCAGCGTTTACACCGGGAAGTGATCGACGAGACTATCCAAAGCTCCATGAGCTTCTGCGCCCTCTTTCTCAGGAAGATATTGATACTGCCCTTTGTGCATGGAACGGCAATATCGAGAGTAAACACGCTGTTGTCCGCTATATGAAAGACCATGCAAGAGAAAAAGATACCGCCGCATGGCTGGCTCAGGAATACGGCGGCAGTAACAGCAACAGCCTGTTCGTTGTCCGTGCCGGCAGCCCGGAGGAAACGCAGCTGCCCTGGCCGAAGGTACAGCGCCGGATTGCCCAGCTCATTCAGGAGGACCGGTTCTATACCGAAGAAGAACAGAACCGTTTTGACGACATCGACCCTATCGCCATCCGGGAAGCCCTGGAGGAAAGAGGGATCGTCAACGGACAGGTGGCAGACCCGGAAAAACTGGACAATGACCCGTTTATTCAACAGGTGATGTCGGATGCCGAGCAGATCGCAGCTGCCGAGACAGAACAGACTTCCGAGGTTTCCATTTCCGATGAGGAATATGATGCAGTTCGCCGCCCGACTCCGCAAAGAACCTCCTATGATCCTGCCGCCCCGGTTTATGCCGTGGGCGATACCGTGTATATCGAGGATGACGCCTATCAGATCACCGAGCTACGGGAGGACACCGTACAGCTTCTGCCCACCGGGATGGTATATCCCATCTACCGGGCAGAGCGCAAAGAACAGTTCGAGCAGCTGCTTCGGGCAGACCGCCGCAATGCTTACTATACCGAGTTTCTTCCCATTGACCCGGACAAGGCAGATCAGGACTTGCGGGATGTATTGTCCCATGGACTGATGGATGAAGCAGATAAAAAACAGGTTTCCACGCTGCTGCAATCCGGCAGGAGCAACAGCGAGATCGCCTACTGGCTGAGCAGAGCCTATTCCGGTGAGATCGAGACACTGAATCTGGAGACCGGCGATATTGCCGATTACCGTACCACGGCACAGGGCATAGAACTGGAAGTCATGGATGCAGAGGAAAAGCGTCTGGCTATGCTGTATTTCCGCTGGGATGAGGTTGCGCCTTTGCTGCGCGGGATGTATGCCCGTCAGCTGGATGGCTTTGGACAGGAGCAGTCAGAACCAACTGCCGAATCCCCGACCTTCCATTCCGAGACCGTGGCCGTCTATCCGGGCGACAAGAACAATCTGCCTTATGATGTGGTGGTGGAACGGCTGCATATCGAGGAGCCGGAGCCACCAGCCCCTGTGACAGAGCCGGAAAAAACCTTTGAGGAAGTGCTGGACGAACACCCGGTTTCCATTCAGGTCAATGGCCAGTGGCAGACCTTCCCCAATGCCGAAGCTGCCGAGGAAGCCTCCTATGAGGAATACAAGGCTAACCTGCGCCGCAATGCAAAAAACTTCCGCATTACCGATGAGCATTTGGGCGAAGGCGGTCCGAAAGCCAAGTTCCAGGCAAATGTCAATGCGATTCGTTTGCTGAAAGAGCTGGAAGCTGCCGGACAGCAGGCAAGCCCCGAACAGCAGGAGGTTCTTTCTCGATATGTGGGCTGGGGCGGTCTCTCTGATGCGTTTGACCCGGAGAAACCGGTATGGGCTTTAGAGTATGCCCAGCTAAAAGAACTGCTGACCCCGGAGGAATATGCCGCCGCCAGAAGCTCTACCCTCAACGCCCATTACACCAGCCCTACGGTCATTCAGGCCATCTATGAAGCGGTGGACCGTATGGGATTTGAGACCGGAAATATTCTGGAGCCGTCTATGGGTGTGGGCAATTTCTTTGGTATGCTGCCGGAGAAAATGCGAAACAGCCGTCTGTACGGCGTGGAGCTGGACCCGGTTTCCGGGCGCATCGCAAAGCAGCTCTATCCCAAGGCGGACATCACAGTAGGCGGCTTTGAGACCACCGACAGGCGTGACTTCTTTGACCTTGCCATCGGCAATGTGCCTTTCGGTCAGTATCAGGTCAATGACAAAGCCTACAACAAGCTGAATTTCAGTATTCACAACTACTTTTTCGCCAAAGCACTGGACCAGGTGCGTCCCGGCGGCGTGGTGGCTTTTGTAACCTCCCGCTATACTATGGACGCCAAGGATTCCACCGTGCGCCGCTATCTTGCCCAGCGTGCCGAGCTGCTGGGAGCTATCCGTCTGCCTAATGACGCGTTCAAAAAGAATGCCGGTGCCGAGGTGGTATCGGACATCATCTTTCTCCAAAAGCGGGACCGTCCGCTGGACATCGCGCCGGAATGGACTCAGACCGGACAAACGGAGGATGGGTTTGCCATCAACCGGTATTTTATCGACCACCCGGAAATGGTGCTGGGCAGACAGGAGCCGGTAAGCACTGCTCATGGTATGGATTACACCGTGAACCCTATCGAGGGACTGGAGCTTTCCGACCAGCTGCATGATGCTGTGAAGTACATTCATGGCACTTATCAGGAGGCAGAGCTGCCGGAGCTGGGCGAGGGCGAAGCCATTGACACCTCCATTCCTGCCGACCCCAATGTGAAGAACTATTCTTATGCCATTGTAGACGGGCAGGTGTACTACCGGGAAAACAGCCGCATGGTGTGCCCTGATCTCAACGCTACCGCCGAAGCCCGTGTGAAAGGTCTTGTGGGACTGCGTGATTGTGTGCAGGAACTGATCGACCTTCAGATGGATGCAGCGGTTCCAGACAGCATCATTACCCAAAAACAGGCGGAACTGAACCGACTCTATGACAGCTTTTCTGCCAAATACGGTCTCATCAACGACCGTGCAAACCGGCTGGCCTATGCAGATGATTCTTCCTATTACCTGCTCTGTGCGCTGGAAGTTATCGACGAGGACGGAAAGCTGGAGCGCAAGGCGGACATGTTCACCAAACGGACCATCAAGCCCCATCAGGCAGTGGCTACTGTGGATACGGCAAGCGAAGCACTGGCGGTGTCCATCTCGGAAAAAGCCTGCGTAGATATGAGCTATATGAGTCGGCTTACCGGAAAAACAAAAGAAGCACTGGCCGGAGAACTGCAAGGCGTGATCTTCCGTGTGCCGGGACAGCTGGAACAGGACGGCACACCCCATTATGTGACTGCTGATGAATACCTTTCCGGCAATGTACGCCGCAAACTGCGTCAGGCGCAGCGGGCGGCACAGCAGGACCCTTCTTTTGCAGTCAATGTGGAAGCTCTTACCGCCGCCCAGCCCAAAGACCTGGATGCGTCGGAAATTGAGGTGCGTCTGGGCGCTACCTGGATTGACAAGGAGTACATCCAGCAGTTTATGTACGAGACCTTCAACACCCCGTTTTATCTCCAGCGCAGCATTGAGGTCAACTATTCCTCCTTTACCGCTGAATGGCAGATCAAGGGGAAATCTTCCGTATCCTACAACGATGTGGCAGCTTATACCACCTACGGAACCAGCCGCGCCAACGCCTACAAGATTCTGGAGGATTCCTTAAACCTGCGGGATGTCCGTATCTATGACACCATAGAGGACGCAGACGGAAAAGAGCGCCGCGTACTAAACGCCAAGGAGACCACTCTGGCTGCCCAAAAACAGCAGGCTATCCGGGAAGCCTTTAGGGACTGGATCTGGAGAGACCCGGAGCGCCGCCAGACTTTGGTGCGCCAGTATAACGAAGAAATGAACTCTACCCGTCCCCGCGAGTATGATGGCAGCCATATCACTTTTGGCGGCATGAACCCGGCCATTACCCTGCGGGAACACCAGAAAAGTGCCATCGCCCATGTGCTGTATGGCGGAAATACCCTGCTGGCACACGAAGTAGGCGCGGGCAAAACCTTTGAGATGGTGGCCGCTGCGATGGAAGCCAAACGCCTGGCTTGTGCCAGAAATCTCTCTTTGTGGTTCCCAACCACCTGACTGAGCAGTGGGCATCGGAGTTTCTGCGCCTCTATCCTTCTGCCAACATCTTAGTCACAACCAAAAAGGACTTTGAGACCCATAACCGCAAGAAGTTCTGCGCCCGTATTGCGACCGGTGACTACGACGCCATCATCATGGGACACAGCCAGTTTGAGCGTATCCCCATCAGCCGGGAGCGTCAGGAACGGCTTCTCTATGAGCAGATCGACGAGATCACCGAGGGCATCGCAGAGGTGCAGGCCAGCGGCGGAGAGCGTTTTACCGTCAAGCAGCTGGAGCGTACCAGAAAGTCTCTGGAAGCCAGACTGGAAAAGCTGCAAGCCGAGGGGCGAAAAGACGATGTGGTAACTTTTGAGCAGCTGGGTGTGGACCGGTTGTTTGTGGACGAGGCCCATAACTATAAAAACCTGTTTCTATACACCAAGATGCGGAATGTGGCTGGTCTTTCCACATCGGACGCGCAGAAATCCTCCGATATGTTTGCCAAGTGCCGCTATATGGATGAGATCACCGGAAACCGTGGCGTGATCTTTGCCACCGGCACACCGGTCAGCAACTCCATGACCGAGCTTTACACCATGCAGCGTTATCTTCAGTATGAACGCCTGCAAGAACTGAACATGACCCACTTCGACTGCTGGGCTTCCCGATTTGGGGAGACCGTCACAGCATTGGAGCTGGCACCGGAAGGCACCGGCTACCGGGCAAGAACGAGATTCAGCAAGTTCTTTAATCTGCCGGAGCTGATGAACCTGTTCAAAGAAGTGGCCGACATTAAGACTGCCGACCAGCTGAATCTGCCTACCCCGGAAGTGGAATACCACAACATCGTGGCGCAGCCTACCGAACATCAGCAGGAAATGGTCAAAGCTCTTTCGGAGCGTGCATCGCTGGTACACAGCGGAACTGTTGACCCGTCCCAGGATAACATGCTCAAGATTACCTCGGATGGCCGTAAGCTGGGGCTTGACCAGAGGATCGTCAACCAGATGCTGCCGGACGAACCTGGCACAAAGGTCAATCAGTGTGTGGACAACATCATGCAGATCTGGCGGGACGGCAAAGCTGACAAGCTGACCCAGCTGGTGTTCTGCGACATTTCTACACCACAGGCAAAAGCTCCTGCAAGCAAGGCGGCGAAAACGCTGGATAATCCACTGCTTCACGCACTGGAAGGCGCTGTGCCTCTGCCGGAGCAGGAACCGGCCTTTACGGTATATGACGATATTCGTCAGAAACTCATTGCTCAGGGGATGCCTGCCGACCAGATCGCTTTTATCCATGAAGCCAATACCGAAGTGCGGAAAAAGGAGCTGTTCTCTAAAGTCCGTACCGGTCAGGTTCGTGTCCTTTTGGGCAGCACCGCCAAGATGGGCGCAGGCACCAATGTGCAGGACCGTCTGGTGGCACTTCATGACCTGGACTGTCCGTGGAGACCGGGAGACCTTGCCCAGCGCAAGGGCCGTATCGAGCGCCAGGGCAACCAGAATCCTCTTGTCCATGTGTACCGCTATGTGACCGAAGGAACCTTTGACGCATACCTCTGGCAGACGGTGGAGAATAAGCAGAAATTCATTTCCCAGATCATGACTTCTAAATCGCCGGTGCGCTCCTGCGATGATGTGGATGAAACGGCGCTTTCCTTTGCCGAGATCAAGGCTTTGTGTGCTGGAGACCCCCGTATCAAGGAGCGTATGGATTTGGATGTGGAGGTATCCCGCCTGAAGCTGATGAAAGCCGACCACCAGAGCAAGCAATATCGTCTGGAGGACCAGCTGCTCAAATACTTCCCGGAGGAGATTGAAAAGCACAAAGGTTTTATCAAGGGCTTTGAATCCGATCTGGAGGTTTTGACAGCTCACCCGCACCCGGAGGACGGTTTTGCTGGTATGGAGATTCGTGGAGACCTGCTGACCGATAAGGAGAACGCCGGTGCAGCCCTTTTGGATGCCTGCAAGGAGGTCAAAACCTCCGATCCGGTGCAGATCGGCAGCTACCGGGGTTATGCCATGTCCGTGGAATTTTCCGCTTGGAAACAGGAGTATACGCTCCTGCTGAAAGGACAGATGACCCACCGGGCAACCCTTGGTACAGACCCTCGCGGAAATCTTACCCGTATCGACAATGCCCTCGCCCAGATGCCCCAGCGTCTGGAGGCGGCAAAGGCCCAGCTGGATAACCTCTATCAGCAGCAGGCTGCCGCAAAGGAGGAAGTCGGAAAGCCATTCCTTTATGAAGAAGAACTGAGAAGCAAAAACGCCCGTCTGGTGGAGCTGGATACCCTGCTCAACATCGACGGAAAGGGGCAGGCACACACCGAGTCTGTTGTTGCCAAAAGCACACGGCCTTCGGTGCTGGATAACCTAAAACGCCCGGTGCAACCCCGCAGTACAGACAAGAAACCAAAGCAGCATGAGGAGGTGTGATAACATGAATACTAACGATCTGAATACAGCTCTTTATGAAAAGATGGCTGCCGAACAGGACAAGTTCCGGGACTGGCTGAAAAGCCAGCCCCCGGAAGAAGTCTTAAACCATGCCTATGAGTACACCATCCGGGAGGACATCGTGATGGCAATGGAGGAGCTGGAGCTGACCGACGCACAGGCCCAGGCGCTTTTGGAATCTCCCTCGCCGCTGGCGGATGTGTACCGTTATTTTGAAAAGCTGGAGACCGGCTATATGGATGTGATCCGGGACAGCATTGAGAACCGTGCCGACGATGTGTGCAGAGCTAAAGAGGAACTGCGAACAACACCGGTCTATCCCCATTCTGCTGCCTATGCATCCGAGCATGGGGAAATGGCACAGTACAACCTCTCATATCAGGCGAACAGCGCCTGCAAAGAAGCTATTGAGCAGACCATCAGCGCCCACTATGCAGAGAATCGGCTGGATACGGAGGCGGCGGTCAAAGATGTGCTGGAAAAGTTCGGGACGGAACGGGTACAGTTTATTCTTGCCAACACCATCCAGCGCAAGAACTATGACGGGCGTATCTCTCAGGACAATAAAGCATGGGCAAAAACCATTCCTATGCTGGAGGACAGCGGCGCTTCCCACCACTGTGCCTATCTGGTGGTAGATCAGGTCAATCCCGGTTTGACCGACCTGTTCACCAGACAGTTCCGAAAAGTCGCTCAAGAACAGCAGAAAAGTTCTGTCCTGCAAAAGCTCAAACAGGAGCTGCCCGCCCATAAGTCTGCCGCCCCGAAAAAACGGGAGCCGGAGCGATAACCATGGCAAAGCGCAAGCGGGATGTGCCGGTTTTGTTTTGGGTGTCCGCAGAAGAACTGGAACTGATCCATCAAAAGATGCAGCAATACGGGACAGAGAATTTGAGCGCTTATCTGCGGAAAATGGCACTGGATGGGTATGTGGTCAAACTGGATCTGCCGGAGCTGAAGGAGTTGGTTTCCCTGATGCGCCGAAGCAGCAACAACTTAAATCAGCTGACCCGCAAAGTGCATGAGACCGGGCGGGTTTATGATGCTGACTTGGAGGATATATCCCAGCGGCAGGAACAGTTATGGGACGGAGTTAAAGAGATACTGACACAACTCTCCAAACTTTCGTAACCGGGACAAATACTCCATCTGCGGAGGGAGGAACGGCGTTTCTTCGCCGCACCTTCCTCCGCTTTTTCTTTTTGTCTGTATCCTTGCCTTTTGGCTGTGAGACAGGGATAATGGAATCAGGAACAGGAACTGTGATTTTGGGAGGAGGCATAACAATGAGGGCATTGGTATTTTTGTTGAAACTGCTGTTGAAGATCGTGATGGTTCCGGTGATTCTGGCGCTGACCCTGTTCGTTTGGATTTGTGTGGGGATCGTCTATGTCTCCGGTCTGGTGCTGGGGCTTATCAGCATGGTGATCGCCCTGCTGGGTGTGGCGGTTCTGCTGACCTGTTCCCTGCAAAACGGCATTATCCTGCTGGTGATGGCATTCCTTATTAGTCCCTATGGTCTGCCGATGGCTGCCATCTGGCTGCTGGGCAAGGTGCAGGACTTGAAGTTTGCCATTCAGGATTTGGTTTATGGATAAAATGCGCGGTCACAAAAATGCCAGACAGTGTCTGTTAAATTGCTATATTTACTTCTGTGCTACATCCGTGTATAATAGTAGCACGAAAGGAAGTGATGGATGTGACCAAATCAGAGCGGTTTGAGCAATTAGACAGACTTCTGACCGAGCATGATGGGATGCTGCAAACCGCACAGGTAATCGCCAGCGGAATTGTAAAACCCATTTTTTATGAATATGTCAAAGAGAAAAATCTTCAGCAGGTTGCTCACGGAATTTATG
>ENA-OQBI01000009-OQBI01000009.1-human-gut-metagenome-genome-assembly--contig:-NODE-9-length-12749-cov-0.716844_pt1 | contig 12749 bp, 17 predicted proteins | sample MGYA00242744_ERZ504547 | MGnify/ENA primary metagenome ERZ504547 (study PRJEB26092, sample SAMD00036236) | human gut metagenome | host: Homo sapiens | study: EMG produced TPA metagenomics assembly of the... | reverse complement strand
CGTCAACGGCGCCGCAGTCCCTGCGCTCGGCACCGGCTATCGCCGTATCTTCACCCTCAAGCAACGTGAGCTCACGCAAACCGTCGCCTGGCTGGTCGATGATGGCCGAGGCCCTCGATCGCTACGGCGTGGATATTCCGGAAGAGGCCCGCGTGCTTGCCCGAAGATGCTGGCCGGGCGCCCTGACTATCGTGGTCAAGGCGGCGCCCTGCGTGCCGACCTTTATGCGCGCCGCCGACGACACGGTGGCCCTTCGCGCGTCGGCCTCTCCCGTGGTCCAAGCGCTCATCCGCGCGTGCGCAGTCCGCTTGCCTGCACCAGCGCCAACACGCACGGCGCGCCCGCGCCGGCAAGCTTTGCCGACGTTGAGGACCGCATTCTGGAGGGGGTCGATGTGGCCGTCGACGCGGGCGAGACCCCGTGCCGCGACGCTTCGACCATCGTGGCGTTTAAGCATGGCGAGCTCCAGATCCTGCGCCAAGGCGCACTTCCCGCATCAGAGATCGAGCGGGTCCTGTCCGACCCGATGCAATAGAAAGGTGTAAGCGATGTCGTTGAATCTAGGTAGCCTGGGTATGGAAGACGCCTCGTTTAGCTTTGGAGGTTCCTACATCATGGCGCTCGACTGCGGCACCACCTCGGTACTCGCGACCATCGTCGACGAGTACGGCTGCATCGTCGCCCAGGCGCGTCGTAGCGTCAAAACCAGCTTCCCGTGCCCCGGCTGGGTGGAGCAGGATCCCACGGAGGTGCTTGCCAGCCAGATCGGCGTGATGATGGAGGTCCAGTTTAAGAGCGGCATCCATTCCGATCGCATCGCCGCCATCGGTATCTCCAACCAGCGCGAGACCACGGTGGTGTGGGACCGCATAAGCGGCCAACCCATCTATAACGCCATCGTGTGGCAATGCCGTCGCACCGCACCTCTGATCGACGAGCTGGTCGAGCAGGGCGCAGAAGGGCTGGTTCGCTCCCGCACGGGACTCACGCTCGACCCGTATTTCTCGGCCTCCAAGGTACAGTGGATTCTCGACAACGTCGACGGCGCACGCGAGAGCGCGGCGGCGGGCGACCTCATGTTTGGCACCATCGACACCTGGCTCATCTACAACCTCACCGGCGGCCAGGTCTTTGCCACCGACTACACCAATGCCAGCCGCACGGCACTCTTTAATATCCATACGCTCGATTGGGACGACGACCTGCTGGCACTCTTTGACGTTCCACGTTCCATGATGCCCGAGGTTCGCTGGAGCTCGGGCGACTACGGGCCGCGTCGCGAGCGACATCATGACCAACATGCCGCCCATCATGGGCGTGGCGGGTGACCAACAGGCGTCGCTGTTCGGCCACTGCTGTTTCCGTCCCGGCCAGACCAAAAACACCTATGGCACGGGTTGCTTTATGCTCATGAACACCGGCGACGAGATCGTCGAATCCAAGAATGGCCTGGTCTCCACCATCGGTATCGCTGCGGACGGCAAAGTCAGCTATGCGCTCGAGGGCTCTATTTTTGCCGCCGGCTCAACGATGAACTGGCTTCGCAACAACATGGGCATCATCTCGAGCGTGAGCGAGTCGGCACAACTCGCCGCTTCGATTAGCGACAACGAGGGCTGCTACTTCGTTCCCGCCTTTGCGGGTTTGGGTGCTCCCTGGTGGGACCCGCATGCTCGCGGTATCGTGTGCGGTCTGACCGGCGCCTCGAGCCGTGCGACCATCGTACGTGCCGCCTGCGAATCCATGGCATATCAGAGCTACGACGTGCTGCGCGCCATGGAGCAGGACGTGGGGCTTTCGATTGAGCGCCTGTCTGTCGATGGTGGTGCCTCGCGCAACGAGTTCATCATGCAATTCCAGGCCGACCTGCTGGATATCCCCGTGCTGCAATGCGAGACGGTGGAGACCACGGCAATCGGTGCCGCGTACTTGGCGGGTCTTGCCGTCGGCTATTGGGAAGACCTGGAAGAGCTGGAGCAAAATGCCAGATCGTTAGGACCTTCCTTCCCCACATGTCCGCCGAGCGCCGCGAGCAAAACCTTGCGGGCTGGCGTGATGCAGTCAGGCGCTCACTCAGCACCTCACAGTAGGGCTGCGATGGGCTGCTCGATACAACAAACCGCTAAACTAATGCATGGCGTGCGGCGGCAACATTGCTGCGCGCCTTGTCAGCTAGGCCGTTTTGCGGCCGCAACGAAAGGGGCAATCAATCCATGACCGTCACCTACGATGCGTCCCGTGTGACGCTTGTCGATCACCCGCTCGTCCAGCACAAGCTGTCGATCCTGCGCGACAAAAACACCGGCACCAACCAGTTCCGTCAGCTCGTGCGCGAACTCGCGCTTTTTGACGGCTACGAGGCCATGCGCGACCTGCCTATGGAAGACGTCGAGGTCGAGACCCCCATCACTACCGCCACGTTCAAACAGCTTGCCGGCAAGAAACTCGCCATCGTGCCCATCCTGCGTGCGGGCCTTGGCATGGTCGACGGCATCCTCGACCTGGTGCCCTCCGCTCGCGTGGGCCACATCGGCATGGAGCGCGACGAGGTCACCCACGAGCCGCACGAGTATTACTGCAAGATGCCAAGGATATCGACCAGCGCATCTGCCTGGTCGTCGACCCCATGCTCGCCACGGGCGGTTCGGCCGAGATGGCTATCAGCTATCTGCGCGAGCGCGGTGTCAAGGACATCCGCATGCTGTGCATCGTCGCGGCCCCCGAGGGCCTCAAGTCGCTCACCGAGAAGGACCCCGATGTGCATATCTATACCTGCGCCATCGACGACCATCTCAACGAGGCCGCCTACATCGTCCCCGGCCTGGGCGATGCCGGCGACCGCATCTACGGCACGCTCTAGTCGTCGGGCCTTGTCGGCTACGGTCACAAATACGAAGAAATGGTGCGCGCGGGCGAGCAAAAGACGTCCACGCGCACTCCTGTTAACGGACGTTTAGCCCAGAGGGGTTCGAGAAAAACGTATTACCGTACCTGCGGCATAAAGAAGGTCTTAAGAAAACGAACAGGTGCGTATTAACCGATGCTTTTTCGGTTGTACTTTAGCGATTGGCTCGTACAATAGTCACCAATGTTTGGCGGGAACTGTTCTGTGAAGCGTTAAAAAGGAAAGTGAGGACGCCAGTGTTTCAGATAGCCGATCTGCTCGCTATCGTTGCAGGCGCCATCGCGGGCGCAATTGCCTTCCTTCCCTTTGTCTTTACGCTCAAGCCGGTTCTTGACGATAAACAGAATGCGGACATGCTCAAGGGTATGGTGAGTCTGGCGGTCTCGGCAATCGCCCTGCTCGTCTTTACCTTGGTTGTGTTTGTGTTGTTCGGAGAGGCATTTCGCATGTTCCTCCTGGGCGAGGCGATCGGCTTCGTGGCCTTTATGGCCGCCTGCGCGGTTCGCGTCGCCAAGGCGCTGCGAGATCCTCATGAGGTCGAAAGGTAAGTCGTGGAAATTTTTGAAAAGCTGCCTGATGAGATTAATCATCTGGTCAGCGAGTTCAGCTCCACCCCTGTCGTGGGCGATCTGAGCTGCGGCATCACGCAGTACTCGTTTTGGCTGATCGTCTCCACGATCGTGCTCCTGATCGTCCTGGCCGTGTTCAAGAAGAAGCAGACCCTGGTTCCCAAGGGCTTCTTCGTCAACGGTTTCGAGTACATCATCGAGTACGTCGAGAACGATATCGGCAAGGGCGTCGTGGGTGAGAACTGGAAGAAGCACTTCCCGTTCCTGTGCTCGCTTTTCCTGTTCATCCTGATCAATAACATGATCGGCCTGATCCCGGGAATGAAGCCCGGCACCGGCGCAATCGGCTCCACCGCCGCGCTCGCCATCTTCGCCTTCGTGTACTTCATCTATTACGGATGCAAGGCTCACGGCGTGATCGGCTACATCAAGAGCCTCGCCCCGCAGGGCGTGAGCTTCCCGATGAACGTGCTCGTGTGGGTCGTCGAGCTCTTCTCGACCTTCCTGCGCCTCATCACGCTCGCCGTCCGTCTGTTCTGCAACATGTTCGCAGGACACGTGGTCATGGGCTCGTTCGCCATCATGGCGAGCATGTTCATGCAGCCGCTGCTTCAGCAGGTTTCCGCGGCGCACGCCGTCGGCGCCCTGCCTTCGCTGGCCTGGCTTGCCATCCTCATCCTGATCTATGCGATCGAGCTTGTGGTCGGCGCCATCCAGGCTTACGTCTTCACGGTCCTTACCGCCGTGTATGTCTCCGAGGCAGAGGAGGTCGCAGAGGAGGAGTAGTCTTCCGTTCGCGCCTTAAAGGTAAGGCAATTCGTTAAACCGCCGGTGCCCGTACCCATGGAGCCCGGCAGTTATAAAAAGGTTATCCTGCGTGAAATAAGACACGCACGACAAAGGAGGAATCGTGGGAGTTATCGGTTACGGTCTCGGTGTTATCGGCGCTGGTCTTGCTATCGGCCTGTCTGCTCTGGGTGCTACGGGTGCTATGGCCCGTCAGCCTGAGGTCCAGGGCCGCGTGTTCACCGTCTTCATCATGGGCTCCGCCTTCGGCGAGGCTCTGGCTCTGATCGGCTTCGTTGTCGCGCTGATCGTTAAATAGCACGGAGCGTCAAGTATGAATCTTTCATCCCAGAAGAGCGCGATCGCACTCTCCGCGTCCGCGGCCGCGCTGCTCATGCCGGTTTCCGCGTTCGCCGAGGACGGCGCTGCCGGTGCGGACATCCTCATCCCTAAGATGGCGGAGTTCATCCCGGCGCTTATCGCCTTCCTGATTATCTGGATCGTGCTGGCCAAGGTCGCCCTGCCGGGCATCATGAAAACCATGGAGGAGCGCGGCAAGAAGATCGAGGAGAGCCTCGACGAGGCCGAGAAGACCAAGCAGGAGGCTATCGCCAAGCGCGCTGAGTCCGACTCGATCGTCACCGACGCCCGTCGTCAGGCTGCCGACATCGTTCTCGAGGCCCGTAAGGACGCCGAGTCCGAGCGCGCCCGTATCATCGAGGCTGCTCACAAGGAGGCCGAGGAGATCATCGCCAAGGCCCATACGACCGTCGAGGACGAGCGCAAGTCCATTTACGCCGGTGCCGCGAGCTCCATCGCCGACCTGTCCGTTGCCGTCGCCACCAAGATCGTAGGCGAGGCACTCGAGGACGATGCCGAGCAGAAGAAGCTCATCGAGCGCTACATCCAGGAAGCAGGTAGCCTGAATGCCGACTAGCCGCTATCAGGACAAGGTGCTCGAGACCTACGCGCGCTCCCTTCTGGAAGCCGCTAAGGCCGAGAACCATGTGTTCGAGGACCTCGAGATGATCGAGCGCTTGGCTTCTGCCAGCCCCGAGATCATCGCCGTGCTCGACACCATGTCCAAGCGCGACCAGCTCGACCTTCTTCCCAAGGTGGCAGCTGCCTTTAAGTATGTTGCCGAGGAAGACGAGGATGTAGTGGGCGTGACCGTCACCACGGCGATCCCGCTCGACGACGAGCTGCGTCAAACCATCACTAAGAAATGCGAGCAGGACTTCGGCCGCAAGGTATTCCTTATCGAGCGGGTCGACCCGTCTATCGTGGGCGGCCTGGTGCTCGAGGCCCGCGGCGAGCGTCGTGATATTTCCGTCAAGACGCAGCTGCGCATCGCGCAGGAGACCCTCGCAAACTCTGCTAATTCGTACGGAGGTGAAGCCTAATGTCCGAAACCCTCAATGCCCAGGATATCGCCAAGAAACTGCAGGAGCAGCTCACGAGCCTCTCCGCGACGGTCGATACGCATGAGGTTTCAACGGTCGACGAGGTAGGCGACGGCATCGCGCGCGTCTCCGGCCTCAAGAGCGCCATGGCAGGCGAGCTTCTGGAGTTCAAGAGCTCCGATACCGGTGAGACCGTCTTCGGCCTTGCCCAGAACCTTGACCGTGACGAGGTCGGCGCCGTTCTGTTTGGTGCCGTCGACTCCATCAAGGAAGGCGACGAGTGCCGCACCACTGGCCGCATTATGGATATCCCCGTGAGCCGTGCCATGCTCGGCCGCGTCGTCAATCCGCTCGGCCAGCCTATCGACGGTTTGGGTGACATTGTCGCCACGCACCGTCGCCCCATCGAGTTCAAGGCCCCCGGCGTCATCGACCGTACACCGGTGTGCGAGCCGGTTCAGACTGGCCTGCTCGCCATCGACTCCATGGTGCCTATCGGCCGCGGCCAGCGCGAGCTATCATCGGCGACCGTAAGACCGGTAAGACCGCCATCGCCATCGACGCTATCCTCAACCAGCGTGGCAAGGGCATGGTCTGCATCTATGTCGCCATCGGCCAGAAGGCCTCCACGGTTGCCAACATCCGTGAGACCCTCGCCCAGCACGGTGCGCTCGACTACACCATCATCGTTTCGGCCACCGCTGCCGATTCCGCCCCTATGCAGTACATCGCGCCTATGGCCGGTGCCGCTATCGGCGAGTTCTTCATGTACAACGGCGAGGACGGCAAGCCCGCCAGCGAGACCAACCCCGGCGGCCACGTGCTCGTCATCTACGACGACCTGTCCAAGCAGGCTGTGGCCTACCGTCAGATGTCGCTGACGCTGCATCGTCCGCCCGGACGCGAGGCCTATCCTGGCGACATCTTCTACCTGCACTCTCGTCTGCTCGAGCGTGCCGTCAAGATGTCCAAGAAGAACGGTTACGGCTCCATGACGGCACTGCCGATCATCGAGACCCAGGACGGCGACGTCTCGGCCTACATTCCGACCAACGTCATTTCCATTACCGATGGTCAGATCTACCTGCAGTCCGAGCTCTTCTTCCAGGGTCAGCGCCCGGCAGTCGATGTGGGCATCTCCGTGTCCCGCGTCGGTGGCGATGCGCAGACCAAGGCCATGAAGCAGGTCGCCGGCAACCTCCGTCTGGACCTCGCTTCCTATCAGGAGCTCGCTGGCTTTACGCAGTTCGGCTCCGACCTCGACGAGGCTACTCAGAAGCAGCTGACCCATGGTGCTCGCATGACCGAGCTCCTGAAGCAGCCGCGTTACAAGCCGTTTGAGGTTGGCGAGCAGATCGTTACGCTGTTCGCTGGCAACGAGGGCTTCCTGGATGACCTGGAGATCGCCGACGTGCTGCCCTTCCGTGCCGAGCTCATCGAGTACATGGACAATGGCTTTGGTTCGCTGCTCGACAAGGTTCGCGCCAAGAAGATCGATGATGACACCAAGGCTGAGCTCTTGCGCGTCATCGGCGACTTCAAGCAGCAGTTCATGGCCAAGCACCATTCGGATGTTTCTGGATCAGAGGAGAACTAAGCCCCATGGCCAACCTTCGCGACATTAAGAAGCGAATCTCCTCGGTTACCACGACCAAGCAGATCACGCGCACGATGGAGATGGTCTCTACGGCCAAGATCCGTCGTGCCCTCGATCGCTCCAAGCAGGCCGAGCCCTATAAGGAGGCGCTGACCGACGTCATGTTGACGGTCGCCGGCGACGCCTCCTGTTCGGGCACCGATCCCATGCTGCAGAAGCATGAGAGCGTTAAGCGTGGCCTGATTGTCGTCATTGCTTCGGACCGCGGCCTTGCCGGCGGTTTCAATACGACGGTGGAGCGCACGGCCGAAAAGCTCGCCGCTTCTTGGGCGAACGATGGCATCGAGTGCGAGATCATCGCGTGCGGGCGTAAGCCGGCCACGTATTTCCGTGACCGCGCAAACGTTGTCATGCACTTTGAGGGCAACTCCTCTGAGCCCGATTTCAATCAGGCCCGCATGATCTCCTCTCATATCTGCGATGCGTATCGTGCCGGTGAGCTTGACCGTGTCGAGCTTGTCTACCACCACGCCAAGAACCGCGTGGATCAGGAGCTTCGCGTCGAGCATCTGTTGCCGCTCGACCCCGAGATGATCGCTATGGCCCACGGTCCGCGTAAGAACGAGACCGACGCCCCTAGCGCATCTCGTCCACGTTCGAGTTCGTGCCCTCTCCCGAGCATGTTCTCGGCAAGCTTGTGCCGTCTTATATCCTGACGGTCATCTACCAGGCCCTGATTGATTCGGCGGCTGCCGAGCAGGGTGCACGCCGCAAGGCCATGCACTCCGCGACGGAAAACGCCACCGCGATCATCTCGACCCTTACCCGCACGTATAGTCGCGTGCGCCAGGCTTCGATCACGACCGAGATTAACGAGATCGTCGGCGGAGCCTCAGCATTGGAGGAACAGTAATGGCTAATAACACCGTAAAGCTTGCGGTCGAGGAAGCCACCAAGAAGACGACTGCCGGTGATGGTCGCATCGTGCGAATCATCGGTCCTGTCGTCGACGTCAAGTTTGACGGTGCGGTGCCCCCGATCTACAACGCGCTCACGGTCGAGGCCGAGACCCCGATCGGTCATCTGAGCACGATCCTCGAGGTCGAGAGCCAGCTTCCGGGCGGCGTCGTCCGCACGGTCGCCATGTCCTCGACCGACGGCCTGCAGCGCGGCCTCATCGCCACCGATACCGGTGAGCCCATGAAGATGCCCGTTGGCCCAAGACGCTCGGCCGCATCTGGAACGTCATGGCAAGCCGTCGACGGCAAGCCTATGCCCGAGGTGGAGGAGTTCTACCCCATTCACCACGCGGCTCCCCGCTTTGACGAGCTCACCACCAAGACCGAGATCTTCGAGACCGGCATCAAGGCCGTCGACCTGCTCGAGCCCTACATCCGTGGCGGCAAGACGGGTCTGTTCGGTGGCGCCGGCGTCGGCAAGACCGTTCTGATTCAGGAGCTCATCAACAACCTCGCCCAGGAGCATGGCGGCACCTCGGTGTTCACCGGCGTCGGCGAGCGTACCCGTGAGGGTACCGACCTTTATCTCGAGATGAGCGAGTCGGGCGTTATCGACAAGACCTGCTTGGTCTATGGTCAGATGAACGAGCCGCCCGGAGCGCGTCTGCGCATCGGTCTGGCCGGCCTTACCACCGCTGAGTACTTCCGCGATCGCGGCCAGGACGTTCTGCTGTTCATCGACAACATCTTCCGCTTCTCCCAGGCCGGTTCCGAGGTTTCCGCACTTCTGGGCCGTATGCCGTCCGCCGTTGGCTACCAGCCCACGCTGGCTACCGAGATGGGCGACCTCCAGGAGCGCATTACCTCGACCAAGACGGGCTCCATTACCTCCGTCCAGGCTGTCTACGTCCCCGCAGACGACCTGACCGACCCGGCGCCTGCCACGACGTTTACGCACCTCGACGCCACTACGGTTCTTTCGCGTAGCATTTCGTCGCTCGGCCTGTTCCCGGCCATCGACCCGCTCGCGTCTTCCTCCGACGCTCTCGATCCCTCGATCGTCGGCGAGGAGCACTACCGTGTCGCTGTCAAGGTCCAGGAGCTCCTGCAGGAGTACTCCGACCTTCAGGACATCATCGCCATTCTGGGTATGGACGAGCTGTCCGAGGAGCAGCGTCTTACGGTCAACCGTGCCCGTAAGATTCAGCAGTTCCTCTCGCAGTCCTTCCACGTCGCCGAGAAGTTCACCGGCAACCCCGGTGTCTACGTCCGCGTCGAGGATACCGTCCGCTTCTTTCGCCGAGATTGTCGACGGCAAGGCCGATGACCTGCCCGAGCAGGCATTCCGCTATGCTTCCACGATTGAGGACGTGCGCGAGCGCGCCCGCAAGATGGGGGAGAAGTAGGTTATGCGTATCCGCATCGTGTGCCCCGTGAGCCTCGCCTATGAGGGTGACGCTGCGTTTGTGTCGATTCCGTCTACGGATGGCGAGTTTGGCGTTCTGCCTGCTCACTCCAGCGAAATCTGCACGATCGACCGCGGTTACGTTCGCGTTTCCGATAAGGCCATGGGCACTGTCGACCACACGTTTGCCGTGGCCGGCGGCTATGCCCAGGTTGCGGACGATGTCGTGACCGTCCTCGCCGAGCGCGCTTGCGATTTGGCGACCGTCGACGCCGACAAGGTTAAAGCTGATATTCAAGGTTTTGAAGAGAAACTGGGTAATTTGTCGGAGGATGATGCACGCCGCGCCTACCTCTATAATGAAATCGCATGGTGTAAGCTCAAGCTTGCCCAATAGTCAAACGATTTAGCGTTCGACCATTTGCGAACACATCATGCCCGGGATGGCCCAGCCACCCCGGGCATGCTTTTTGAAAGGGTAGACCTTGGATATTATCCGCGTTGAGGGTGGCCACGGCCATCGGAGGCTCCGTGCCCGTCTCGGGTGCAAAGAATTCCGCACTCAAACTCATGGCTGCAACGCTTCTGGCGCCGGGCAAGACAACGCTTCAGAACGTGCCCGATATTTCCGATGTCCACGTTATGGGCAAGGTACTCAAGGGCATGGGCGCTACGATCGATGTTCTCGACGAGCACACGCTCGAGATTGATACCTCTCAGGTCGATTCATGGGAGGCCCCCTACGAGCTCGTTGCCAAGATGCGCGCTTCCACCGCCGTCATGGGACCCCTGCTGGGCCGCTTCCATCGCGCCAAAATTGCCATGCCGGGCGGCTGCAACCTGGGTGCTCGCAAGATCGATATGCACATTCTTGGTCTTGAGGCCCTGGGCGTTGAGTTCGATACCGCCCACGGTTACATCAACGCTAATGCGCCCCAAGGTCTGCGCGGTACCACCGTCACGCTCGAGTTCGCCAGCGTCGGTGCGACCGAGAACCTCATCATGGCCTCTGTGCGCGCACAGGGCACCACGGTTATCGACAATGCCGCCCGCGAGCCCGAGATCGTCGACCTCGCAAACATGCTCAACGAGATGGGCGCTAAAATTGTCGGCGCCGGTACGCCTGTCGTGACCATCGAGGGCGTGGAAGAGCTGCATCCTGTTACCCATCGCGTAGTGGGCGACCGCATCGAGGCCGGTACCTTTATCGTCGCCGGTGCGCTGATGGCCGACGATCGCGGTGTTGACGTCACGGGTTTTTGCCCCATTCACTTTGGGCATGGTTCTCAAGAAGATGGAGCTCATGGGTATCGACTGCGAGCGTATCGAGAACGGTGTCCACGTCAATCGCGCCGAGCGCATCAAGCCGGTCGATATCCAGACGCTTCCGTTCCCGGGTTTCCCGACCGACATGCAGGCGCAGATCATGGTGCTTTCGGCCCTTGCCGACGGAAGCTCCGTAATTACCGAGAACATCTTCGAGAACCGCTTCATGTTCGCCTCCGAGCTCGTGCGTATGGGTGCCGATATTCGTATCGAGAGCCATCACGCCATGATTCACGGCGTCAAGGGCTTCTCGGGCGCACAGGTCACCTCACCCGACCTTCGTGGCGGCGCGGCTCTTGTGGTTGCCGGCCTAATTGCCGACGGCACGACCGAGGTCTCGGCCATCCACCACATCAAACGTGGCTACGAGCAGTTTGTCGAAAAGCTGCAGGCGCTTGGCGCGCATGTCGAACATGCCACCGTTCCCGATCCCGTCATCTACTAATGCAGGTTGCCTATGTTTAACAAGAAGCCCCTAGCGGATAACACCCGAAGACCCTCGACTGGTGCGCAGGCCAAGATCTACAGTCGCGACAATGTTGCACGCTATTCCGAGCGCGCCCGTCAGCGCCGTCGCGGCCGCACAGTTCGCCGTGTCGCGCTCATCGCCGTGCTCGGTGTGTTGCTGAGCGCCACGACCGCTGCAGGTCTGTGGTTTGCCACTATCATGGGCAAGCTTGGCGACTCCAATGTCATTACCAACAACCTGCGCCAGATTCTGGTCGATACCGATGAGGCAAAAGATCCGTTCTACGTTCTGCTTCTTGGTACCGACGGTCGTCCAGGCGAGGATACGTATCGTGCCGACTCGATTATCCTGGCACGCATCGACCCCACGCAAAAGCAGGCGACGCTCATTTCCGTTCCGCGCGACACCAAGGTCGAGTACAAGGGCGAGACCATGAAGATCAACGCCTGCCACACCGTTGGCGGCGCCGAGGCCATGGTCCAGGCGGTCAACGAGCTGTGCGGTGTTCAGATTTCCCACTATGCCGAGGTCAGCTTCGACGGTATGCAGGCGCTGATTGATTCGGTTGGCGGTATCGACATTAACGCAACCGATGATGTTGACGACCCCGAGCACCTGGATATTAAGATTACCGCTGGCCAGCAGCATATGGACGGTGCCACCGCCCTTACCTATGCCCGCTGCCGCTACACCTATGCCGACGGCGATTACACGCGCATGCGCCATCAGCGTCAGGTGCTTGGCGCCCTTGCCAACCAGATTCTCAATAACTTCGATGCCACGAAGATCTTTGGCCTGGTTAATTCGCTGTCCGATATGCTCGTAACCGATATGAGCGTTCAGGATATCGTCTCCACGGTCAATGCCATGCGCGGCATGGATGTCGAGGGCATCTACTCGGCCAACCTGCCTTCGTATGCTGACGACAGCACTATGATCGACGGCGTGAGCTATGTCTTTGTCTACGAAGACGAGCTTAAGGAAATGATGGCCCGCGTCGACGCCGGTGAGGATCCCAAGGGTCCCAACACCATGGGCCTTTCAGACGGCTCCAGCTCCACGATCGGTGACCTCAACAACAATACGTCCGAGGCTACGCATATGGCACCGCGACCTCGTCGGGTGGCTCGGACGATTCCGACGATTCGAGCGACGGCTCCGATTACTACGAAGAGCCCACCGGTGACGGCAACGGCTACGAAGCCAACTATTAGAGTTGCGCGGGCTTACCAGCCCGCGTAGCGGCTCGACGCTGCGCGACGCCCAGAGCGACAATTTGTCATTCAAAAGGCAGGGCATGACCAGAAGGTCAATGCCCTGCCTTTTTCAT
>ENA-OQBI01000007-OQBI01000007.1-human-gut-metagenome-genome-assembly--contig:-NODE-7-length-13322-cov-0.881319_pt1 | contig 13322 bp, 20 predicted proteins | sample MGYA00242744_ERZ504547 | MGnify/ENA primary metagenome ERZ504547 (study PRJEB26092, sample SAMD00036236) | human gut metagenome | host: Homo sapiens | study: EMG produced TPA metagenomics assembly of the... | reverse complement strand
GGCAGGAGAGGAAGATGACAAACTTTCTTTTAAGCAGACAATAAAACTTCTCTTTAGTAATAAATATTTTTCAATGATTTGTGTGATCTATATTCTTCAGCAGCTTCGTGCTTCTATGGTGAATGTAGGAATCTTTTTTATGACATATGTATTGCTGAATAAGAATTTGTTCGGTGTATTTTCATGGGCGAATAATATTCCTTTGATCATTGCACTTGCCGTTACACCTGCACTGGTTTCAAAAATGAAAGGAATGTATAAGTTAAACAAGTATAGTTATATGCTTGCTACAGTATGCCGTTTGATGGTTGCAGTGGCAGGTTATCTGGGAAGTGTTCCGCTGATGCTGTTATTTACAGTTCTTACATCCCTCGGAGAAGGACCGTGGCAGGGAGACATGAGTGCAGTAATTGCACAGTGTTCAGAACATACTTATTTAAAGAGTGGAAAGCGGATTGACGGTTCCATGTTCTCCTGTACTTCATTAGGTGTAAAGCTCGGTGGAGGTATTGGTGTTGCACTTTCAGGCTGGCTGCTTGACATAAGTGGATATATTAACCTTGATAATGCGGTTCAGCCGGATAGCTGTATCAATATGATGTATTTTATGTATCTGTGGCTTCCGTTTATATTTGACATTATTATTACAGTCATTCTTTCATTCCTTAATGTAGAGAGTGCAAATATGAAATTAAAAGAAAATATGCAGAATCAGTAATGAAAATAGCCCCTGGAGTTTGACTTTAGGGGCTATATAGAAAATAAGAAAAAAAGGAGAATTATTATGAACGCTGATATGAAATGGTTAGACAATCCGGAAGTGTTCCGTGTAAACCAGTTGGACGCACACAGCGACCATTGTTACTATATGGATTATGCAGATATGGAAAAATCAGAAAATCCTTTTGATGCAGTCATTAAATGGACAATGGGAGTTTGCTTTAGCAAAAATGTAATGACAGACGGAAAATTTCTATGAGGAAAATTTTGATGCATCTTCATTTGATAAGATTATGGTTCCGGGGCATATCGAACTGGCAGGCTATGACAAAATACGCTATATCAATACGATGTATCCGTGGGAGGGAAAAGAATATCACAGGGGTGCGTATAGTATGGAGAGTACCGGGGACGAGGCAGGAATGTTTTCCGAGGCAGAGTATAATCCTGTCGGATCTTATATCAAACGATTTGATTTGAGTGAGCAAATGCGTGAAAAGAAAATCCGTATCTGTTTTGAAGGTGTGGAAGAAGCGATGTATCTGTGGCTGAATGGTCAGTTTATAGGGTATGCCGAGACAGCTTTACACCTTCTGAGTTTGATCTGACACCATATATTAAGGAAAAAGGAAATGGTACTGGCAGTGCAGGTACATAAGATGAGCACAGCGGCATTTTTGGAGGATCAGGACTTTTTCCGATTTTTTGGAATTTTTAGAAATGTAACTTTAAAAGCAGTGCCAGAGGTGCATTTGGAAGATGTATGGTTTCAGCCAACACTAAACAAGGACAATATAAGCGGCAGGGTATCGGTAAAGATGAAAGTATCTGCTCCAGAAGGAAAGAAAGTATCTGCCCATTTGGTTTTAAAAGACAGAGAGAATAATCAGGTGCAGAGGACAATATCACCTTAGAGGAAAAAGCTGGAAGTCTTGTAGGAGTGATAGATACTGAGGTTGGAAGTGTTAAGGCATGGGATAATTACTGCCCATATCTGTATCACGCATATGTAGAGCTTAGAGGCGAAGATGGAGAAATATTAGAGATAATTCCATATGACATAGGTTTCAGAAGACTGGAAATGATTGACAAGGTAATCTATTTAAATGGTAAACGTCTTGTCATTACCGGAGTAAACCGTCATGAGTGGAGTGCAAAGACAGGAAGAAGCATCAGTATGGATGAAATGACAGCAGACATTGATTGTATGATTAGAAATAATATCAATGCAGTACGCACATGCCATTATCCGGATCAGATACCGTGGTATTACCTGTGTGATAAAGCTGGTATTTATGTAATGGCAGAAACGAATATGGAAAGTCATGGAACATTCCAGAAACTTGGTGCGATTGAACCATCGTGCAGCGTACCTTGTTCTATTCCGCAATGGCGGGAGGCTGTTGTTGACAGGGCTAGGAGTAATTTTGAAACTTTTTAAAAACCATACAGCAATTCTTTTCTGGTCTTTAGGAAATGAATCTTATGCGGGTGATGACATAGAAGCAATGAATACTTACTTCAAGGAAAAGCAGGATGGCAGATTTGTTCATTATGAAAGCTCTTTCTATGACCGTAATTATGAGGAAACCATATCAGATGTAGAGAGCAGGATGTATGCAAAGCCTTATGAAGTGGAGGAATATTTAAATAATAATCCAAAGAAACCGTATCTTTTGTGTGAGTATATGCATGATATGGGTAATTCGATGGGAGGACTTGGTACTTATATGAAGTTAATAGATAAGTATGAGATGTACCACGGTGGATTTATCTGGGATTTCATTGATCAGGCACTTCTCGTGAAAGATGAAGTGACAGGAAAAGAAGTTTTGCGTTATGGCGGGGACTTTGATGATAAGCCTTCTGATTATGAGTTTTCAGGAAATGGAATTGTATTTGCAGACCGTAAGGAAAAACCAGCTATGCAGGAAGTGAGGTATTACTATGGCTTATACAGATAAGAATAAATTGAGAGTTGTATATGGAGATTATACACTTGGTGTACATGGAGATGGGTTTGACTATATATTCTCTTATTCACAGGGCGGTTTGGAGTCTATAGTAAAAAACGGTTATGAATGGCTGTATCGTTGTCCAAAGCCTACTTTTTGGAGAGCATTAACAGATAATGACAGAGGCAGCAGGTTTCACATTAAAAGTGGAAGCTGGCTCGCATCGGATATGTTCATTGACTGTAAAAAAACTGAAGTTATTATGGATGGTGAATTGCAAAAGCAGTATGCTCCGGACAATAACAGCTATGGCGGTGATGTGGCTGCCGGGGAAATAATTGTGAAATATACTTATGAGACTGTCAGCAATCCAGTAACAACAGTCATTGTATCTTATACCATTGATGTAACTGGAAATATCAAGGTGGATGTGGATTACACAGGAGTAAAGGGACTGCCGGAACTTCCGGTATTCGGAATGAGGTTTATTATGCCGACACTTGCAGATAAATATATGTACAAGGGATTATCGGGGGAAACCTATCCGGACAGAAAGGCAGGGGCAGAAAAAGGAATTTATGAGGTATCAGATTTGAGCCTGACACCATATCTGGTTCCACAGGAATGTGGTATGAGAATGGATACAGAGTGGCTGGAGATTACAAGACATACAAGTCTTGATAATAGCAGAACGGATAGTTCACCACAGACATTAAGAATAGAAGAAAACGACAAGGCATTTGCTTTTTCGTGCCTGCCTTATACAGCATCAGAGATTGAAAACGCAACACACCATGAGGAACTGCCACCAGCAAGAAGAACAGTCCTTTGTGTCTATGGTGCAGTAAGAGGAGTCGGTGGAATTGATAGCTGGGGAAGTGATGTGGAAGATGATTATCGGATTAGTGCAGAAAAAGACATTCACTATTCCTTCATTATCCGCTAAGTTTGTTTGAGGAGTTGCTTGCAAGTGTTATTGGTATATGAGAACAGAACTGATGGAATAGTGGTAGAGTGGAAGAAAACAGTGCATTTTCCACCACATTTACATGAAGCAATAGAGGTAGTGTATGTAACGGATGGGGATATTGAACTTGGAGTTGGACAAGAATTGTATCACATGGATGAGGGTGATTTTGCAATCGTGTTTCCAAACGTAATACATCATTATCAAGTATTTGGGAAAAAAGAAAACAAGGTAATATACCTGTATCTTGATCCGACACTGTTTCCTTCCTATTATAAAGAGTTGCAGATATACAGCCCGAAGAACCCGGTTGTAAAAAAAGAGCAAGTGCATCCTGATGTAGTAAATGCCATAAAATATCTGGCAGGAATAACAGAGGGGAATCCCATGCTGATACAGGCTTATGTACAGATGATTCTTGCCCATGTTTTCGCAGAAATGCCAATGGTTGATAAAAGCACAGTAGGGAGTGATGACCTGATTTATAATGCGGTAGAATATGTAGCTAAAAATTTTAGAGAGAAAATCAGTCTTGAAAAAATGGCATACGATTTGTGTGTAAGCAAATATGTGTTATCAAGAATGTTTGCAAAAACATTTCACTGTAATTTTAGTAAATATGTGAATGGAGTCCGGTTAAATTATGCAGTTGCGGCACTGGAAAACACAATGGATTCCATTACAAATATATGTCTTGATTGTGGGTTTGAAAGTCAAAGAACTTTTAACCGTGTTTTTAAGGATAGATACAAGATTACACCAAGAGAGTACAGAAAAAGGATGGAACACAATAATAGAAACGGCAGCTTGGGGGTACGCAGATGATTAAATATCTTACAATGACGATTGAAAAACAAAAAAACATAGCTTTGATTGCTCATGATGGGAAAAAACAGGATATGTTGAAATGGTGTATGGACAATAAAGAAATTTTACAGCAACATAATCTGTCAGGAACCGGAACGACTGCGAGAATGATAGCAGATCATGTAGGATTAAAGATAAAAGGATATAACAGTGGTCCATTAGGTGGAGATCAGCAGATAGGGGCAAAAATTGTAGAGGGAAATATCGACATGGTTATTTTCTTCTCCGATCCACTGGCAGCACAGCCACATGATCCAGATGTTAAGGCACTTCTTAGAATTGCACAGGTGTATGATATACCGATTGCAAATAATATTGCAACAGCGGATTTTATGATTCATTCCACGCTTATGAATGAACAGTATTCACATCAGATTGAAAATTTTAAAAATACTGTGGATGTCAGAGTAAAAGAAATGCAGTGATGGATATGATAAATAGCCAAAAAACGTCCGCAAATAGAATTTACAACAGAATATAAAGCAGATAAAGACGAATGGTATCAGATGTGCCATTCGTTTTTTTAATAAAAGCACAAATTAACCTACTTACGAGCATAAAATGATGTGCGTTGGGTTGTTTTCTGGACTATGAGAATCAAAGTCCCATTGATATGATTAACATGGAAAAGAGGTGCAAAATCTTGGACACAGGAAGAAAAGATGCCAATATACAGATAGGAAAGAGACTAAGAGAGGCAAGACTGAATATGAACCTCGAAAAGTCAGAAATTGCGGATGTATTGGGTGTTACGGTGGAACATTATCGAAAGCTTGAGGCGGGTATAACGGGGAATATCTGTAGATAAAGTGTTGACACTCTATCATAAATATGGAATTGATCCTACATATCTGATAACAGGTGAGAGCAGTATGAAAGATTTTAATCTGGATTACTATGTTGCAAACAGCACAAAGGAGCAGAGAAATGAGTTCTTTGACCGTGTGCTGGCTTATTTATCTAAGTTGATTAGATAAATTGAAGTGCTTCCTACTTCCAAGCCCGAAAAGGAGGAAGTGTTATGCTTAATATTGCGGTCTGTGATGACAGCAGAACAGATGTAGAAATGCTGGAAAGTGCTTTTGATAAGTTAGCGCAGTACCAGTTTTCTTATGAAGTGTATTTTACAGCGAAGGAGTTGCTGAAGCATGTTATAGATTATGGAGAAATGTATCATCTGTATATATTTGACATTGAAATGCCGGAGATGAATGGTTTGCAGCTTGCAAAAGAAATCCGGAAAATAGATGCCAAAGCATTGTTTGTATTCCTGACTGGATATACTCAGTATGTTATGGATGTTTTTGAGGTTATTACCTTTGACTATATTTCTAAACCGATTACAGTGGAAAAGCTGGAGTCCGTTCTTTTAAAAGCCATGCAGTATCTTCATATGATAAAGCGTGACTTTGTCTTTCAGTTCCGAAAAAATCAGTTTCGTATTAGCTGCGATGATATTGTGTATTTTGAGAAGAAAGGTCGTCAGGCAGTGATACATACGATTTCAGAAAATTTCAAGGCAAATATGACAACTGAAGAAATATGGAAACAGCTTGATGATAAGGTTTTTGCCCATATTCATGTATCATATATCATCAATCTTGGGCATATCAGGGCGATTGATGGAGATGAAGTAGTGATGGACAATGAAGAAAGACTTCTGATTGCCCGCTCCCATAAGCAGAATTTAAAAGAAAAACATATGGAGTTTGTAAGGAGGATGGTTTAAGGATGGAATATGTGATACGCTTTGCCATCAGCCTGTTTGATCTGGCAGTGTTTATGTATTATTTTCATTCCAATAAGAAAATGAAACCAGTATCAAAGGTATGGATATGGGCTGGATTTACCATTGCTGCAATTATATGGACATTTGTCAGTAGCATAAAAAATCCGTATCTGAATCTTGCGACTCTTTTGATTGTGCTTATACTGTTATCATTTTATTATGAATCAGGAATGTGGACGAGAATTATAAATATTGTGACATTCATGGGTATTGGAATGCTGTTTGAACCTGTAGCCTTGCTGTTACTCCATGCTATGAATTTTCATATGGGAGAAAGTTATAAATATTATTTTGTAATGGTAATATGCAGCTTTGTTCGTGGAAATGTGATGTATATTCTGTCAAAATTGATTTCAAAGAAAGGGATGCAGATTGCTGATTTTCCGAAAGAAATTTTGGGTGTGCTTGTTATGGTATTTGCCTTTACGGTGTTGAACTGCTGCTTTGTTATTCTTTTGTCATTGGAAGCTGGCAGTGAAAAAAGCCTGCTTATGTGTGCCAGTATTGTAATTTCCATTGTCCTGACAGATTATTTTATGCTGTATATGATGGAACGTTTTAATTATCTTGTGCAAAAACAGTATGAGGATGCAATGTACAGGGAAGAAATGCACTATAAAGACATCTATTATGAAGAAGCAGAAAAACAGAATAAGGAAGTGCAGAAGTTAAAGCACGATATGAAACATAAATTGCATGAACTGTATCATCTGTTGGAAAATAGTGATGGGCATGAACTTTCAGAGAAAATCGGTGCGATGTGCATAGAATTTGAGCAGATAGATGAAAAGCAGTATTCTGATAATCCAATCGTAGATCTGTGCTCCGCATTAAATTTGGCAGGGCAAAGGCAAGGGGGATAAAAGTAGAAACATCTATTCGTATTCCAAAGAAGATGCAGCTTGATCATGGGGATATAGGTGTATTGTATGGAAATCTTGTGGATAATGCGGTAGAAGCCTGTAGCAAGGTGCCGGAGGGACAGCGTTTTGTAAAGATTGAAAATAAGTACCAGTCGGGGATTTTGCTTCTTGTAATAACAAACAGCAAAACAGGAAAGAAAAATAAAAGCCTGAAAACAACCAAGAAAGATAATATCAGACATGGGCATGGTGTTCAGAGTGTCCGTAAAGTGATAGAAAAATACAATGGAACGGTCAGTTTTACAGATAAAGGGGATATATTTGAGGTTTCAGCAATGCTCTATGGAATTGAAGTGAAGGAATAAATGCAAAGCGTTACACTTAAATGTCAATCTGTTACACTTTGCCGCATTTTCCTGTAAAGTATGATATAGTGCATTCATCAAATGCAAAGGAGGACATACATATATGTCAAAATTAAGAAGATTGATGAACCGACTCAGTCATGGAGCATTAACCAGCGTGGCAGCACTTGCCCTTACGGTAACTGCAACCAATATGAACCGTTGCTGCTGGTTTATTTTCGGACAGGACAAGTTACCGGATAATGCGAAAAAACTTAGAAAATTTTAAGGTGGTAACAGGGTATGATTGCTAAATTTGCAAAGAAGATAAATGAAATATTGATACAAAAGGAGATTGTGCAAAAAGAGGATGCAGAACTGTACCAATATGGGATAGAAAATGGCATTGTTGTTGCAGGAAACCTTTTGGCTTCTGGAATATTTGGCATTGTGACGGGGAGACCGGGACTTGTTCTGGTCTTCCTGTTATTTTATGCCTCGTTGAGAAGCTATAGTGGGGGCAGCCACTGTAAGAGTAGAATCGGCTGTTTTTTGATATCAATGGCAATTTTATTTATTCCGGTTTATACATATGAGCCTGTAATGAAAAAATGTTCCTAATGCCGTGATTTTATTGATCGGAGTTCTTGCAGTGGTAATTATTATTGTCCTTGCCCCAGTGGAAAGTATCAATAAACCTCTTGATGAGGAAGAAAGAAAGTATTATGCAAGGGTAACACATTGCATAACAGCATTGCAGGTATGTGTTCTTATCATTTTATTTTGTTTGGATCTACAAGATTATTTTTATGCTGGGTATGTGAGTATAGTCCTGATAGCAGTATTTATGGTTATGGGAAAGATTGCAGTGAAACGATATGTGCAATAGCAAAATGTATTAAAAATAGGTATTGATATATAATTTTGTAGACGAACATGGGATATTAGCAATATAGAGTAATGGTTAAAATTTTGGATAAAGATGCCGAAATATAATAAAAAATAGGAAAATATACAAAAAATAATCCAACCAAATGAAAGAAGTATGTCAAATTTGTGTGTGGAAGGGGATGAGCATATGTTCAGAATTGCTATATGTGATGATGAAAGACAATTTAGAAAACGCATTCATGATATTTTAATAGAATATATGAATGAAAATGATATATTATACGAAATTGATGAATTTGAATCAGGAAAGGATTTATAAGTTTAGGTATCAATCTAGCAAAGTATGATATTGTTTTTCTGGATGTAAATATGGATGAACTGGATGGAATGGAAACTGCGCAGAAAATAAGAAAAGTCAGCAATGATGTTTTTATAGTTTTTGTTACAGCATTTATTACATGTGCCCCTCAAGGATACAGCGTAGGAGCTATAAGATATATTCTGAAAAAGAATGTAAATTTTCCGGAACTAATATTTGAGTGTATGGATGCAATCAGCTTGAATATGAATTATGTAGCCCAAAAGAAGAAATTTAACTTTAATGAGGGTACAAAGATTGTAGCATTAGAGCGTTTGTTATACATAGAGAGCAGATTGCATAAACTTGAGTTTTACATTATGGAGGACAAGTTAAAAAAATATTCAATATATGGCAAACTAGATGAGCTGGAAAAAGAGTTGCAAGGTAATGATTTTATCCGGATACATCAAAGTTATCTGGTTAATATGAAGCATATTGAGAAAGTCAGCCGGTATGAGGCGTTATTGAACAATGGTATTAAGTTGGAAATTCCAAAAGCACGATATAAATTTGTTGAAGAAACATTTGTTTCGTATAAAGGAGAATTGTAGATGCTGATTAGTTACATTCAAAGTATTATGATGATAATATTGGAGGTAATATGCTGCAAAATATTTTTTGAAAGTTTTGCTGAAAAGAGATCAAAAAATAATTATAGAAATTATAGTATTATTTTAGGAATTGTGGTATGTGAATATGTAATAGCTTCATTATTTTATGATAAGTTTATCTTGAAACAAATATTGGCTATAGTTGCTGTTGCGGTGTTTATGTGCTTTTATTTTAAAATTCATTTCGGAAAAGCAATAATCTTATCATTATTATTTCAGGCATTGCTGCTTTCTGTAGACTATTTTACACTATGGTTAAATGTTTCTCTTTTTGATAGTATAGCAGAAATTAGCAGGTTGCATTTTGTAGGTGGAAGTTTAATAACGGTTTTGGGAAAAATAATTCTTTTCCTAGTTGTTTTGCTTATCAGGAAGAAAGTAGGAGGGGAGTCCTCGGATGTTTTAAGAAGTACAGATTGGCTTCGATTTATTTTTTTCCCAGTTTTTACAATCTTCACAGTTATTGCATTGATCATGACATCTGGAAACATTGAGAATCAAAAGCAGGAAAATGTATTCTTGGTTATAGCATTGTGTTTAGCAGGGATGAATATAGTTGTGTTCTATATGATAAATGATATATTAAAACGTGAAATTAAGATTCGTGAAAATGAAGTGTTTCAACTGAAAGCACGAAATCAGACAGACATGTACCGTTCTATTTCAGAAAATTTTGTTAAACAACGGAAAAAAACACATGAATATAAGAACCAGATTATGTGCATTGAGTCTTTGATAGAGATGGAAAATTATGATGAACTAAAGGATTATGTGAAAAGTATAAGCGGAAATTTGAGTACAGAGTTAGATTATATTAAAACAAATAATGTGATTATTGATGCTATATTAAATAGCAAATATAAGGAAACATTGGATAAAGGCATCGTATTTATCTTTCAAATCAATGATCTATCAGGAATTAAAATGTGTGATGAGGATATTGTTGTTATATTATCGAATCTTTTGAATAATGCAATAGAGGCTTGTGAAAAGTGCTCAGGCAAAAAATTTATGAAAATGAAACTGGTTAAAGAGAAAGACAACATTATTATATCTGTAAAGAATACATATGATGGTAAACTTAATATTAAAGATGGAGAAATACAGACCTCAAAGAAATATGAAATGGATGAGCATGGGGTTGGAATAAAAAATATAATTGAGGTTATAAACAAAATATCAAGGCTCTTATGCTATGCGAAACGATAATAATGAGTTCTACTTCTCAGTTATATTGCCAAACTAAGATGAACTTTAAAAAAGTGATTTGCTTCCAGTAAATCACTTTTTGTCATTTTCTGCAAAAAAAGGTCACTTTCTGCAATGGATATTGTTTTGTAAACAGATAAAGTTATACTTAATTTGGCAGGAGGCATAAGAGTGAAAATAAAGTAGATTTTTGGGCGCACTTATATAAGGGTTCATAAAACCCTGTTTTTACAAGTATAGAAAGCAGAAAAAATGTTAGTTATCGTTGCGTTTCACTAACTTAGAGCTGTCGTAACCAAGGCTTTCAAGGTAAGCAAACACATTGTTCTCATTCAAGACGACACTCTCTACATGATTCTGAGGGTCCATCAATTCCTCATAGTCAGTAGGGGTAAAGGGCTTCTTTTCTGAAACCATGTGGTAAATACAGACCATCATCATTCTTGCAATGGCAATGATTGCCTTTTTGTGTCCACGTCGCTTTTTGATTCGACCATATTTGATTGCAAAATAAGGCTGCTTTTTGCTCTTAATTGCAGCAAGGGCACATTGAACCATCATTGGTTTCAGGTAATCGCCTGCTTTGGCAATGCGGACAGACTTTTTTCTTACCAGCGGATTCATTGTTGGCAGGAGAAAGTCCGCACCAGGAACACAGATGTTTTGCATCATCAAAAATATCCATATCAACGCCTGTTTCTGCAAGAACAATCGTGGAACTTAACTCTGTCATGCCGGGCATGGTACTGACAAACTCCACGAACTCGTAATAAGGCTTGATGCGGACATAGAGTTCCACTTCGGTCTGGGTAATCATATCATCGAGATATTCCAGATGCCCCCGGGCAAGCTCTAGTTTTTTAGCCTGATCTGTTTCAATAGTGTAGCCTTTGATGGCTTCGATGATTTCATCAGACTTGGATTTAGCCCCTTTCTTTATGAGTTTGCGGACAGCTTTTTCATCCATGGAATCGGCAGTATGCTCCAATAGATAAGAGATGATTTCAGTTGCTGTCTTGCCAAAAGGATCAGAAAGAACACTGGCAATGCCGACATTGGAAATGGTCATACAGTTCTGGATGCGATTCTTCTCGGAAGACTTCATGCAGACCAGCTTGAAACGGTATCTGGAAAGTTCCCTAAGCTGACGAAAATCTTTTGGAGGAATAAAGGAACATCTGACAAGATCAAATTTGTAGAGGTCGGCAATCCATTTAGAATCCTTTTTGTCCGTTTTCTTGCCTTTAATGGCTTTGACATACTTCGGATGTGTAAGGCAGACATCAATGTCATTTTCGAGATAATTAAAAATAGGAATCCAATACTTTCCGGTGGATTCCATACAAACATGATAGCAATTATTCTCGATAAGCCAGTTGTGAAACCTTTGAATATCTGAGTTGATGGTTGAAAAAGATTTTTGCAGATATTCGGATATGCCGTCCTTATTGGTAGTTACGATGGTTGCAACGATAACATTTTTGTGGACATCAAGTCCACAGCAGATGGAGTATTTTAACTTCATCATTAAGTATCACCACCTTAATAAAAAGGGAATAGCAACATTGACTGTCATCCTGCGACTGAATAAACATGGTTTATTACCAATGATAAGAGTCCGGGCTCAATGTCCACTTGTTTGTGCTTGTAAGGATGACGGCACATATAACTATACGGGGTCGAAATAAATTCGCCACTTCTCCTTCCGTGCTCTGTAGTGTATTGCTATTCCTTGAAAGAATTATAAATCAAAGAGTGGAGGGGCACAACATTTTTCATAACTTGTTTGTGCCTTGAGCGAAGCGAAAGGAATGACAAAAACTATGATTGAAAAAATAGCTGATGATTTAATTGGTCAGATGACTGAAGCAAGGTTAATTGACAAAGAGATGGAAGCAAGATATGTTTATGTTTTTATCTGTTGGATAGAGAAATTTATTACTGTTGGCAGTATTATCGTAATCAGTTTGATGTTTCACAAGCTGCTCCCAACTATATTTTTTCTTGTGTTTTTCTTAGAATTAAGAAAGAAAACTGGCGGATATCATCTGGACAAGTTTTATAGATGTTATTTAGCATCCATTGTTTCTTATTTAGTTATCGTGATTATAAGTGAAAAATTGTCAGAACATCCACAATGGTTATTTGCAATAGTACTACTTGCTATAACAGGGATAGGATTGATTGGTACAGCGAATCATCCTAATATGCACATGACATCAGATGAATTGATGGAATCGAAAAAATCTGCGAGGACTATTGTTTTACTTGAGGGGTGCATAATACTTGGCTGTGTTCTGTTAGATGCAGATATGGTTTACGTTAGTTATATGGCAATAGCTGTTATATTATGTGCAGCTTTGCTGTGTATAGCAAAAATTTTTAAACAGGAGGTGAAAGAATGAAGAAGGTTAATAAGAAAGTGTTGAAGGTTGTAGAACATGTCATGAGAAATGAAGCTGTATATGGAATAGATAGATTCCCGCCTGCATGCATGGGAATATTTCATCAGCCGAAACGTCCGATTATCCAGAAGAAAAGTGAAAGATAGTTAACTGGCGTGTTTTACTATTATATCTGTAGCCATAGATGCTATAGGAACTTAATTGTTTATTCCAAGATGACAAGTATAAAAAGGAGGTACTGATATGTTAAAAAAATTAAGAAAGTTATTGCATTTGCATTAGCATTGACTATGTTAATGGGTATGGGAACAATGGTGTCAGCAGCAGAAAAGGAGAGTAG
>ENA-OQBI01000005-OQBI01000005.1-human-gut-metagenome-genome-assembly--contig:-NODE-5-length-15160-cov-0.915985_pt1 | contig 15160 bp, 15 predicted proteins | sample MGYA00242744_ERZ504547 | MGnify/ENA primary metagenome ERZ504547 (study PRJEB26092, sample SAMD00036236) | human gut metagenome | host: Homo sapiens | study: EMG produced TPA metagenomics assembly of the... | reverse complement strand
GAGATGGATAAATCAGACTGTTACAATCCATTTTCCTATATCAGAGAGGAAACTGATGTGGTGAAGCTGATTACCAATCTTATCAGTAATACCACACCAAAAGGCTCAACACCGAGTGATCCGTTCTGGGAGAAAGCGGAAGGCTTGTTTTTACAGGCAATTTTCTATTATGTGTGGCTGGAGGTGCAGCCTGCAAAGCGAAACTTTGAGACAGTTTTGAAGCTGCTTGGAGAAGCAGAGGTCAAGGAACCGGGAAAGGCTTCAAAGCTGGATGTCCGTATGAAGTTTTTAGAGGAGAGTTCGCCGCTTGGAGCAAACCACCCGGCAGTCAAACAGTATAACAAATGTATGAGGGGTGCCGGAGATACTGTCCGTTCCATTATCATCAGTGCAAACTCAAGACTTGCATTTCTTGAAAATAAGCAGGTTTTACGCCTACTCTCCAAAGATGAACTGAACCTGTCTGATATCGGCATTGGAGTCAATGGAGATGGGGAGACAAAGACAGCACTGTTTTGTGTAATCCCGGATAGTGATAAATCCTATAACTTTATTATTGGACTACTTTATACGCAGATATTTCAGGAACTGTACTATCAGGCGGACTTTAACTGTGGCGGCAGACTTCCAATTCATGTGACCTTTATGTTAGACGAATTTGCGAATGTCGCATTGCCGGATGACTTCTGTTCATTGTTATCGACAATGCGAAGCAGGGAGATTTCAAGTATTATCATAATACAGAACTTTGCCCAGTTAAAGGCACTTTTTTAAGGACACCTGGGAGACAATTCCAGGCAACTGCGATACTTTCATCTACCTTGGCGGCAACGAGCAGTCAACGCATAAGTACGTCTCAGAGCTGCTTGGAAAAGGTACGATTGATAAGAAGTCAAGCGGTGAGACAAAGGGCAGACAGGGAAGCTCTTCGAGGAATTATGATGTATTAGGCAGGGAACTGTTTACACCCGATGAAGTCAGAAAGCTGGATAACAAAAAGTGTATTATCTTTATCCGTGGATTTGATCCTATCATGGACAATAAGTTCATACCATTCAATCATCCGATGTTTAACCAGACAGCAGATGGCAAGGGAGAGCCTTATGTTCATCAGATAAGAGGAGCAGATAATCTTATCGGTCCGCCATTTGAGATTCTTTCAGACAAGGCGGTTAAGTATTATGAAAAGCTGAGGGATAAGGGCGAGAATGTGTATATAGATTCTCTTACCTATGAGCAGTTTATGATGCTTGGTGATGCGGAATTAAGCAGAAGATTCTCCATGCAGGATGAAGCAGAGCAGAAAGCAAAGATTGACAGGGAACAGGCAAATGAGCTTGAGTATGTCGATGAATCGCAGAAGTCGGAAGCAACAGAAAGTGCCAATGCTTCTAGTGGAAGTGCTGGTGCTAAGCCTGTAAGAAATCCTGAGAGGGAAAAGCCTAAGTGGGAAGATACCATTACAAATCGTATGCTTCACTGGTCATATACACCTGAACAGAAAGAAGAGCTCAAGATGGCACTTGCGCAGGTGTTCCGAAAGCAACGATACTGACTTACTTTTATCCGGAGGTAACTGCTGAGAAGATGAGTCTTATCGAATGAAGCAGTAAATTATCGCATAGGCATGGAAGTTATGCTATACTGTAGATATGCGATATACAAGTATTTTATGAAAAGGATGTTATCATATGAAAACAATACAAGAGTTAATTGAAGAAGGTATAAAGATTAAAACTACATGTGCACAAACAAATATTCAAACCATAGTGCGAGGTGATGTATATGCAGATTGGTTAACTTACTGCGAAAGATTACTGCGTCAGCAATTTCCTGATGATCCACAAACAATAGAGTTTTGTGAAATAGCAAGAAAAGCGAATGGAAATGATGTAAAAGTGCTTGAACGATTAATTGGTATTCTCAAGGCATTTGCTGATATACCGCCGATAGTACTAACTGAACCTATTGATATAACACTTAAAAAAATATGTACTAATTTTCATAAATGTGCAAGGTCTATTTTAAATCGTCACTCAAAACGTGCGACATTAGAAATCAATGACGAGTATGATGTCCAAGATTTACTGCAAGGAATATTACGTCTTTTTATTGATGATATTCGTCCAGAGGATTATGTGCCAAGTTATGCAGGAGGAAACTCAAGAATAGATTTTTATTTACCTAAGTATGAAACATATATTGAAACAAAGATGACTAGAGAAGGATTACGAGATAAGGAAGTAGGTGAACAATTAGCTATTGATATAGCTCGTTATGGAGATAAATGTAAACTCTTGTATGCTTTATTTATGACAAAGGAAGTTTTCTAAGTAATCCGTATGGACTAATTTCAGATTTAGAGGCACTTAGTTCTGACAGGTTACAGGTAAAAGTATATATCGCACCAATTTAACTAACAATTTGTAAGAGAGACTTCGGATTAGAATCGGTTGGCGTTTGTTAGCTTATAATATTTCTATCCAATTTTATTATAGATTGCACAGCACTTTAGCCAATAACAGGTTAAGGTGCTTTTTTCATGCCATAAAAGGAGGTGGTTGAAGCACAACGCATCGGGGAAAGCCCGATTAATCATTACTACAGGCATTGCCTGATAATCATATAGTAAAAAAAACAAAGACAGAGAGGAATGTATATATTCCATTCGGAAATCAGCCGGATTGGAATGTGTACATTCCTTTCTGGCTTTTTTCCATATCTGTCACACATCAAGAAAAAGGAGATTTTTATCATGAGAAAAGAACAGATTACAGTAACTAACAATTCAGTCTGCAATAGCGCAGAAAACAAGGGTTTGGAGGGAAAAGGCATGAAGAGAAGATTACTTCATTTTAAGAAAAGAATGGTTCCGGCAGTATCCGGAGCACTTATGGGAGTGATGCTTATGAGCACTACCTGTTTTGCAGCAGGTACAGGTACTTCCGCAGTAACACAGCCACTTGAGAACTTAAAGACACTTATTATTGCTGTCATTGGTGCGGTTGGTGTCATCATTCTTGCAAAGAATGTTATGGAGTTCGCACAAGCCTACCAGCAGCAGGATTCATCTACCATGAACTCTGCACTGAAAGGAATTGTAGCAGGTGTCATGATGGCTGGTATTTCAACAGTACTGACATTCTTAGGATTCTAAGATGGGGGAAAAAGTTCCCCTTTTAGTAAAAGGAAAGAGGTGAATAACAAGTATGGATATTTTTAAGCTTGGAGACAAGATCCTTGCACTTCTTGAGGCGGTGTTTGGGTTTTGGAACAATCAGATATCCCTGGTCTTTGCAATGCTTGGACAGTCACCGGTCAGTTTCAAGGGCGGAGGTCCCTGGGCAGTTATTGAGGGTATTGAGCCGGTCTTTGTAGCGGTCGGTTCATCCCTCGTTGTGCTGTTCTTTGTTATCGGTTTCTGCTCGGAAAGCATAGATGTAAAAGATGAGATGAGGTTTGAGTCTATATTTCGTATGCTTATCCGACTGGGACTTGCAGAATGGTTTGTTGCAAATAATGTCACGATCATGAAAGCGTTTTTTACTTCCATAGGAAATCTGGTAGGACTTATATCTGCCGGGACAACGACACAGCTTGCTATTGACAGTACACAGGCAGATATCATTAAGGAACTTGGATTTGGTGAAAGTCTAGTAATGCTGATACTTACAGCTTTGCTTGCAATCATCATTATTATCTGTGGATTTTTCATCATTTACACAGTGTATTTCAGGTTCTTAAAGATACTGATTATTGTGCCGCTCGGTGCGATTGCCTGCTCCACGATGGCAGGAAACAGAATGGTCAGTCATACAATGGCTACCTACTGCAAATATTTTCTTTCGTGTGTGTTTGAGGCAGTAACGATGGCACTTGCGATTGTGGTATGTAATGCATTTATCAATGCAGGCTTCCGGCATTTACAGGAAGTTATGCTGACTGGGCACAGACGCTTATTTATTTGTGTGAAATGACATTTACGATAGCAATGACTGTTGGAAGTGTGAAGGGTGCACAGACACTTACAAGCAAGGCATTTGGATTATAGAAGGAGGCAGAAATGGATAATGAAAAGAAACAGGTTACTTATAATTCAAGCATAACCGGAGAAACGCAGGTGACATTTGATATCCAGCAGTATATGAATAACATGGCAATGTTTATCGGTCTTATGTGTAATGAAGATGGATATGAGGAGCCTTTTGGGGATGTGACTGTGAATTTGTCGGTTGCAGCACCAAATTACTGCGGATATCTGAATGTGAATGACATGCCGGATATTGAAAAGTTTATTACAGATAACGACCTTGGAGATGTTACTGGATTCACGCAAAGGAGCGGGTTCTGTGAATATCCTCTTTATCTGTTCAATGTAGACAAGCTTAGGGAACTGTGTCCGGATGGAATGGATAAGTATGAGGCGAATATTGGAATGACAAGAAAGCCGGAGAAAAAGGATTTATCAAGATAGGAGGAAGCGACAATGGTAATCGAAGTAAACAAGGATATTGACCGCTATCAGGAATCGGTTGCAATGGGACTTACTGCAAGGCAGCTTATATTTTCCATTGCAAGCGTAGTGGTTGGTGGCGGTATCGTCCTTCTTCTTTACAAGTATATCGGTCTTACGGGTTCTGCTTATGTGGCAATCCCCTGTGTGGCACCGATTGCACTTGGTGGTTTCTATTCCTTTAATGGGATGAATTTCTACGAGTATATGGGAAAGAAACTGCATTTTATGTTTGGCAACAGGGCGCTTACCTATGTATCAACAGAAGGAGAGCCTGCAATAAAGCAGTTAGAAGCAGAACAGAATGAACAGGTAAAGAAGAAAGGCAGAAAGGCTGAACCGGAGACTGTAACAGCTGATTCGGCTGTAAAGAAGCAGGAGGAGTTTGAAGCGATGAAGAAAAAGACGAGAAACATGCTGCTTGGACTTGTCGCAGTCATTGTGGCGGCAGTAGCAGGCATTGCAGCATATAAGGCAATGCATTAGAAACGAATAGTATCTGACCGCAAGGTCGGGAACACAGCCCGCAGGGTGAAGTTCCCGGCGGGCTTTCATTATAAGAAAGCGAGGTTAGAGACATGGGTTTATTTACAGACGGATTTAAGTTATTAAAGAAGGCGAGTGAGCCTTTGTATAAGACACCTAAATCCATTCAGGAAACCATAGAGATTATGGCGGTGGCTGAAAACGGTATTTTTGAAGTAAGCAGGAATAAGTATTCCAAGTGTTACCGCTTTCAGGACATCAATTACACAACGGCAACGGAGGATGAGCAGATCGGCATTTTTGAAAGATACTGCAAATTCTTAAATTCGCTGGACTGTAATTATAAGATTACGATCAACAATAAGAACAAAAACATGGATGAACTCCGTGACAAGGTTCTGATTGCTGAGAAAAACGATGGCTTCAATAATTATAGAAGTATCTACAATGACATCATTGAGGAGAAGATTATTGAGGGCAGACAGGGGATTGAACAGGAAAGATACCTGACGATCACGATTGAGAGAAAGAACTTTGAGGAGGCAAAGGCACAGTTTGCCACACTTGAGGCAACAATACACAAGGCTTTCATTGAACTGGGGGCGGAGATTGTGCCGCTTAACGGCAATGAAAGGCTGAAAGTGCTCTATGACTATTACCATCTTGGCGATGAGGGCAGTTTTGATTTGATATCAAAAAGGCAAAAGAAAGGTCGGAGCAGATTTTAAGAATGATTTATGTAATGGTATGGTGAAATATTTCCCAGACCATTTTGAGGACGAGAGTAAATACTGCAAGGCACTTTTCATTAAGAAGTATCCCAGCAGTTTATCTGACAGATTTATCAATGAGATTACTTCCCTTCCGGTACACTCCATTACCAGTATTGATGTAGTGCCTGTGCCAAAGGATTTGACCACAAAGGTGCTTCAGAAGAAATATCTTGGTATTGAATCGGATATTATCAAGCAGCAGAGAGTCCGTAATAAGAACAATGACTTCTCCACAGAAATCTCTTATGCAAAGAGAACGGAGAAAAAAGAGATTGAGGCAATTATGGATGATGTTCGTGAGAATGACCAGTGTCTTTTCTTTGTAGGAGTTACCATTATCCTTATGGCAGAAAGTAAGAAGGAGCTTGAGAGTGTCTGCGAAACAGTAGAAACAATCGGAAAACGTAACAGTTGTACGATTGATACACACTACTTAAAGCAGAGGGAAGCTCTCAACACAGCACTTCCGATTGGTGTAAGACAGGTGGAGACAATGCGTACCCTTCTTACCCAGTCGCTTGCGGTGCTTATGCCGTTCAATGTGCAGGAACTGAATGACAGCACAGGTAATTATTACGGTATCAACCAGATCAGTAAGAATGTAAATATCGGTAACAGAAAGAAGCTCATCAACGGAAATGGCTTTGTATTCGGAGTGCCGGGTTCCGGCAAATCATTCTTCTGTAAGATGGAAATGGGCAGCGTATTTTTATCGGGGGATGATGAGATTATCGTCATTGATCCGATGAACGAATATTTTGATATTGCACAGACTTATGGCGGAACCGTGGTAAATATGTCCACATACACGGACAACTATGTAAATCCGCTTGAGATGGATGTGTGGAGTCTTGATCCGAATGATTCAAAGGGAATGATAAGGGAAAAAGGGGAATTTATGCTTGGTCTTTGTGAGCAGTGTAATCGGGACAGCTTAAATTCCAGACAGAAATCAATCATTGACCGCTGCGTGAGAAAGATGTATATCGACATCGCAAGGGGCAGGGAAAAGTATATTCCGGTAATGAGTGACTTCTACGATATCCTTATGGAACAGCCGGAGGACGAAGCAAAGGATATCGCATTGTCTTTGGAACTTTTTGTAAATGGTTCCCTCAATATCTTTAACCATCAGACAAATGTTGATGTAGATAACCGATTCACGGTATATGGTATCAGGGACTTAGGCACGGAACTTAGTCCTATCACAATGCTTGTTATGATGGAGTCCATTCAGAACAGAATTGTAGAAAACGGGCAGAAGGGCAAGGCAACCTGGCTCTATATTGATGAGTTCCACGTCCTGCTTAATTCGGAGTATTCTGCAAAATATTTACAGCAGCTCTGGAAGAAGGTGAGGAAACAAGGTGGACTGTGCACGGGTATCACTCAGAACGTCGTGGATCTTTTACAGAACTACACCGCCACTACAATGCTTGCAAACTCGGAGTTTGTTGCACTCTTAAAGCAGGCGAATACAGACAGTTCCAAGATGGCAGAGGTTATCGGTGTATCAGAGGCACAGCTTCGTTTCGTAACCAATACTGCATCGGGAATGGGACTTATCAAGTGTGGTTCCGTGGTAATTCCGTTTGATAACCAGATCAGCAAGGACACTGACCTTTACAGACTGTATAACACCAATATCCACGAAAAGATTGCGGAGCAGAAGAAAAGGGAGGCAAAATTTGCTGATTAGAATTGCAATGTATCAGCCATTTGGACTAAGTTCCGGATGGCTACTTTTTACCTTTTTTAAGGATACAGAAAGAAGGTGGGAACATTGAAGATAAAAAAAGTGGATGACAAGCCTATGGTCATTCACACTAAGAAAAAAGCTAAGATTCATATGCATGAACCGAAGAAAGCTAAAATTAAGGGCAGTAACATTTACACTGTACAGCGTGGTCCGAAAATTGCCAGTGCAAAGATAAATGATACAGGTAAAAAGAAGTCTTATCGTAAGAGTACCATTCATCAGGCAGAGAAGAAAGAAAAGGAACCTTCAAAATTTAAGAGAAATATACGGGAGTCCAATACTTCTATCAAGACGAAGAATATCAATCTTCATATAGCAGGAAGAACGGGAGCACTTGCGACTGGAGCAGTTACAGAGCAGGTGGAAGGCGGGCAGGAAGTGTCACAGGCAGCTTATCTTGCATACGAAGCAAGCCGTCCGGTTACGGGAACTGCTTCAAGGGGAGCGTCACTTTTCAGAAAGAAAGCGGCAGCCGAAGCAAAGAGGCGTATCAAGAAGGTAGAAACAGGAAAGAAGCTGGCAAAAAAGATGGGAAAGAAAGCTGCCAGTGATACGGCAAAAAAGGTTGCCGGTGACACGACAAAGACAGCAGCGAAAGAAACTGCCAAGAACACTGCAAAAGAAACTGCCAAAACTACGACAAAAGCGGCAACCACAGCGCAGGTACAGCGGTTGCACCGGGAGCAGGTACAGCAGTCGGCATGGCGGCAGGCTATGCCACGGGTGTATCTATTGAGGCGAGGATGTGAAAGCAGCGAACCGTAGCAGAAAGATTAAATTTTTTCTGGATAAGATGAAAGAACAGGAAAATCAGACGGACAGTGTTGTAAAACTGGTAAAAGATCTGATTGTAAAAAAGGCAGTTCTCTGGATAAAGGCGGCAGCTCCGATTATCGGACTTGTACTTTTGCTGTTGGTTCTTTTAGTGGTAATCGTTGCAGTTCCGGTTATTGCTGTGATAGCGATTCTTTATAATTCACCATTTGCCTTATTTTTACCGCCGCTGGAGTCAGGAGATACAGTGCAGACAGTTACAAGTGCTTATGTGTCTGAATTTAACCGTGATGTGAATACCAAAGTGAATGAACATACCGGATATGACTTTGGCGAACTGGTGTATGTAGATTATGAGGGAATGGATGAAAATCCAAGTAACTACTACGACATTATGGCGGTCTACATGGTCAAGTATGGTGTAGGCGATACTGCAACAATTATGAATGATATATCAAAGGGGTGGTTGCAGACTGTAGTAAATGATATGTGTTCTTATACTACAAGTAGTGGAACAAAAGATGTGGAGGAAACAGACGCAGATGGCAATGTAACAACTGTTACGAAGTCGGTACTGTATGTAAATGTTACGCTCAAATCATACAGAGATATGATTTCCGTTTATGGATTTAATTCTGATCAGATAGAAATGCTTGAGCAGATCATGAGTCCTGAGTTTATGGGACAGCTTGGATATGCCGGAAGTGGAAGCGGTGGAGGCGGTGGAAGCCCCGGAGTAAGTTCCATGACAGAGGATGAAATAAATGCAATCCTCAGTGGTATTACAGATAGCAGGCAGAAAGCAGTCTGCTCTTATGCCCTTCACAGAGTGGGTTATCCTTACAGTCAGGAATTAAGAGATAGTGGCAATTATTATGATTGCAGTTCACTTGCGTATTATTCATGGAAGGATGCAGGTGTGAATATCAGTCATGGAGGAGCAACTACAGCAGCGGCAGAAGCACAGGGACTTGATGAAGCAGGAAAGACCGTATCTTATGATGAAATGCAGCCTGGTGATCTTATCTTTTACAGTTTCACAAACAACGGAAGATATAAGAATATCAGCCATGTGGCAGTATATGTCGGCAATGGCAAGGTGGTAGAAGCCCTGAATGAAAGAGTTGGCGTAGTTTACCGTGATGTGGCAAGTGTCGGAAAAATTGTAGTAATTGGCAGACCATAGAAAATTGGCAGAGAGGGCGAAAGTCCTCTCTGGAACAGGAGGTAAGAATGGATTTAAAAGATATGATTCTTGTAATGGAGAATTATAAGGGAACAGAAAGAAATATGCTTATGACTTTGGAAGATTATAAGAAGTTCGTTGCCATTGATGATATGTCAGAGCTTGCAGATCAGATGCTGCTTCTTGGAAGAACGCTTGCGGAAGGTTTTACAGAGTATTACAGGGCAGCAAATGTTACAGTTTTTGCAAAATTCTGTAGAGATGATGTGGAACTGGGACGCTTTTTGCAAGGATATTATAATGATTCAAAGAAATTTTACTTTGATAAGGCAACAAGTTCCCCAGAGTGTATTACAAAGATGGATGAGATTGGAATGACGGATAGAGGCTGGATAGATGACTTTATCCTGCATTATGAAAAATGCGACAGGACATTTGAAAGAGGGCAGACATTTCATAATTTTAATGACCACGATTATATGGTACTTGAAGCATTATCTCCACGCAATCTTGTGGTAATGGATATGAAAAGCGGCTCTCTCACGATTGCTCTCGGAGCAACAGAGTATAAGCGATATCCGAAAGACGAGGAGCCAACAAAGGATAACACAACGATTGGGGTATCGTGGGAGCACGGGATTTATCTTGGGTCCACACTTTCGCAGACCAATTTTAAGGCATATAAAAGAGAATACGGAACACCTGAAAAGATAAAAGATGTTTATGATTACAGGGCGAAACTCAAGCAGAAGTTTTATTTTTATCAGGATTTGTCAAAGGATGATGATATTCCCAAAAATATGCAGAATGATTTCCTGCACCAGATGTATAAGGAATTTGGAACGATAGAGGAGGAATATTTTTATGACAGGCTTGAAGATGGAAAGTATGATGAAGGTTTTAAGGAAAGACAGGTAAAAGAAAAAAAGAGCCGATGAGGAAAAATGGAATTGGAGGCTGATATCGAATGGAAAGAGAATTTGATATTGAGATAAAAGAAGTTCTCTCAAGGGTAGAGACAGTAAAGGCAGAGTCACTTGACGATGCCATAAACAAGGCAATGGATATGTATTATTCAGAGCAGATAGTCCTTGATGCGGAGGATATGAAGGGAGTTGATTTTTCGCCATACAGCGAAGAACAGCTCCCTTCTTCATTAAAGGAAAATGGAGGAAAGACACGATGAAAAATGAGCAGACAGCAGTTATTAAGGATATGGAATTTTTATTAAACGAACTTCATAAGGAATGGGAAAGACCGGGAGAGGTAAAATCGTCTGTCAGTATTCCATATGAGAAAGTTGAGGAAATCAGCAGAAAGCTGAATGTGATTGTCTATGAGACACAGCAGTCGGCTGACAGCGACGGACTTGCCTTTAAGCAGAGCATAGCCAAGTCAAAGCAGTGTTATGTGCTTCTCAGGATTATGCGAAAGATTGTAAAAGGAAAGGGCAAATGTGATAGACAGGCGGTTGATGCAGAATTTGTGATTGAGCTTGACGGGGAGGAGTCAAAGCTCTTTAAGGAAATGTTTGCAGAATTACTGAAGTAAAAGGAGGGTGACACATGAGTGTTGATATGAAGGTCAAAGCGATATATGATTCAGAAATCAGCAACATCACCCGTTCTGAAAAGAACTGGAAAGATGTATTAAAGGTTGCAGGTCAGTTATATCGCTATGAATTTGATAATATCGTTATGGTAACAGCTCAGAGATCACCGGAGAAAAGTACCCTTATGGCAGATTATGACACTTGGAAGAAAGTGGGAAGATATGTAAAGCGTGGAGCAAAGGGCTGTGCTATCTTCCCCTCAAGGGCACTTAATCCCCGTATGAGATATATTTTCGATATCAGTGATACAGGCGGAAAGAATGTGAAGCTGACATGGGATCTGGAGGGGGAAAACCTGAAAAGTTATGCAGACTTTCTGGTATCGGAAGGACAGATGGAGCGGTATAAAAGCGATGACAGGGAATCACTAAAAAATACGCTAAAACAGTTTACAGGAACAAATGTTTGGGATATAATAAAAGAGGAGTTCGGAGATAGAATGTCCGAACTTATGCAGCTATCAGGTAGTGTGATAAAGGAATTCAACGAAAAACGCAAGGGCTTACAGCAGGATAGCGATATGGAGCAGTTAGTATATTCCAGTGTTATGTATGCTGTAGGGACGAGATGTGGATTTGACTTATCTGTGCAAGAACAGGATTTCAGTCAGATTGTAAACATCAAAGATGAGGAGATAGTTTACCGTCTTGGTTCCCTTGTATGCGATGTCTCCTGTAGTGTTCTTAGAGAATTTAGTAGGAATTTACAAACGATTGAGAGCGAAAGGAGAATATCATATGTTAGAAGCAATGACTTACAAGGAAGTGGACGGACTGCTGTATCCGGAGCTGACAATGCCGGACGAGACAGAGGATTTAACGAAGCTGGGCAGATACGGGAGAATGGCAATGAAGTATCTTCTGGAGAACGAACCGGCAAGGTACAAGACACTGATGAGATTCGGGAAGATGTACGAGAAGATGTCGGCAGTAGAGGAGGAAGCAAACCAGCTTTACGACCAGTTGGAGGAACAGTATCTAATGAAGCACAAGCCACAGAATCCATCATCGACAATGGAGATGTGGAAGATAAGAGAGCAGGCGAAGATGCAGGCAGAGGAAGTAGTGCTCCACCAGATCGTGATGAAGTTTCATTAGAAATACAGGAAGAATTAAATAGAGAGCTTGATGAGATTAACTCATTGGGTGTCAGTAAGGAAGCCGAATATACACAGGCTTCCTTTTTTTTCGACCAAAAACGGGCAGGCTAGTTTTGGTGTGAAGCAGTCAGAGAAAACCAGACACAATGAATTTATGCGTCAGTATGAGGAGGACAGAAAGACTGCCCTTGCAGGAAAATATAACTATCTCAATCCGAAAAAGGCAGAAAGTGTACCAAGTGAGTATGTAAAACAAATACTTATGAGAGGGACTGGCTTTGTCGGTGGAAAAGGCAGAGTGTGTGAAATTTACCGCACAGAGATAGATGCTGGAACCAGAGCAAAGCGTATCAAGGCAGAATATGGTCAGGGTGGTGCAAGCTGGCCGCTTGACGGTCTGGGCTTGCACGGGTATGACACATTTCACGGTTCGGGACTTCGTATCCAATGGAAAGATCAAGATGGAGAAGTAGAAGGATATGTTTCGTGGAAGAATGTCGAAAAGGAAATCGGTGTACTTAGCTACCGGAGAATACCAGTCGGAGACACCTCGTATTGATGAGCTTGCAATGGACGGACTTCGTGAAGATGATGAAGTCATTGACGCAGAGTACCGTGAAGTTGATACGCAGGAGGAAAAATCAGAAATTGATGATTATGCTATTCCTGATGAGCCTGACAGTTATGCTGTAAACAGAAAGGCGGCTGAGTTACGGTATATCAAGCCGATTGATTATGCTGACCGTGTAGCTGCAATGGATGAAGATTTAAGAGATGCCATTGAGATACTTGTGTCAGAATGTAGCTGTTACACACCATTCCGTGCTTTCCTTATGGATGTGGTGCAATCGGATTTTGCATTTATGCCGAATAAGCTGGAACTGATCTGTGAGATAGCGATGGGAAATGTTCAGGGTGAGAGAAAGGCATATTGCAATAATCAGTATGGACTCACAGAATACACTTTAAGCAGTGCAGATGTGAAAGTAAGCTACAAAAACAGAAATGGAGAGAGGGCAGGGGATACCGTATCGTGGCGTGAGGTATATGAAATCTTATCCTATATGGTAAAACAGCCATTTTACTGTGGAGAGGACCAGAAGGCAATCTATCAGACCATAAAAAATAAGATTGACAGGGAAAAGATGAATCCTGTTTACCGCAAGTTCTTTGATATTGAGGACAGTGTGAGAGAAAGCCGTCTTAAAACCAGAGAACGGGCGATTGCATATGGCTTGAATACCAAGATTGACACGGATGGTCGTATAATTTCTGATGAGGATAAGAATGTATCGGCAGATATTTCGCAGAATGATACCGAACCACAGGAGGCTGCCCCTGAAACACCTGCACAGGAAGTATTACCGCCAGCGGAAGGTCTGCGTGGAAAAGAAAAAACACAAGACCAGACAAAACTCAATTTCCATTATAACCTGTGGGAAACAGAAAAGGGCGGTGTAAAGACCAGATACCAGTGGAACATTGATGCAATCTGTACACTAAAGCAGATTGAAGCAGAAAACAGACTTGCAACACAGGAGGAGCAGACGGTTTTATCAAAGTTTGTCGGCTGGGGCGGGTTGTCACAGGCATTTGATGAGAATAATGCAGGGTGGACCAGAGAATATGCAGAACTGAAAGAACTTCTTTCCGATGAGGAATACAGTGCCGCAAGAGCAACCGTAAATAATGCCTTTTATACTTCACCTGAGATTGCAATGTGTATTAACTCAGCACTTGTGCAGTTTGGCTTTAAAGGCGGCAATGTCTTGGAGCCTTCTATGGGTATCGGCAATTTCTCGGAAGTATGCCAGCACCAATGCAGCAAAGTAAGCTGTATGGAGTGGAGCTGGACAGCATATCAGGAAGGATTGCAAAACAGCTTTACCAGAATGCCAATATCAGTATTACGGGATTTGAAAACACCACATATCCGGATAACTTCTTTGATGTTGTTATGGGAAATGTGCCATTTGGAGATTATAAGATATTCGATCCAAAGTACAACAAGTATAACTTCCGTATTCACGATTATTTTCTGGCAAAAGCACTCGATCAGGCAAGACCGGGCGGCATGGTTGCAGTGATTACCACAAAGGGAACACTGGATAAGAGCAATCCGACTATACGAAAGTATCTGGCTGAGAGGGCAGAACTTGTGGGAGCAATCCGACTTCCGAATACTGCATTTAAGGATAATGCAGGAACTGAGGTGACTGCGGACATTCTTTTTTTACAGAAAAGAGAGCGAAAAATTGATATAGAGCCTGACTGGGTACATCTTGGTGTCACAGGTGATGGCATAGCAGTCAATTCCTATTTTGCAGAGCACCCGGAGATGATGCTTGGTACAATGCAGTATGATACAAGGATGTTCGGACAGGACAGCAGATATACCGTCTGTGTGAATAATGATGAGAACTTCAATCTGTATGAAGCACTCAATAAGGCAATCTGTAACATCAGAGCACAGATGACAGATTTTGAGAGACTGGCAGATAATGAGGAACAGACAGAGGAAGTCATTCCCGCTGATCCGGATGTCAGAAATTATACTTACACATTCTTTGAAGGAAAACTTTACTACAGGGAAAATTCAGAGATGGTAAGGCAGAAAGTATCACCGACAGCGGAGGGGCGTATTAAGAGCCTTGATGAAATCAGACAGATAACAAGAGAGCTGATTGATATCCAGATGGAGGGCTGTAGTGATGAGGAGCTTGCAGACAAACAGCAGCTTTTGAATGTAAAATATGATAAATTCGTTGGAAAGTATGGAGCAATCACTTCCAAAGCAAACCGTACAGCGTTCAGGGATGACAGCGATTATCCGCTTCTTTGCAGTCTGGAAGAAGTAAATGAGGACGGGGAGGTGAAGAAGGCTGATATGTTTTATAAGCAGGCGATTAGGCAAAGTCCGTGGTGGACAGGGTAGAAACTGCGGTAGAGGCTCTTAAT
>ENA-OQBI01000002-OQBI01000002.1-human-gut-metagenome-genome-assembly--contig:-NODE-2-length-18230-cov-1.027454_pt1 | contig 18230 bp, 19 predicted proteins | sample MGYA00242744_ERZ504547 | MGnify/ENA primary metagenome ERZ504547 (study PRJEB26092, sample SAMD00036236) | human gut metagenome | host: Homo sapiens | study: EMG produced TPA metagenomics assembly of the... | reverse complement strand
CCCGCAATCAGTTAGCGGATAAGCTGAACATTGCGCCGCGATATATCGCGTCCATTGAGAACAGCGGACAGCACCCAAGTTTGCAGATTTTGTATGAGCTTGTAACCTTGCTTGACGTATCGGTAGACCAGTTCTTTTTCCCGGAACGGGAACAGGAAAAGTCCACCCGCCGCCGTCAGCTTGATACCATGCTCGACGGCATGAGCGAAAAGGATTTGAAAATCCTGTCTGCTACCGCAAAAGGGATTGAGGAAGCCAACAACGAAACAACGGGGGAATAAAAGTTCCCTCGTTTCTTCATAGAGAAAGCAGTTTGAAACGTCGCAGTTTGCGACGTTTTTCTTTTGTCCTGCTTTGGCAAAATCAAGGTTTCTTCCGTAGTAGAGATAAAGGGATAAAGTTTCTTAGCAAGCATAGGAAAAGAGTACCCTTTTCCGTATTTTCGCCCTCCCGCCCTGTGGTGCGTCGGTTGAAAATTGCTTGTTGGGAAGTGTCCCAAACCCTCGGAATGGAAAGGAGCGATTGCATGAATGGACGCAAAAGAAAAATACAAATCAAATTCTATGTAACAGAGGAAGAAAGGGCATTGATTGAGCAGAAAATGAAGCTCGTCCCCACCCGGAACATGGCGGCGTATCTTCGCAAGATTGCCATTGACGGGTATATCATTCAGACAGACCATAGCGACATAAAAGCCATGACAGCAGAGATACAGAAAATCGGGGTCAACATCAATCAGATTGCAAGACGTGTCAATGCGACAGGCAGCGTCTACCAAGAGGACATAGAGGAAATAAAGGGGGTGCTTGCAGAAATATGGCGGTTACAAAGATTAAGCTATTAAAAGCACGTTGAGCAAAGCCCTTGACTATATCCAAAACCCGGATAAAACAGACGGGAAAATGCTTGTGTCCTCCTTTGGGTGCAGCTATGAAACAGCAGACATTGAGTTCGGATTTACGCTTGCACAAGCCATAGAGAAAGGGAACAATCTCGCCCACCATTTGATACAGTCCTTTGAGCCGGGAGAAGTAGACTATGAGAAAGCCCACGAAATCGGAAAGCAGCTTGCCGACGCAGTAACAAAGGGACAGCATGAATACGTCCTAACTACCCACATAGATAAAGGGCATATCCATAACCATATCATTTTTTTGTGCGGTCAATTTTGTTGACTACCGTAAATACAATTCCAATAAGCGCAGCTACTACGGCATACGGAACATGAGCGATAAGCTGTGTCGGGAAACGGGCTGTCTGTTGTCGTTCCGGGCAAAGGCAGCAAGGGAAAGAGTTATGCAGAATATCAAGCGGAAAAGGTCGGTACAAGTTGGAAAGGCAAGCTGAAAATTGCCGTTGATACGCTTATCCCCCAAGTGGCAAGTTTTGAAGAATTGTTGCAGCGGTTACAGGCAGCGGGCTATGAGATAAAACCGGGAAAATATATCTCCTGCCGCGCTCCCGGACAGGAACGGTTTACCCGCTTAAAAACCCTCGGTGCAGATTATACAGAGGAAGCAATCAGAGAACGGATTGCAGGCAAGCGCACAAAGGCGGCGAAAGTTCCCAAAGAACAGCGCGGCGTATCGTTGCTTATCGACATTGAAAATAGTATCAAGGCACAAGAGAGCCGGGGCTATGAACAGTGGGCGAAAATCCATAATCTGAAACTGGCTGCAAAGACTATGAATTTCTTGACGGAACATAAGATTGAGCAGTACGCGGATTTAGTCAGCCGGATTGAGGAAATAAGTGCGGAAAACGAAAAGACCGCAGACGCATTAAAGAGTGTGGAGAAGCGTCTTGCAGACATAGCGGTGCTAATAAAGCACGTTACCACCTACCAAAAGACAAAACCCCTTTATGAAGCATACCGCAGGTCAAAGGATAAGGACGCATACCGGGCAAAGCATGAAAGCAGTCTGATACTCCATGAAGCGGCGGCAAAGACACTGAAAGCGTCGGGCATTACCAAGCTCCCCAATCTCGCTGCCATGCAAGAAGAATACGGGAAGCTCCAAGCGCAGAAAGAAGCCCTTTACGCTGATTATGGCAAGTTGAAAAACAGGTCAAGGAATACGACATTATTAAGCAGAATATAGACAGTATTTTAAGACTGGAAAAAGAACCGGAACGGGGCAGGGAAACCGAACACTTACAGTAGAAATATCTATAAAAGCGTGGTAGGATAAAGGTATTCCAATACAGACAGGAGCGTGAAAACATGGCAGACCAAACGATACCCGATTATGAAACCATACGCGCCGCCGTTGCCGGAGAAACATGGGCGGTGGAAAAGGTGCTTATGTGCTACAAGGACGAAATCGACAGGCAGGCAACTGTAAAGAAACGTCAGCCGGACGGAACATTCAAACTGGAAATTGATGAAGATATGCGCCAGTATATCACAATGAAGCTGATAGAAGCCCTCCCCCAGTTTCCCCTTGAAGAAATGGAAAGAGAGGAAAAAAGAAATCGGGACAAAAAATCATAAAAAGGTAGACGGGAAGCTGCTGCGGACAGATAAGCAGTTCCGACATTTGAAACAACGGCAAAAAGAAACTATCAGTACATGGCTTTATGAAGAATACCGCCGCCTTTGGATAGAAAAGGGACAGGAGCCGCATAAACGCAACAACCGGGAAATCGTTGCCGCTGTTATGGAACGGATAGAAGCTGCGGGGATATGGCTGCCGGAACAGGAAGTAACAAAATATTTTTACCGCAGGAAAACCCATTACCGGAACCGGATAGAAAAAGAATTACAGCCGAAGCCGGAAATGCAGGATAAAGACAGTCAGACACAAAAAAGAACAGGGCGCAGGAAGCCAGTAATGACCTCCCGCACCCTGTTCTTTTATAGGTACTGATTTTAAAATGTTGCGCAGTAGAATCCCCATTTTAAGGGAAAAGGTATTCTGTATCGCCTATGCCAGTTTCACGTCATTTATGCCCTGTAAATCAAGGCTTTTTTTGCCCTTATTGCGTAACCGCCGCACGCCGTTTCCTCATGCGCTCGGCTGCCTGTCTGCGGGTAATCCGCTTCCGGCAGTCCGGGCAGTATTTGACGCTGTTTGATTTTGATACAAAAAATGTGCCGCACTCGGTACAACGCTTTTTGTCCTCGGTTTTGAAAAGCTCTGCATACAGCAGCTTATCAAGAGGAAGTACGGCAATCTGAAACCACTTGCATAAAAGCGAACAGGAAATAAGCTGCGGGCAGACACATTCCTCCCCGTCGTCCAGTAAAATACAGTGTCCGCGCTCGCAGTTGCAGCACTCCTTTTTTACAAGGCTGTTGACTTTCCGGCTCTGTGGCGGCGTGAGCCGCTTACTCCCGGTCATACTTCATCAGCGGCGAAAATGGCAAGCTCCGCATACTCGTTTTCTGTTAGTGGGGAAATTTTCTGTAAGGTGCGTTCTGCAAAGGGGCGCATATCCTCGTCCATGAACGGCAGCGCAGCCGTCATATTTTCCATAAGCTGTGCTTTGCTTCCCTCATGGTAAATACTCAACAGGTTCATTTCTTCAACGGTCAGTCTAATCATGCTCATACCTCCAATTCGTGATGTTTTGTTTTTGCTGTCTTTTTCGGGACTTTTTGGGATTTTTCTGTTTGTAACTGCGCCCGGACAGAGGGAGGGGACTGTTTCATCTCTTTATTCCTCTCGCTTTTATCTATCAGCGCATAAACTCCATGCCTGCCCTCCAACGTAGATAAGGAAAGGCTTTTGTAAGGGAGCATGGAAAGCAGCCGTTCCATATCCTTATCCGTTGCCAGTGGAACAAAGTAGGGAGAAAGTTCTACCGCACAATGGGTCTTTTCGGGGCTGTCCGGTTCCCCAAGCCCTTTTACATTTTCCACAATCCGGCGGGCTTCTGCTTCAATCCGTCTGTCATGCAGGGCGGCGATATGTAACTGAAAATCCCTCTGCGTATGCGGTGTTCGTTTTTTCTGCTGTTCCCTCAAAAGGCTTTTTAAGGCTTCCGGGTCGTTTGGCTGTGCTTCAAAACGTATAAACTTTCCAAGTTGCGGGTCAGTGTCCCCGTCAAAATATTGTCCGGCAGGCTTTGTCAGCTCCCCATGCTCATAAATCAGCGTGTAGTTGTCGGCAGGGATTGATTTTTCGATTACTTCCCGGAAATGCTGCAAATAATCCAGTTCATAAAGATTGCCCTTGATTTTTCCCTGCTCTGTGCCTGTCAGTTCCACCGCATAGGCAAGGATAGTATCGCGGGTCTGTTCCCCGTAAAACCGCCATGTATTATGCTGCCTTGTATCCTTTAGAAAAACGTCCCGTTCCCGGAAGCAGCACGTCCCGGACGGGCGGGAAAACCACAAAAGCCGTTTGTCCTCCGGGACAGGGCTTCCCGCCGCTTTCTGTAAAATCTGTTTGTCTATGTCAAAATCGCTCTGATAAAAAGCGGTATTCTGTTTCATTATGGCTTCAAGGGAAGCGATAACGTCCACATTTTCAAATTTTTGTAACTTCATAGGTCAGCTCCTTTCCAAATCCTGTGTTTTCTGTTTTGCCTGTTTCTTCGTCGTCTGTTCTTTCGCTGCTTTAAGCTGCGCCCGGATAGAGGGCTTTTCCTGTTTGGCAGACTTGCCGCGTTCCTTATCGGTTTTCAATGCTTTGGCGTATTCTGCAAGGGAAATCTGTTCCCCGGCTTTCGCCTTTTCCTCCAGTTCCGCAGCGGTCGGGGTGTTGTTTATCTGCCCGTCAATCATATTGTAATTTTGCTCGGTGGTCTGCTCGGCAGCTTTCAGATAGTTTTCCGGTTGCAAAAACTCCGACACGTCCTTATAGCCGAAGCTGTCTACATAGTGGGCGGTGTCCTGTCCGTTCTGATGAAGCACCACCACGTCGGAAACGGAAAGGCTATGTCCCTTAAAATCTTTCGGGTGGTCGATATTAAAGCGGGTGTAAATATCTTCAAGGGAAGTCCCCGGCGTAAGCTCTGTGGAATAGACAAGCGCATAGTTTTTCGGGTCTACCCGGTGTCCTGTGGCAGTCAGACGGTCGTAAGGTTCAAAGCGCAAGTCCCTTGTTTCGTCCCCGCCTTTTATCTGATAAATGGAAAAGGTGTCTTTGTCCTGTGGGGCTTCCTGTTCCGGCTGCTCCTGTACGGGTTGTTCCTGCGCCGCTTCCTTTTGCGCCCGGATATGCGCCCGCTGTATCTCGGTAGGCTTTTCCCCGGTAAGGGGCGCAATGGCTTTCACATAATCAGCCGCATAGTAGGCGTTACTGGTAAGCTGCCGCTGCCATGCCCCCTCTTTGGGCGACCAACGGAAGCCGTTTCCTTTTAGTTCTGCCCACGCCGCTTCGTCCGGCTTTTCTTCAAAGAAGATTTGCAGGCGGTTCGCTTCGGTGTTTGCTTCCACCTTGCCGCCGTCAAATTTCCAACCCACAAAACCGATTTCCTTTTGCTGTGAAAGGGATTTGATACGGTCTTTCACGCGCCGGATTTCTGCGCTGTTGTTGGATAACGCCCAAGTCGCAAAGGGCTTGTCCCCCAAATGCCAACTGCTCGCCATATCTGCTTTCAGTTTTTCAAGCTGTTCCGGCGACAAATGCGGGCAGCCGTCAAGGGTCTTGTGCTTGCGGTAATAGGCGTTTACGGCTTTCATGGTTTCCTGCGATTTTTCAAGGCTTTCCAGTTTCTTTTCTAACTTCTGTACTGCCTGCGGGTCGTCTGCGCTGATACCGCCCATGCCGGTGCTGCGGATTTTATCAAGAAGCCCTTGTATGTCCTGCCATTCCCGGTAATTGCTGTCGCGGGCTGCGTTCTGTTTTTCTTTTTTCCTTGTGGGGAAGTTAGAGCCGCCCGCAATCAGGATAGAGGGAACACGCGCGTCAATCTCATAGCCTTTGTTCATGTTCGCCGCCAGTTTCCGGGCGTAGGTGTCAAGCAGGCTGTCGATTTTCTCATGGTACATCGGGTCTACCCGCTGTTTCTGCCTTTCTGCAAGCTGTACGGCTTCATCTACATAGTGCCTGTATTCAGCCGTCGCGCTGCCTTGCTTATAATCGGAAAAACTGTTTGCGTCCTTTGCACGTTTGGCGGCAGCTTCGTTGATTGTGTAATAAGGTGCGGCGGGTGCAGCCTGTTCCGGCTGTGTGGGCTGTGGTGCTTCGCTGCTTGCGCCTGTATCAGCTTCCGGCTCTGTCTGTGCTTCTTTTTCCAGTGCCGGGGCTGTTTCTTCGGGAAGCTCCGGCGTGGCTGTTTCTGCTTCGGGCTGTTTGGTAGCTTCCTGTGCGGGCTGCGCCTGTTCGGTGGTCTGTTCCTTATCCTGTGCCTTTTGGATTTCTGCAAAATGTCCGTCTATGGTATCAATCAGACTTGCGGCGGTACTGCGGATTGTTTCAAGAGAGCCTTTCAGTTCTGCAAGTTCTTTTCCGCTGCTCCACCCGGCGATATATCCAAAAGAATAGTCCGACGTATCAAGCCCGTAATGTTGGCAGACAGCATAGGCGACGCTTTCCGCCTGTACCTCGCGGGTGCGGCGGTCGGGGCGTTCCGGCATGGCAAGGGCGGTATCATGCAGCGTGGCGTGGGCGATTTCATGGATTGCGGTCTTGATATTCTGCAATTCGTCCATACCCTCGTTGATGATGATACGCTTTTCCTCATAATTACAGCGTCCTTTTACGCCGCCGCTTAGTGCTTCAAATCCCATAGCAAAGGGAGAAGTCTTTTCAAGGGCAGCGAAAAAATCCTTGTATTGTTCCACGTTGCCCGTCAGCTCATAGGTAAGGGCAGGAAGCTCCTTTCCCTCGGTTTGTGAAATATCAAAGACAGATACCACACGAAAGGCGGGTATCTTGATTTCCTTTTCCTCGGTAACAGGTTTCCCGTCCTTATCGAAAACAGGCTTTTGCGTGTCCGGGTCGATTTTTTCCACCTGTTTCTTAACGGTAAAGGGCGCGGGCGCAATTATCTTGATAGCTTTTTCCCCCCGGCTTTACATGGCGGTCAAATTCCTTTTCCCATTGTTTATAGCCTTTCACAAGATTGCCGCCCTGCATGGCGATAAGGATTGTATTGTTAAGGCTGTAATCATGGAATTTTGACATAGTACGCAGATAATCGGCGTAACGGTCGCTTTCATACAGTCCTAAAATCCCTTGTTCCAGTCGGTCGGTAATCTCTTTCATTTTGTCAGCGGGCTTTTCGGAAGATAGGATAATCGGGAGAACCGGGGGCTGCTCTGTGGCGGCGGTTTGTATGGCTGCGGAAGCGTCAAGGTCTGCCTGTTCCTTTTCCTGTACTGGCGGCTGCGGCGTTACCCGGTATTCCTCCGGCACGTCGCGCCCGTCGTACCACTGTGTAAAGGTGTTGCGGTTATTGTAGATATAGCCCTGCTCGGTAAAGCTGCCCCCGTCATTGATAGCAGCGTCCCGCCCGTATTCCTCATACATGAAATATTTTTTTGCTTCTTCGGGCAGCTCCAACTCGTCCAGTTCCTCAATCAGATAATGCCCGTAATCTTCCTCACTCTGTACGGACGGGTAAAGCCAGTAACAATCAAGGTTTTGTGCAAGGTTGATGATGTCCTGCAAGTCCCTTGTATGGTCGCCGTATGCCATAGCTGCAACAAATTTTTCCCTGTCGTCGTCAAACTGCATTTTCAAAAGTTCGCTCAAATAGTTCAGCTCGTCAAGGCTTTCAAGCTCGGTCAATTTTCCTGCCAGTCCCGCAATAGAGGACTGGTATTCTGTGATGTGCAGCTCCCCGTAGTTTTTGCCGTCTATCCCGATACGGTCAAAGACTTCTTTCAAATGTTCGGCAGTCGTGGGGAATGAAACCCATTCGCCCGCAGGTCTGCCCTCGGTGTACTTTCCAAGATTAGAAAGATACCCGCTTAAAATCGGTTGTTCCATGCGTTCGCTCCTTTCGTTTTCAATCATGCGGTGCATAAGTTCGTAGTCCTCCATGCTCATGCTCCCGTCAAATAGATAGGGGTCGGGTTCTTCTCCGTCCCGGTAGGCTTTTTCAGAGAAAGGAAGCCCCGCAACGTGGGCGGCGGCTCTTGCTTCCTCGATAAGCTCCGGCGGCAGCCTGTCGTCGTGGGCTTCGATAAATTCCCCGATATTGCTATATCCGTTTTCGTAGTGGCGGCGCACCCCGGCGGTCAGCTCGTCAAGGCTCCTATCCTCGCCAAGATAGCCGGAATAATAGCCGTTTACCACAACGGCGGCGGGGTCAGCCTGTTTGATTTCTTCCATGCGGCTTCTGTCCTCCGGGTAGAGCGTATCACCCATTTCAAGGTGGAAATATTCGGCGTTCCAAGAACGTCCCGTTTTCCAAAATGCCACCCAAGCGATACCGTCCCGTAATTCTTCTTGATAGTCCTTTACGGTGTCCCGTAAACTTGCCATGTGTAACCTCCTTTCCAAACGGCAGCGCGGACGCTGCATTTTCCGGTTTCATCATTCAGTACCCTGTGCCCGCGTTTTTGCCAAAGATTTTAGATATTTTTTCAAGATTTCGGAGGGTAAAACCCTCCACAAAACAGAGGGTTTGGGAAACTTCCCAACAAGCAAAAAATCCCCGCCGTTCTCGGTAGAGAAAGCAGGGATTTTACGGAAAAGGGTACTCTTTTCCTATGCTTGCTATTCAGTTATTTTTTCTTCGGAAGCTCCACCCGGTAGTTGACATATTTCCCGCCCGTATCAGCCAATACGATAGTTCCGTCGTAGGTTTTGCCCGTCTTTGGGGAATAGAGCTTTTTCACATTTACCTTGCCGGATTTTAAGAGTACAGCGGCAATTTTGGGGGTAAAGGTTACTTTTCGTTCTTCAAAGAAACGGTCATTTTTCCACATGGAAAGATACATTCTTTGTTGCTGCAATAGTAGTTTTTCTTTCCCTCATAGACAGGAGAACCGCAGCGGGGGCAGCTTCCCAACGCTTCCCGTTCCGGCTTGAACATCTGCGCCTTATCATCAGAAAGAAATGGATAGGTCTTTACCAGTTCCCGCGCCATGTTTTCGATACCCTCCATAAATGCGGCGGGGTCTGCCTTGCCTTTTGCAATCTGCGTCAGATTGTTTTCCCATTCTGCGGTAAGCTGCGGGCTTGTCAAGGTGTCCGGCAGGACGCACACAAGGTTGATACCGTCTTTTGTGGGAAGTAGCTGCTTGCCTTTTCGCTCCACAAAACCGCCCTTTACCAGTTTTTCAATAACGGCGGCGCGGGTGGCGGGCGTTCCAAGCCCTTTGCGTTCTGCGTCCGGGTCGGTGTCCTCGCTTCCGGCGCGCTCCATAGCAGAGAGCAGCGACGCTTCGTTGTGGGGCTTTGGCGGTGTTGTGTCATGCTCCGTTACCGTTGCCGTTGGATTTTCAAAGGTCTGTCCCTCGGTAAATGGCGGCAGGGTCTTTTCTGTGTCGCTGTCCGCATCGTCCGCTTCGGGCTTGTTTTTTAAGGCTGCTCTGTATTTTCGGTCAATCTCTTTCCAACCGTCGGACAGCACTGTTTTTCCCTTTGCGGTAAAGGACTGTCCGGCACATTCAAATGTAGCTGTAACCACTTCAAAGGTATGTACTGTGGCGGTAGCCATAAGCAGACGCGTCCCGGCAAGGGTAAGGATATTCCTTTCGCTTTCCGGCAGCGTGGTAAAGTCAGTTTTTGCAAGCTCCATAGTGGGGATAATGGCGTGGTGGTCGGATACCTTTTTACTGTTCAGCACCTTTGCAAGCGCCGGCGTAAAGTCCATGCCCTCCATAAAAGAAATTTTCCCACAAAGCAGCTTGATAATGCCCGCCGCCGTATCGCCCATGTCGTCGGTAAGATAGCAGCTATCTGTTCTCGGATAGGTCAAGAGTTTCTTTTCATACAGGGCTTGTGCAAGGTCTAGGGTCTGCTTTGCGGTATAACCGAACAGGCGGTTTGCTTCCCGCTGTAAAGAAGTAAGGTCAAAGAGCTTTGGCGGGGCTGCGGTCTTTTTCTCTTTCACAAGGGAAGTACAGACTGCTTTTGACGCTTCGCAAGTCGTTTTTAATGTATCGGCTTCTGCCTTATTTGAAATTCTTTCACTTGCAGCTTCCGCGCCGGATAAGGCAAGGCGCACATGGTAGTATTTTTCTTTCTTGAAAGTGGTAATCGCTGCGTCCCGGTCAACAAGCATTTTTAAGGTCGGGGTCTGTACGCGCCCCACGTTCAAGGTATGATTGTAAAGGACAGAAAAAAGGCGGGTGGCGTTGATACCGATTAGCCAGTCAGCCTTTGCCCTGCATAGTGCGGAAGCAAAGAGCGTGTCGTAGTCCCCGCCGTTCTTCAGATGTGCAAATCCCTCTTTGATAGCAGCTTCTTCCATTGAGGAAATCCAAAGGCGGCGCATAGGTTTCTTGCAGTCCGCCATTTCATATACAAAGCGGAAAATCAGCTCGCCCTCGCGTCCTGCGTCGCAGGCATTGACGACTTCGGAAACGTCTGCCCGGTGCATAAGCTCCTTTAAGGTATTGAATTGCTTTTCCTTGTCAGCCGCAACGGTATATTTCCATTCCTGCGGCAAAATCGGTAAGCTGTCATAGCTCCACTTTTTATACTGCTCCCCGTAGGCGGCAGCTTCGGAAAGCCCTACCAAATGTCCCACACACCAAGAAACGATATAGCCGCTTCCTGTGAGAAATCCGTCTTTCTTTTCCTTTGCCTCAAGTACGGCAGCGATTGTCTGTGCCACACTGGGCTTTTCTGCGATAACTAAAATCAATGATAACTCCTCCTTTCGGGTAAAAGAAAAGAGCAACCGATTTTTCGATTGCTCCTACAAGTGATTGTATAAAATTGTGCGATATGAAATAGTAAAATGATTTTACAAACTGGAATTTACTTATTCCGTCTAAAATACATTTCAAATAATAATCCAAGTCCGGAAACAATAGATAATATTATTCCTGCTGTGTACCAGTTTATCTCATTCGCTAAAAATCTGCTAAATTCCGAAGCTCCTAAAATCATGACTATGCCAATAATGAATAAAATAATCCATATTTTCTTTTAGTCATTCTGAAACCCTCCTTTGATTTTCTAAATTCTAATTATTTAATTCTGTCATTTCATATTGTTTGGAATAATTATTATCATATTTCATATCGCAAGTACATCTTTTTATCGTTCGGTCTGTCGTTTGGTTTCCAGTTTTCTGATACAGTACCCCACACAAGGGGACTGCCCCTTGTAAGGGCAGCCCGCGCAGCGCAGGGAAGAAAGCTCCGGCGGGGATTTTTCCCGTTTACCGTAGTCCGGCTTTTGTATCATCATCTTTTCAAAGGGACTGTCGGTAAATAAGGTCATACTTCCTCGTCCTCCGTTTCTTCATCTTCGGGAGTTTCCCCGGTAGCTGCTTCCGGCTCGTCCTCGTCGTAGTCCTCAAAGTCAAAATCTTCAAGGTCAGTGTTTCCTTTCACGTTCTGTTTTGGCTTTAGAAACTTAAAGTAGTAGAACGCCGCGCCGCCACCAAGCAGTACAAAGAGGACTAAGGCAAGCACCGCGCCCGGATTGCCGCCTTTTTCTTTCGGTTCTTCCGGCTGCTCTGTGGGTGTTGGCGTGGGTTCCTTGCCTGTGCAGCCTGTCAGAGTGGTTGCACATACCGGGCAGGACGTGTTTACCTTTCCGGCTTCGCATTTCTCCGTACAGTTGCAGACTTCCGGCTTTTTCGTGGCTTCCCCGGTTTCGGTCAGTGCCATAAGGTCGGCTTCGTCCACTTGATTAAGGAAATGTACGGTCTGTTCCCCCTCGGCGGCGCGGTCAATGAGGATATAGAAGTAGCTGCCGCCTTTGGTGGTAACAGTGATAAGCTGCTTATTGCCGCCAAAATCGTCCACCAGTGTAGCGTTGCCCTTTGGGGTAAGGGGCGGCGTTTCCGGTTCTTCCACCACTACATTGCTGTCGTTGGTCGCGTCCTCTGCGGGTGGCTCTGCGGCTGCGCCCTGTGCATAGGCAGGGACAGAAAAACCGCCCATAAGGATAAGGGCGGCACAAAGGGCAGTCATAGTCTTTTTGAATTTATTCTTCATCTGCATTTTCCTCCTGTTCGTTTTCTTCTGCGGGTGCGGCAGTCATGCCGGGAATACCGCCGCCGGACAGCATAGCGTTAAGTTCTTGCGGGGTCAGACGCATGGAACGTACAAGCTGCACGATTTCAAGGTTTTCCGCTTCGGTTTTCTGCGCTTCAAGCCCCCTTTAATCTGTTTCTGATACTCGGTGATTTTCTCGCGGGTCTTTTGCGATTTCCTTATTGATACGGTCGATTTTGTTGTTTGCCATAAAGTAAATTCTCCTTTCTTTTCGGGGCTGCTTTACCAGTTCATCAGCCGTAGCCTTTGATACATTGATAGTTCAGGTCATAGCTTTTTATCTTGCAGGCGTCGCCGGAATTTCCCTCAACGGTATAGACGCGGCTGCCGTCCCTGCCAAGCACAAGTCCCACATGGTCGGCAACGCCGTCTAAATCCCAATCGAAAAAGATAGCGTCGCCGGGTGCGATATTCTCATAGCCCCGCGCGCCCCATTGTCCCCTTGACTGAAACCAAGGGACGCCCTGCCATTCGCAGCCTGCAAAGCGGGGTTCGCTTTTTCCGGCTTGATTGTAGCACCATGACACAAAGCAGGCGCACCATTCCACGCGGCTGTTAAAGCCGTACCAGCTCCAATAGGGATAGCCGCCCACGTTTCCGACCTGCTGTTTTGCAAGCTCCATAAGCTCCGGGTTTCCGGGACGTGTGCCGTTTATAAACTCCACGCCGCTTAAATCCTCGGACGGGCTGCCGTCGGGAGAGCCGCCGCCAAAAATCAACGGTTTGTTGCCCTGTGTCTGTAAGTACACCTTGAACATTTCAAACTGCTGTGGGTTCAGCAGTTCTTCCGCAAGGGAAGCAATCGGCTTATTTGTCAGCTTCACGTTCAAAATACGATATTCATATTCTTCCTCGTTACCCTCCTCGTCGGTAGTGGTGCGTATCTCGATTTCTTCCGTCAGCGTCAAGGTGTACTGTAAGCCGAACAGCCGTTGCAGCTCTGCCTGTGCGCTCTGCGGGGTGTAGCTTTGTAAAGGGCAGTCAAGTACGACGCTAATTCGGTGGGGGTTATGTCCGATATTGTCAAGGTCATAGCGGTATTCATCATAGCCGCTGTGGGTGCTTTCGATATTGTCAATTTCCTGTTGCAGCTCGTTTTCCATTGCGGCATAGCTCTGTTCTGTCGCCACAAGGTCGCTGTCCTCCGACGTGTAGGAAGTCCCTAACACGCTGTTCATGCTGCCGGAAAACATTGCCCCGCAGGAAGAAAGCCCCACTGATACCATGATAAATAAAAGCAGCGCGGCGATAGCGATTATCACGCCCGCCGGGTGTCGTCCTGCAAAGGCAGCCGCTTTTTTTGCCGCTGTTTGGGACGCTCCGGCGGCTGCTTTGGCGGTGGCTGCGCCGCCTTTCTTTACGGTCTTTGCATACTGGCGTTTGATTTTCTGTTTCTGCATGAACCGGGAAAAGGGATTGCTTGTAAGCTGCGGGTTCTCCTGTAAGGCTTTGTGGTACTGGAAGTTCACATTTGCCTTAAATGCTGCCTGTTCTGCCTTTGCCGCTTCCCGGTAGGGTTTCAGCTTATGGCTGCGGTAGCCCTGTTTTAGTTTTCTTGTCCCGTACCTTGCGCCGCGCTCGGCAAGTTCCTCCGATTTGTGTGCGCCCTCCACGCCGGAATTGTCCTTTTCAACAGAATGTATCTTGTTGTGGACGAAAATCCCCGCTTCCTGCGCGGGACGGGACAGCGGGTTTCCCTTTTTGCCGCCGGGTATCGGTTTTTCCTGTTCTTCAAAGTGAAGTCTGGTTTTTGCCTTGCCTGTGGCTTCCTCAAAGGTGCGTTCCTTAACCAGTTTCTTTTGCTTCGGGATAGCTGCCTTTGCTGCGTCCAGTTTGTCGGCGGCTTTTTCTGATTTTTTGATGTAGGGTTGTAGTTTCGGTGTTTCCCGTTCCTCGTCGGTAAACTGCAAGCGGGAAGTGGAAGTACGCAAAACCGTCGCTTCCTGCGCTTTCTTGACAGCCTTTTTGTTTACCTTTCGGGTATGGGCTGCGTCAACGTGTTCCATGACGCGCTCTGCGGTAGCGGTGTCCGGCTGTGAAAAGTCGCTGTCTGCTTCCCGGCTACTGATACGCTCGGCGGTCTGCTGTGTTTCGTTGATTTCTACCGCACCGTCGCGGGTCATTTTCTGTGTGATTTTATCGCGTGGTTTTAACTGTTTCATAGGCTGCTCACTTCCTCCGGCTTCGTCGTCATAATGCGGTAAAGCTCGGTGTCTTTCGGGAAATGGTCTACAAAAGGCAGCACCACATTTCCGTAAAAGATAAGTCCCTCGCCCGCTTCGGTGTGGGTTACATATTTCATCTGCTGTGGGCTGATGTTTAACTGCTTTGCAAGGATAGCCCGGTCGCCCTGTGCCTGATTGAGCATGAGGACAAAATCAGAGTTTTCAAAGATATTTTCCACCTCGCGGCTTGCTAAAAGATCTTTGATATTCTGTGTAATGGCTGTCGGTATGCCGCCCCATTTACGAAAACGCTTCCAAATCTCCACACTGTAAGCGGCGGTCTGTTCCTCTTTCAAGAGCAGATGAAATTCGTCCATATAGTAACGGGTGGACTTTTTCTCTGCCCGGTTGATAGTAACGCGGTTCCATATCTGGTCTTGCACAATGAGCATACCTAACTTTTTGAGCTGCTTTCCAAGCTGCTTAATGTCAAAGCAGACAAGGCGGTTAGAAAGCTCCACATTCGTTCTGTGGTTAAATACGTTAAGGCTGCCGGAAACATACAGCTCCAATGCCGCCGCAATGCGGGCAGCTTCCGGCTCCGGCTGTTTTAGCAGCTCGTCGTAAAGGTCGCCCAAGATAGGCATTTTCTCCGGTACAGGGTCAGCAAGGTAGTCCCGGTACACATTCCTTACGGCGCGGTCAATAACTGTTTTATCAACGGGCTGCAAGCCCTCCTTACCGCCAATGACAAGCTCGCAGAGGGACAGGATAAAATCACTTTTCAGTGCAAGGGGGCTGTCGTCCTCTGAATAATTGAGGTTCATATCCATAGGGTTCACATACTGGGGCTTGCCGTCCATGCCTTTCCCGGTCGGGGATAAGCGTATCACTTGCCCGCCAAGACGCTTTACAAGGGCAAAATACTCGGCTTCCGGGTCGCAGATAAAAATATCGTCGTCGGTAATGAGAAAAGCATTTGTGATTTCCCGCTTTGCCGCAAAGGATTTTCCGCTGCCCGGTGTTCCCAAGATAAGCCCGTTGGGATTTTTAAGCTGTTTGCGGTCGCAGAGTATCATGTTGTTGCTTAAAGCGTTCAGCCCCATAATACAGGGCAGCCCCGGTCTGAAATAACTCCTGTGTGATGAACGGGATAAAAATAGCGGTGCTGCTCGTCGTCAAACCTCGTTGAATAGGGATAAGGTTCTCCCCCAAAGGGATAGAGGACATCAGCCCCGCTTCCTGCTGATAGTCAAGACGGGTCAATGCGCAGTTGTATTTCTGTGCAATGCCCGCCGCCGCGAAAATGTCATTTTCCAGTTTCCGCTTCGTGTCTGCCATGTTTACCACAAGGAACGTAAGAAGAAACATTCGCTCGTTGCGGCTCTGTAAATCCTGCAATAAATTCTTTGCTTCATTCCCAAAGGTGGCAAGGTCGGACGGGATTATATCCATGTCATAACCGCTTCTAACCGCTTTTTTCTGTTCCTCAATCTTCATCTTGTCAAGGTCTGTGATTTTGCGCTTAATGGTCTTGATTGCTTCCGACTGGTCAATACTTTTAATGTGGAGATTGACGATAACCCCCGTTTCCAAGTCCAGCATATCCGCTAAGATACGGTCGTTTAGCTCCGGGGCAAGGATTTCAAGGAACGATACCGCCCCCGTCTTTTTCCCCATAGCAAAGTAGCGTCCCTCCCCAAACTTGAAAGAGGACGGGGCGATAAAGTCCTTTGTGGTAAGCCCTGTCGGGGTCAGCCAGTCATAAGAGAATGAGAACGGTTCGCCTGCCGGGTGGAATACCCCATGCAGCACCTTTAGGCGTTCATAGCCGGATAAGGGGTGCGCCGATACGCCAAGCACCTTGAAGTTATTGAGTATGTCCGTTTCGATACGGGAAAGCCGCGCCCTTGCTGCCGCCGGATTGTCCGCTTCAATGGAAAATGTGATGTACTTATGCTTTACAAGCCCATTGTTCCCTTTGGCAAGCTGCGTTTTCAGCATATCGGAATACTCGGTGCGGATAGAGTTAAAATCGTCGTTTTGCGGCGGGATATGGATTGCCCTCGCTGCCTGTTCCTGCTGTGAGCCTTGATTGATGAAAGAAAGCTGCACATTTACGCTTGCGTCAAAGTAATTGAGAAAATCGCACCAGTTTTCAAAAATGGCGGTCTTATCGTCTGCCTGTGCAAGCTGATAGTTGATGTCCTCAAAAGCAATGCTCTTTGAATACTTCCTCTGTGCCACTTTGCAGATACCGTCCGGGTACATGGCAAGGTAGGGAATGGTCTGCTGTGCGGTGTGGGCTTTGCCGTCCCCCTTTGCCTGCCGGATAACCGCCGCTATCTGTTTCTTTTCCGCGCGGGTCAGCTTACGCCTGTTTCCTGCGGCTTCCCGCGTCTTTTTTGTCTGTCCTTTTGACAATCGCTGATACCTCCTTTTCTAATGCCCGCTGTTTCTCCAAGAGTGCATACAGGTTTTCCGTCTGATACGGTCGCACTTTGGGGCGGGTCAATTTTGTCTGAATGATGTTTTTAATTACCACTTCAAGGGGCTGCCCATGCTTTTCATACATGGCAACCAAGAAGCAGGGAAGCATAACGACAATCATTGCCATTGCCGCAAGGCTCGTCCCTGCACTGTCTTTAAGCAAAAAGAAAAGTGGCAGTCCGATAAGAAGTGCCACTGAAAAACAAAGGATTTGCCGCTTTGTCAGATTGAAAGCGACTTTTGTTTTGACTTTGGATAAGTCTTTGGGTACAGGTACATACGCCAAGAAAAAACCTCCTTTCTGCCCTTAGTGGGCGTTGAATATGGATTTTGCCAGTGCGCCGGGATTTGAACAGGAAGAAACAGAGGATAACGGTATAGGCTGCAAGGGAAAAAATCGCGCTGTGCAGATTGTCCGCTAAGACCATTTCACCTACCAAAACCGCGTAAATGCCAACGCATATCATAATGAGGAAGCCTTGAAAACCCAGTGCAAACAGCCCCTTTAGGTAGTTGTTCCCAATCTGTCCCCATTCCCGGTTTGTCATGGTGGCAAAGGGGATAGGGGAAACGGAACAGTAGGCGTATATCTCAATCATTCTTCCGTAGAGGATAACGGTTATCAGTACGGACATGATTTTCATACAAAGGCTTACAAGGCTCGTTTCCATGACAAGTAACAGTAGTTCGGGGATTTCCATATCTTTTAGTCCCTCCTGCATGGCGGCAAGGGCTTCGGTTACGTCGATATTCGTATCGCCGCCGATTACCCCCGCCGCGCCGGACACAATATGCTGCGCCATATCAAACACCGCCATAGTAATATCAAAGGTATGCGTTACCAAGAAAACGGCAACAAAGGCTTTGAAAAACCACTTAAAGAACATGAACGTGTCAACGTCGTGCATATTGTTTTTTTCCGTTACCATGCTGATAAGCTCATAACAGAGGACATAGGTAATGACAAGCCCCGCAATGGTACAATCACATTTTCCGACAGATTTTGTATCATGTTGAAAATGTTTGCGTTCCACCCCTGCGGGGTCTTGCCTACCTCCGCTGCAATGGTGCCTACTTTTTTCGTTTACGTCCCCCGAACATCGTTGACAGATTACCGTTTATCGCACCGATAAGGATTTCCTTTATCCATTCGTTAATCGCGTCAAGTATGCTCTCCATAGGCTACCCTCCGTAAACTTATCCGAACAGACCGGAAAGAAGCGGTACAAGGATAGTGCCGATAAGGGCAACACCGCCGCCCGCCATAAGCTGCTTAATGCCCTGTGATTTTGCTTATGTGTGATAAAGAAGTAATAGAAGTGTAAAAAATTTTGCCGTTCCTATCCGGCACATGAGGTATGTCGGATAGGTCGGGCGGTTAGGTGTCGGGCAGTTCTACCTTGCCGACAAAAGAATAATAGATTTCGATTTCCTGTCTGCGTAACTTGCCCCGGCGTTTCCCGTCAAGGGCAACGCTTTCATGGACAACGATT
>ENA-OQBI01000001-OQBI01000001.1-human-gut-metagenome-genome-assembly--contig:-NODE-1-length-27352-cov-1.057594_pt1 | contig 27352 bp, 41 predicted proteins | sample MGYA00242744_ERZ504547 | MGnify/ENA primary metagenome ERZ504547 (study PRJEB26092, sample SAMD00036236) | human gut metagenome | host: Homo sapiens | study: EMG produced TPA metagenomics assembly of the... | reverse complement strand
GCTGAGCTGCGCTCGCTTCACTGAGTTGATCGGCGGCGGCCGCGTCCTTCTGGTAGCCCACAATGCACAGTTTGATCTCCTGTTTACTGCTGAAATGCTCCGGAGACACGGAAACGGTGGCCCGGAAGCCCTGAAAGCTGCCGACTATCTGGACAGCCTAACCGTTTACAAAGACCGCCGGGCATATCCTCACAAGCTGGCGAACGCGATCCTCACCTATAAGCTGGAGGACAAGGTTCAGAACTCCCACAGAGCGATCGACGACGTGGCGGCACTGTTTGAGGTGTGCAAAGCCATGGACGCGGAACGCTCCGATCTTCTCAGTTATGTGAACGTGTTCGGATATAACCCGAAGTATGGAGTAAGTGGGAAACGGATCGAAAAGGTGGCCTACTGGCCACAGAATTTCAACAAATACATGCAGGCTCCGAGCTATACGCTCCCGGCCAAACTCAGACAAAGAAGGAGGTAACAGAAATGCGAAGCAGCTCGCTGAAAGTATACAGCCCGGTGGAATACACCGGGTACAAAGAAAAAAGAAGCGGCCACCCGTCGGAACCGGGAAGCCGCACAGGCAATCGAAAAACCACACGAAAGCCTAAGCCTATTTTATACCGGCTGCGCCGTTTTTGCAAGCGCCTGAACTGGAAAGGGATCGGCGGGCTGGCAGTCACCACAGTGGTGATCGTGTTCGCAGTGCGCGGCGTCGTGGGTATGTTCTCAGAACGCGCCCAGACAAAAACAGCCCCGATCACAACCAGCAGCCCGGCGGCCGAGGAATCTCAGCCCTACGTTTTTTACTACAAGGACGGGCAAGCCGTAAGCTGGGAGGACGTCACAGACGCATGGGCCGCAGAGGCAGGGATCCAGAAGCGCTACGCTCTCACTGACGCCGAGCGACTGGAGATCGCTCAGGTGCTCACGGCCGAAGCTGGAGGCGAACCCTTCGCCGGAAAGATCGCAGTAGCTCAGTGTATTCTCCAGACCTGCGAGGACGAAGGGATCCGACCGGACGAAGTGCTGCGCGTGTACGCATATAGCAAGCGCCGACCGGAACCGACTCAGGAAGCCCTCGAAGCCGTGCAGGACGTGTTCGACTTCGGGATCATGGCAACGACCGAGCCGATCAAATACTTTTACGCTCCCGCTCTCACGGACAGCGAGTGGCATGAGTCCCAGATCTATGTAATGACCATTAACGGACACCGATTTTTTAAGGAGGCAACCGAATGAATAACGAAAACAAGCCAAGCGTGATCTCAGAGCTCACGGCTGCACTTGCCAGCATGGCGGAACGCGCCGCCGCTGCTGAGGCCGAAGCCGAGCAGTACAAGAAAAGCTCAGGCGAATGGTATCAGTTTTACACCAGCAAAGACAAGGAACTGAGAGACACGCAGGCAGAACTCCAGAAAGCCCGCGAAGCTCTGGAAGTAAAGGAAGGAGAACAGAACCATGGCAACGACAAAGAAAGCGATAGCTGAGGCCGATCAGGCCGCAGAAATCAAAGAAGCAACCGCAGCACCCACCACAGAGTCGGAAACTCCGGCCGTAACACTGGACGAGCTGGAAAGTATGGATATGAACATGTTCGACACAGAGGAAACCGAAAGCGCTCCGCGTCCGGTATGGCGTATCACTGACGACGCTGCGCCGACTGGGCCTGCCGAAAAATCGCAGAAGAAAAGACAGAACTCGACCGAATCACCGCGCTGGGCGAAAACCAGATCGAGAAGATCCAGCAGAGAATTGACGCCGCTCAGCGCAGATATGAAAACGGCACCCGTTTTCTCACCGGAAAGCTCGCGGAATACTTCGAGACAGTTCCACACAAGACAACCAAGACAAAGCACAGCTACCGCCTTCTCTCTGGCACTCTGGTGAAGAAAATCGGCGGCCGCACCATGAAACAGGACGACGACGCACTGCTGGCCTACCTGAAAGCCTCAGACAACGAGGACATGATCCAGACCACAGAGAAACCAAAGTGGGGCGAGTTCAAGAAGCGGCTCGAAATCGTAGGCGGCCAGATCGTAGACAAAACCACCGGCGAGCTGGTGGAGGGCGTGCAGATCATTGAAAAGCCGGACACCTTCACGGTGGACGTGTAAGGAGGTAGCGTATGGCAACAACTAAGGAAACAGCGGCCGCTAAGACGGCCACCACCCCACCGGTACCGCTGACGCTGCAGCAGAAGTTCATCAAGTTGCGCGAAGCCGTTCCCTCTATCACCCAGAAGGTCCACAGCGACGGCGTAAAGTACAAGTTCGCGAAGATCTTCGACGTGTACCAGCTTCTCACTCCGGCCATGAATGAGTTCGGCGTCAATTTTGACATTGTAGGCGAGCAGGCAACCCGGCACAGTGAAAACGGGGATCCGATCTACTACTCCAACTTCACACAGCACACCAGAAACGGCGACCGCATTGTCTGGGTGTACGAGGCCGACCTCACGATCCGCTGGACGAACGCAGACAACCCGGATGAGACTCTGGAAGTTACTCTACACGCAATCGGAACGAACGACGGAGGCCCGGACAAGGCCAAAGGCTCCGCGTGGACGTACTGCCTCAAATACTACCTGTTCGAGAAGTTCGGCATTGATCAGGGCGACGACGATCCAGACATGAGCGACCACAGCAGCGACCCCCCTCAGCAGAGCCAGAAACAGCACACAGGAGCTCAGAACGGGAACCGGCAGGGAAACACCCAGCCGCAGGCACAAAATGGCCAGACGGGGCGCTCAGGCGCCGCACGACCACTCTCAGACGCTCAGCTCTCCCGACTCTACCGTAAAGGCGAGGACGCCGGGTACTCTCAGCAGTCGATCAACGAATGGATCCTGAAAAAATACGGACAGCAGGATCCGCACAACCTGACGCGGGCCCAGTACGACGAAGCCTGCGCCGCTATGGACAACGCAAAGCAGCAAGGAGGACAAGACAATGCTTAATCATGTGGAGCTTCTGGGCCGTCTGGCTCAGGAGCCTGAAATCAGATACACACAGAGCGGCACACCAGTGGCGAGCTTCGACCTCGCCGTGCAGGTACCGAGTAAGAACAAAGACGCCGCTCCGGACTATATCCCGATCGTGTGCTGGAGAGAACGCGCCGAGTTTTGCGGCCGCTACCTCTCCAAAGGCCGCCAGATCGTAGTTGAGGGCCGGATCTCCACCCGTAAATGGAAGGACGAGAAAACCGGGCAGAACCGCAAGGCCGTGGAAGTTGTGGCCTCAAACATTTACTTCGCAGACAGCAACGGAGGCAACGCAAATGGCAATCCTCAGCCCGCCAACAACGACGGATTTATGGACATACCGGACGACGGACAGCTTCCTTTTAACTAATAACACCGACCGAAGGACGACCGCCGGACAGACCGGCGGAACTCTACGGCCAAACCAGAAACAAACCACGAAAGGAGGTGCCGACAGTGGCATGGATCCAAATTCACCAACAACTGAAAGACCACCGCAAGGTGCTGGCTGCTGCTGACGAGCTCGACATTGAACCGGCTCACATGCTCGGCCTGCTGATCTCGTTCTGGCTCTGGGCCATTGATAACGCACCGGACGGATCCCTCGCTGGAATATCCGACAGAATGATCGCAAGAGCGGCCCAGTGGGACAAAGATCCGGAGGAATTTGTGGCCGCCCTGACCTCTGCGTCCCTGCTGGACGCAACAGAGGACGGCGTTCTGGAGATCCACGACTGGAGCGAGTACACCGGAAAGCTGATCGAACAGCGAGAAAATGAGAAAAACCGTTCGAGAGCCCGCCGCGCTGCTGCTAAGTCAAACGACCGGAGGACGACCGACGGACAGTCTGCGGACGCAAGCAAGAGCGACCAGAAAAAGACCGCAGGTAGAGTAGACCAGACCAGAGTAAACCAGAGTAGACCAGAAAATAAGGGGATACCCCATAACCCCCGCGACCGAGAAGCAGCCAAGCGCTCAGGAGCGACGTTTCGCAGAGTTCTGGACTGCATACCCGAAGAAAGTCGGCAAGAAAGCCGCACAGAAGGCATGGGAAAAGGCAAAGCCTGACGCCGAACTGTTCGAGAAGATCATGCAGGCAGTGGCAACAGCTAAAACCTCGGAACAATGGCTGCGAGAAGGTGGCCGCTTCATTCCCAACCCGTCAACGTGGATCAATCAGGGGCGATGGGACGACGAACCTCTCCCACCTGCCGGATCCGGAAGCTATCAACAGCGACCGGGTGGAAATTGTGGAAAACCTGACACCATGGACGTACTCGCGGGGATAATCGCAGACGAGGAAGGAGGCTTCGAGATATGACAAAAGCAGACGCGGCTCGGCTGGTGGCGATCGTCGTCACCGCCTACCCGAATTTTGACAAGTTCAAGGACGCGAAAGCAATCGAGGCCACGGTGAACCTCTGGGCTATGATGTTTGAACAAGACGAATCCGGGATCGTAGCGCTGGCGGTCAAAAAACACATTGCAACAAACAAATGGCCGCCGAGCGTGGCCGAAATCCCGGGAGATCATGCTGGAGATCCAGCACCCGGAGCTCATAGAGCCGGACAAGGCATGGCTGGCCGTGAGCGACCTCATGTACAGCGCCGGACAATTCAACCACGGAGATCTCTCCTGCCAGCTCCCGCCTCTGGTGGCGCGGGCCGTTGAGTCAATCGGCTGGACTTCCCTCTGGGAAATGCACCGCAGCGCATACATAGGCGGCAAGCCCGGCATGGATCGGGTAGCCTTCATGCAACAGTACACGCCAATGTACGAACGGGAAAAGGCCCGCAGCATGACACCGGCACAATTAACTGAGAAGATCGACAACGTGGCCGGATCCCTTCCAGACAAAGGCCAACGCCTGATCGGGTACCGAGAAAGCGAACGCCGCAGGAAAGAGCAGGAAATAGCAGCGCTCACCCGCGGAGCCCTTCGGCTGGATAACCAGATCGCCGAAAAGACGAAGCTCGAACTCAGAGGGGAGGTGCTGGGATGATCCTACAAGGCGACGCACTGGAGGAACTCAGAAAGCTGCCGGACAAATGCTGCAGCGTCTGCGTAACTTCACCGCCCTACTACAACGCCAGAGACTACGGAGCAGCCGATCAGCTCGGAACCGAAAGCTCTCCGGAGGAATACATCCGCAAGCTGGTGGAAGCCTTCCGGGAAGTCGCCAGAGTCCTGAAAGACGACGGCACCCTCTGGCTGAATATCGGCGACAGCTACGCGAGGCATATCGAGGACGGAGGGATCAAACGCAAGGATCTGATCGGGATCCCGTGGCTGCTGGCTCTGGCTCTCAGAAGTGACGGCTGGTACCTCCGGGCGGACATTATCTGGAACAAACCCAACGCCATGCCGGAAAGTGCCAAAGACAGACCAACAAGATCTCACGAGTATGTTTTTTTACTCAGTAAAGCGGCCGCCTATTACTACGACGCCGAGGCCGTCAAGGAGCTGGCCGTCGGGTACGATCCGAAAAAGCCCGGCCGGAAGCGCGGCAACGCGAAAACCTTCCGCGGCGGCACCGCCTACACTCACGATCAGGCCAAAGCCAACAGCTCTGAGGTAGATCGAGGCAGCCACGGGCTCCAGAGAAATGAAACCGGCAAGAGAAACCGCCGGGACGTCTGGACAATCGCCACACGGCCATATAAAGGCGCCCACCTCTCCACGTTCCCGGAGGAACTGGCCAAGATCTGCATACTGGCCGGGAGTAAACCGGGCGACACGGTTCTGGATCCGTTCTCAGGAAGTGGAACCACAGGAGCCGCAGCCTCAAAGAAGGGCGGAACTATATCGGGATAGAGATTAACCCGGACACCTGCAAAATACAAGAGCAGCGACTTGCTGAGGCTGCTCAGGAAGGAGCCAAACCATGAAACGCGGTGAAATTTATTACATTGAAAGCACATACCGGGAAACCGGAAGCGAACAGCGAGGCGGCCGCCCTGCGGTGATCGTCTCAAATGACAAGAACAACGAAAACAGCGAGGTTGTGGAAGTGGTATACATGACCACCAAACCGAAAAACGACCTCCCTACTCATGTATTTATCCGGAGCGCACTCTCCCCTTCTACTGTCTTATGTGAACAGGTAAACAGTGTAAGCACGAAGCGGATCGGGACACTGATCGGAAAACTGACAAAGAGCGAGCTCGCAGCCGTGGACTCTGCTCTGGCAATCTCTCTGGGGATCGACTTCATGGATCCGAAGCCCGCAGCCAAAGAAGCGGAGCATTTACTGGAAGAAATGAGCAAGCAGCCACTCCAGATCGTCCGGCCGGATCCAGACATTGAAAAGATCAAGCTCGAAACGGAGCGCGATCTCTACCGGAATTTATACAATGAGCTGCTGAGCAAAACCGTGAAAGGAGCAAGCGCATGAGAAAAAAACTGGTTTACATCTGCTCCCCATGCCGCGGGGACATTGAAAAGAACATAGAAAAGGCCCAGCGCTACTGCCGCGAAGCCGTCGAACTCTGGGACGACGTGATCCCGATCGCGCCTTATGTATATTTTACCCAGTTTCTTGACGACACCAAGCCGGAGGAACGCGCCGCGGGCATGGACATGGGCCTCTCGCTTCTGGCCATGTGCGACGAGCTCTGGGTTTATGGTATCGAGAATCCGAGCGAAGGCATGAGAAACGAGATCAAATACGCGAAGCAGCACCAGATCCCGATCCGGGACGCTGCCGAGCTTTACAGAAACCGCGAAGCCAAAACACTTCCGATCGGTGACGCCCTGATCGTCCTCCCCTCTCACGTCGGGAACCTGAACGGAGTCGCCGCGATTGAATCCACACCGTGCGGATCAATGGCGAAATGATCTTAGACCTTGCGATCGAGCTCAGACGCCACCCCGGCCATGACATCACACTGGAGGCCGACAAAGGCGCAGGCTCGGAGGTAGATCAATGAGTTGGGACACGGTTCCGGGAAGAAATGGCGAAGGCTACCCGGATCCGACAGCCAGCACCGCCCTTGCACGGGTGCAGCATAGCCAGAAAGGGCTCCAGAGCAAGCGAGCCGGTGAACACTTCGAGAATATGATCACCGCAAGCCTGAACTGGTACTGCGACAAGGGCGTGGCCTCGTTGAAAAAACTCCGGAGCCCATGAAGCCACTCAGGAAGCCAGACCGACAGGGCCGGTTCCTTGCTTGCTACACCAAAGCCGGGCAGCCTGACTTCAAGGGAACGCTCGCAGGCGGCCGGGCCGTGGTATTTGAGGCAAAGCACACCGACAGCGACAAGATCGACCAGAGCCGCCTCACCCCTGAGCAGGTGGAAAGCCTGACGCTCCACCACAAGCTCGGAGCTGCTGCCTTCATCATGGTGAGCGTGGGGCTGGAAAACTTCTACCGGGTGCCGTGGGAAGTATGGCGAGACATGAAACAACTCTACGGGCGCAAACACATGAAGCTCGAAGATCTGGAGCCGTACCGCGTGCAATATATCGCCGGGATCCTCAAACTGCTGGAAGGTGTGGAGATCGACTACACCGAGGAAGGAGGCACGCCATGAAATGCGAATACTGCGAGCTCCGCAGAGTCGGGCCTTTTGTAATTTCAAAAGCCTGCACCATGCTGAGCGGAAAGATCATAAACAAACAGACGGGCGAACCGTTAAAAAATTTGTATGCACCACATGGTCTACCCGGATCCGTGTATGAACAACGGGAACGGCTGCGGGCTCTACAAATCACAGAAAGGAGATCAAGCCAATGAACAACGCACTGCTGAGCAGTAAAAACATGTGCTGGTGCACTCCGCCGGATTTTTTCGCGGAACTGGATCGCGAGTTTCATTTTGAACTGGATCCGGCCAGCACCGACAAAAGCGCCAAGTGCGCGAAACACTTCACGCCGGACGACGACGGCCTAAAGCAAGACTGGGGGGGTATCGCGTGTTCTGCAATCCGCCATACGGCCGAGCGATCGCAGACTGGGTACGCAAAGGCTACGAAGAAAGCCGGAAGCCCGGCACCACCGTGGTTATGCTCATTCCTTCGCGGACTGACACGGCATATTTTCATGACTGGATCTTCGGCAAGGCCAGCGAGGTGAGATTCCTCCGCGGCCGCCTGAAATTCACCGACGAGGACGGAAACGGCGAGGACGCAGCTCCGTTTCCTTCTGCCGTCATAGTGTGGCGGAGTCCGGAAAGCACCGGGCGCGAGTTTGCCACATGGCACATATAAAAGCACCAGAGCCAGCGGGGCCACTGCTCCGCCGGTTCAGATAAGGAGGAAACCATGAACGGGATTACTAAACAGACGCGCCGCCAAAGTTACGACGGCATACGAACACGCAGCGGCGAGCGCTGCAAGCTAATACTGGAAACCCTCGGAAACCGGTCAATGACCGTGGAAGAAATCACCGACGAGCTGGTGGCTGCTGGCCACCTGAAATACTACGACCGCAACTTCGTGGCGCCGAGACTCACAGAGCTGAAAGGCGCCGGAGTTCTGGAAGTCGTCGGGAAGAAACCGAGCAAAAGAACCGGAAAAAATACAGCCGTATGGGCTGCGGTAAGGAGGTAAGCACATGAAAAAGCAGAAAGTACAGGCAAAGATCAACCTCGAAGCTCTCGCAGGCGGAGCCTTCGCTGAGAAACTCAACGAGGCACTCATGCAGGTGGCTGAAAAATATTCAGAATCCGAACACAGAAGCAACCACTAAGCGCCAGATCACGGTAAATATTAAATTTACGCCGAACAAAACCCGCCAAATGGTAGGAACCCAGATTGCTGTCACGACCAAGCTCGCAGCTACCGAAGCAATCGACACGCAAATGGTAATGGGCGTCAATATGAGAACCGGCCAGATCGAGATCGCCGAATACGACGGGCAGATCCGCGGACAGATGGATCTCTCCGACTTCACGGACGCCGATCAGGATCCGGAACCAGAGGAAACGCAGGCTGCAGCTCCTACACCGGTACAGAATCCAACCGGCAAACCTCTGGATCTGAAAAACAGAGGAAAACAGGCGCCTGCTGCCGCTGCTGAGTTAGTTCCGGGCCGCGACTATGATCCGGACACCGGCGAGGTATACGAAACCGCCGGGCAGCCTACGGACGACCGCCAGACAACCGGCGGACGCAATAACATGAAGGTGGTAAAAATCGCACCAGCAAAAGAAGCATAAGGAGGGCAAGAAAATGGAAGGAATCAAAGAAGCAATCGCATATATCACAGGGCTGGCCGTAAAGGCTGAGAAGCCGGAAACAATCGAGATCAACGGCCGGACATACTGCACGAAGGATCTCAGACGCTATGACGCAGCCGACAAGGCCGAGCCAATCAAGGCGACCACTCTCACCTCTCTGGTGGACTACATCAAGGAAAGCCGCGAGGAACTCCGCGACAGAATGATCATTCAGGTGGTAAGCGCCACAAAGGTGCTGCTCTACTCCGGGCTGCTGGCCGAGCGTGACCGCGAGACTCTGTTCGAGGTCAACGCCCTGCTGCCACAGTTTGAATACGGTCGCGAATATGATCAGGAGAGCTTCCTCGTGGCCATGCAGTCATGCTTCCAGAAAACAGACGACCGTGAAGCCGTCACCATTATGGCGAGCAATATCGTGAACACACAGCAGGGAACCTTCTCAGACGACGGCGTAAGCCAGCAGGCGATCATCAAAACAGGAGTGACCACAAAGGACGCCGCCTCGTTCCTAACCCGGTGAGCCTGATCCCGTACCGCACATTTTTGGAAGTTCCGCAGCCTGCGAGCGACTTCGTGTTCAGAATCAGCGAGGGACGCGGCGGAGCCCCTGCCTTCAAGTTGGTGGCTGCCGACGGCGGCCTCTGGAAGTCTCAGGCGGTGGACAATGTAAAGAACTACCTCACCGAAGCACTGGCAGACGTTCCGGATCGCGAAAAAATCACGATCATTGCATAATGTGGCCGACATAAATGTCGGGAACATACCGGGAGGGCCAAGCTCTCCCGGCAAACCAAAGGAGGACAAGAACATGCTGATCATAAACATAGTGCTGGCCCTCGTGGCTGCTCTCCTGCTTTTTGGAGTTATCGGAGAAAAGGACGGGCTCAGACAGCAGAACATCACGATCGCCTTCGTGGCCGTGATCGTGCTCATTATCGCATTAAATAGATTTTTCTAAGGGAGGACAAAACCATGGAATATAAACCGAAAGTTATCACCGGAAAAGTAACAGGCACCGGCTGGCCGATCGACGGCCATGTGCTCTGGTTCTCACAGTGGGACTACGACAACCGCGAGAGCTGGCACCTCTACGGCTGGGAGGACTCAGAGGACGAGGCGGTCATGCAGACCGTATTCCAGACCGAAACCGAGGCGGGCCTCTGCCTGTTCGATACGCTGGAGAAGTTCGCAGAGAACTGGAAGGCAAAGAAATGGGAGCCGCAGGGCTCGTTCTGCCTGCCACTGGACAAGGTGGAAGTGCTGGAGGTAAAGCAGGAAGAAAGCACCAACAACACCCGCGAACAGCTCCGGGCTCACGGCTTCGATCTGACACCGAGAAAGCAGACCGACCGGGGTGGGATCCTCTGCCTCCCGCTGGACAAAAACCTGAACGGCGACGTGCAGGCCAAGCACCCGGACTGGGAGCCAGTCGAGTGCCCGACATGCGGCCGGAAATGCTGGAAACACCCGGAAGCTGGCCACCTCGCCAAAGAACAGGGCGCGAAAATGCTCTGTACTGAGTGCGCGATCAAAGCCGGGCTTCTGTCACCGTTCCGAAAGGAAGGCCCAAACCGCGCGCAGCGAAGGAGGGCAAAGCGTGAAAGAAGAAAATAACGCAGAGGGGCTCTACTCTCTCAAAATAGACGCGAGGCACTACTTCCCCGACGAAAAAATAACAAGGGACGTGCTGGAGGCGCTCAGGTGCAGGCAATACGCCGCAGCACTGGCCTTCTATCTGGAGTGTGACCTCGACGACATAGAAAAACAAGCTCGCAGACTCGCGGAAAGCACCGCGCTGAGCTACTCGGAAGCACTCCACAAGATCGGCGGAGATATGCTGCGGAGCAAGCAGGAAAAACAGGCCACACTCTCACTCTGGCCTATCAGACAAGAACCGGTGCGGCCGAACCGTGCAGCCAGACGAGCAGCTAAAAGAAAAGGAGGACGAAATGGACGATAACAAGAACAAGCCTATGGGCTGGCCGATACTCTACACACTGGCAACACTCGCAGGTGTGGTCATGCTGGCAATCCTGAAAGTCTGCGGCATTATATCAATGAGCTGGCCGGTGGTGATCGCCGGGCTCGTGTGGGTACCAACCGCGCTGCTGCTGATCACTCTCTGGGTGGCCACTCTCCTGATCTGGATCGGGCGAACTGGGAAAAAGATCAGGGAATACAATCGCAGGAGAAAGATCTCCCGCACTCTGGACGAATCCATGAAAGGGCTCACGCTAAACGGCGTCGGCCCCATTTATGGTATCAGAAGAAATAAAGGCGAAAACAACACCGACTACGAGAAAAGGATCCGCGAAAAGCTGGGGTTTTCCCCGCGCAGTCTGCCGAAATACGAAACCATGGAACAGCTCACCCTCTCCAATGTGGGCCCAATCTATGGCGTCGTAAAGAAACAGGACGAAAGCTGGAAGCACTACCGCCGCAGAATCCTGAAAGCAGCCCAAACTATTGATACCGTACAGCTACCAACCGGCAAGTGCGCACCGGGCGACCGCCGGACAGAGGGTAAAAAGTGAGCTGGCCAAGCAAAGAGACCGGCGCCTGCTCATGGGTGCCGGGGCTCGGCTTTAAAGAGTGGTACTCAACGAGCTGCCACATGTACTACGAGATCGCGAGCGCGGTCACAAAGAAGAATATCAAAGCCGGGACGTGCCCGTATTGCCACCGGCCTATCAAAATAAAGGAGGAACGAAAACATGGACTATAAAACAGAAGCGCAGCCAAAGGCAACCGCTGGAGGGGTACCGGTATTCTGCGCCCATGACGCGATCGTGGCCATTGAGAAGCTGATCCCCAACCCGAAGAACCCGAACACACACCCGGACGCACAGATCCAAGCACTCGGCCGCATTATCCGCCAGACCGGGTGGAGGGCGCCGATCACAGTGTCGAAGCGCTCCGGCTTCATAGTAAAGGGCCACGGCCGCCTCGCTGCTGCCAAGCTCGAAGGGCTCGCCGAAGTGCCGGTGGACTACCAGAACTACACAAACGAGGCCGAGGAATACGCCGATCTGGTGGCCGACAACCGGATCGCAGAACTGGCAGAGATCGACAACAAGCTGCTGGCTGACATTTTCGCCGACATTGACACCGGCGAGATCCCCATGGAGCTGACCGGCTACACCGACAAGGAAGTGGAAAGTCTCGTCACCGGACTGGCCGAAGCCCTGCACAATGACCTCACAGAGCCGGACGAGATCCCGGAAGCTCCAGAAGGTGACGGAATGATCACCCAGAAGGGCGACCTCTGGATCCTCGGACGCCACCGCGTTGTCTGCGGCAACTCCACGGATGAGGACGCCATACGCCTGCTGCTGGACGGAAAGCACCCGGAGATCCTTCTCACAGATCCGCCGTACTGCTCCGGAGGTTTTCAGGAGTCTGGGAAGTCCGTCGGAAGTATCGGAACAAAACAGTCCGACGGCAACGGCGGGCAGAAAACGCCGACGATCAGCTCGGACAACCTCAGCACCAGAGGCTACCAAACGCTGATGAGGGCCGTCCTCTCCGCTACCGACATAAAGGTGGCCTACATCTTCACAGACTGGAGAATGTGGCTCTATTTGTGGGATCTGGTGGAGGCTTCGGGCCTTGCAATCCGGAATATGATAGTCTGGAATAAGAAAACACCGGGAATGGGTAACGGCTGGAGAGCCCAGCACGAGCTCGTCATGTTCGCCCATAGAACAAAGCCAGCGTGGGACAACCACAAGGGCTATGGGAACGTGATCGAAGCCACCCGCTCCGGGAATGAACTCCACCCGACACAAAAGCCGGTGGAAATACTGGAGAAGCTGCTGGACAATACACAGTGGGCCGAGGGCGTCCTCGACACCTTCGGAGGATCCGGCACGACTCTGATCGCTGCGGAAAGCGTCGGGCAGCCTGCCTATGTCATGGAAATGGAGCCTGCATTTGTGGACGTGATCGTAAAGCGCTACATAAAGACAACCGGCAAAACGACCGGGATCCGACTGTTCAGGAAGGGCAAAGAGCTGGGCCGCGAGCACTTCGAGAGAATGTTCACGGAATAAGCCAGCGAAAGGAGGTGGAACCCATGCACCAGAACAGTGAGGCAAAACAGCCAAAGGAAACCGACGAGATCAAGAAAAAGCTGGAAAGCTACGCAGCACTCCACCGCAGGATCGACAACCAGATCGAACGGCTGGAGAATCTGGAGGCCGTCATGGGCTCCATATCCTCGCCGAGCTTCGACGGAATATCTGGAGGCGGTGGCGACGGAACCAGCAAACAGGAACGGCAAGTGATCCAGAAGGTAACACTGGAGGAAACGATCCGCCGCATGATCACAGACGAGGATCGGGAACGCAGCGAACTGGAGGCTCTGATCTCCGAAATGGAAAAGCCGGACGAGCAGACCGTGTTAGAAATGCACTACTTCGACGCAGCGAACTGGTGGACAGTATGCGCCGCGCTTCATGGTAGCCGGGAGGACTACGACGAACACGAGCAGCGCTACCTCAAAAGAACATTCAAGCTGCACGGCTCGGCGCTTCAATCGCTGGCCAAAATATACAGAGCAAAACAGGAACAGGGATAACAACGCCCGCCAGAAGCCACAGGAAGGCCGACGGCGGGCTTTTTTGTGCGCCCGAAGAAATACGCACACACTCAGGAGAAAGCCGCAGACGAAGCACTCACGAGCACACAGGGGGATAAAAAGGGACAAAAAGGGATAAAAGGGGATAAACCACCGTGCTACTCTGTATAACAGCGAAAGCCGTCCGGGGACATGATAAAGATCCGGGCGGTTTTTCCTATGTGCCTACCCTCAGAAAAGAACTGGGAGGGGTGCAAATTTTCCACAGGAAGGAGCAAACACATGGGCGGTCTATTCTATACCGGCCAAAGCCGCCGAACCTCTGGCAGCTTCACCGTGACATGCTCCGGAGCTAAGGATATTGTGAAGCGACTCAACAAACTGGAGAACGGCGGGCAGACAGCAATCAAGAAAACCGTCAACGACTTTATGAGCCGTGCGCCTGCGTGGGTATCGAAGGGAATCCGCGAACACTACGGGGTAGACACTGCCGCAATCAACGAGGCTAAACAACAACCTCGGAGGGGGCAGAGCTCAATCCAAGTGGCGGGGGTTCAAGTTGATAGTGCCTCCCTCATTTATAAGGGGCGGACACTGACGCCGACGCATTTCAAAATGAGCCCGAAGTCCAGACCAAGCGCTCAGCAAAAGAAGCCGATCAGAATCCCCGGCCAACTGATCGCCGGAACTGGTGACGTTGCAATGGTTCGACCACCGCGGCCGTACCAAGTCAAGGCGACGATCATTAAGGGATCCCGTGTGAGCCTCGGCTCGAACGTGTTCCTCACTGGCGGAAACGGCGGCTCCATGCTTCCGTTTCAAAAGACTGGGAGGGGGCGCTCCCCGATCGAGGCCGTGCGTACTCTGTCCGTGCCTCAGATGATCGACGGCAAAGCACGCCAAACTATTGAGACAACAATCTCCGAGAAGCTCGGCGAACGCTTCAACCATTACATAGATCAAGTAATGAAATAGACAAACGCTCCGAGCTCACGAGCCAAAGCCAAGCCAACGAACGCGCGCCAAGCAGCAAGCCAAGCGCGAAGCAATCGAACGGCAAAGCCAAAGCGAAACCAAAAGCAACAGCAACAAAGAACAGCGAAACAAAGCGACCAAAGCAAAGAAGCAAAAGGCAAAGTAACTCGACCGAGTAACCGCGCCGAAATTTTTCCGCAGCCCGAAGGTACTGTCCGGGCCGCCAAACGCCTGCGGTGCTGGCGAGCCCAAAACACGCGCAGACTCAGAAAAATTTTTTCAGGCCGTTTCGTTTCGTTTGCCTCAAAGAAAGGAGGTGGCGCCATGGCGGAAGGAAAGCAGAATCTCCAAAACGCTGCCATTATTGCGAAGCTGTTCGGCGTCACCGACCGCCGGATCCAGCAGCTCGCAAAAGAGGGAATTATTCCAGCCGCCCAGAAGCGGCCGTATATGTTCGACCTGCTTCCGACGGTGCAATCTTACATCCGTTACCTGAGCGACAAAGCCAACGGCCGAGAGGCCAAAAGCGCCGACACCGCTCAGGTTGAAATGGAGAAGCTGCGGCTGAGGCTGACATGAAACGCAGTAAGGCAGACATGGCAGCCATGCAACTGAAAGAGCTCGAGGCAAAATGCACCGCAGCGAGGACGTGGAGGCCGTGACGAATGACCTCGTTTACACTGTCCGCAGCATGATAATGGCACTCCCCGGACGTTTGGCCATGGACGTTGTGCAGGTGGCAAGCGCCAACGAAGCCTCGGCACTGATCCGGGCGGAGTGCTACAAAATTCTGAACGAGCTCGCAAACTACAACTACGATCCGGCGGTATATCAGCGGCGGGTGCGGGATCGTGAAGGCTGGAGCGACGTTATAGTGGCCGCTGATGAAGCCGACGACTAAAAAATCCACCGCGAAACTCAACGCAGCCATAGCACCGGCCATTCGCAACTTTAAGCCACCCGAAGATCTGACGGTGGCCGAATGGGCCGATAGACACCGCCGCCTATCCCCGGAGAACTCCGCGGAGTCTGGCCCGTGGCGCACTTCGCGCACGCCGTACCTGCGGGAACCTATGGAAGCGTTCACGGATCCGAAGATCCGTAAGATCGTAATGGTGGCAGCGTCTCAGGTGGGAAAATCTGAGCTGGAGCTGAACATAATCGGCTACATTATCGACCAAGATCCCGGCTCGATCCTGTTCGTCCAGCCTTCCCTCGACGACGCCCGAAAGTTCTCACGCCTCCGTATCGCTCCAATGATACGAGACAGCAAGGTGCTGAGGGCGAAAGTTTCCGACGTCAAAAGCAAAGACTCCGGGAACACAATCCTCCAGAAGTCATTCCCCGGCGGTATGCTCACGATCACAGGATCCAACAGCGCCTCCGCTCTGGCTTCCACTCCCGCCCGCTACATTCTCGGCGACGAGCGCGACCGCTGGGCCGTGTCTGCCGGTGCTGAGGGTGATCCGTGGGCTCTGGCCGAAGCCAGACAGGCCACGTTCTACAATGCGAAGGCCGTCGAGGTATCAACTCCGACCATAAAAGGCGCTTCAAATATCGAAAGCAGCTACTACCTCGGAACACAGGAACGCTGGTGCCACCAGTGCCCTGAGTGTGGAGAGTACGGCGAGATCACCTTCGACCGCGTACACTTTGAACATACGGTGGCCAAAGTCCGCGGGAAAAAGGCGTACAAGATCGTGGGCCCGATTACATGGTGCTGCCCCTCCTGCGGCTGCATAGTACCGGAGGAAAAAATGCGGAAGCAGCCCGCAAAGTGGATCGCCGAGAACCCGGCGGCCTACGACGAGGGCGTCCGTTCCTTCTGGCTGAACGCTTTTTCTTCTCCATGGACTCCGTGGGAAAAGATCACGCTCAAATTTCTGCAAGCTAAGGACGATCCGCAAAAGCTCAAAGTAGTTTACAACACACTGCTGGGTGAGCTCTGGGAGGATCGCGGCGACATAGCCGACGAGGACACCATGCTGGCCCGGCGCGAGGACTACGGCACCAATGCCGACGGCTCTCCCGTCGAAGTTCCGGAGGGCGTTCTCGTTCTCACCTGCGGCGTAGATACTCAGGACAACCGTTTGGAGTATGAAGTCGTGGGCCATGGCTTCTACGGTGAAACGTGGGGCATAAAAAAGGGCTACATCATGGGAAAGCCAGACACCGAGAGGTATGGCAGCAGCTCGACGACGTGATCGATCACGTTTACCGCTCAATGACGGAAAAGGGCTGCGGATCTCAATCACCTGCGTGGACTCCGGCGGCCACTACACCCAAGAGGTATACACTCGCTGCCGTGAGCGTAAAAACAAGCGTGTTTTGCTATCAAGGGCAAGGGCGGCGACGGGATCCCGTTCGTGACGCCTCCGTCAAAGGTTCCGATCAAGGACAACAAGCGGATCACCTGCTGGCTCTACACGCTCGGCGTTGACGCTGGAAAAGAAACGATCATGTCGAGCCTAAAGGTTCAGGAAGCTGGCCCGAAATATTGCCATTTCCCGATCCACGAGTCATGCGGCTACGATACCTATTATTTCAACGGTCTGCTCTCCGAGCGTCTGGAGCTCACGCAAACAAAGCGCGGCAACCAGTGGCACTGGGTAAAAATCCCCGGACACAACCGGAACGAGGCCCTCGACTGCCGAAACTATGCGAACGCCGGGCTAAAAATCATAGATCCGGACATGTTCGCGGTGGAGCGACGTCTGAAAAATGTCCAAGAAACGCCGCAAACCAAACCGGCGCAGCGCCGAAAACCAAAACCGGCAGCCCGGAACTACTTCGACGAGTGGTAAGGAGGTGAACCCATGAGATCAAAAGAAACCATACAGCAAGAGCTCACAGAAACGAGGACGCGACTCAGTGCGTATCTGGCCCGTGAGGCTGACATGCTCAGCAAGGACGGGGTGCAGCTCTACACAATCGGCTCCAGAAACCTGCAACGGTACCAGACTTCGCTCGCTTCCGTTCAGGACATGATCGCGAAGCTGCAAAAGCGAGTCCGCGAGCTGGAGGCCGAACTGGCGGGCGGATCTGCTCGCCGTGCCGTGGGGGTAGTGCCCCGCGACTGGTAAATGGGTAAACGCTGGCCGATCGGCTGGCTTTACTACGGCGACGACTGCGGGACATTTTCGCTCCTTTAGATACCGCGGCCGCTGCCGTTTTTAATTACTTGCAAGGAGGTGAGAAAAACGAAGTACGACCAAACGAGGGGGCTATATCTCCCGGATAACGTACGCCCTCAGAATAAGGGCTATGGAGAGGCGGGCGCAAGCTGGAGAAAAAAAGCCGTGAAAGGCTTTAATGCTCCCAGTGGATCCGCTCACGAGGACATAGACTTCAACAACTACACCATGCGACAGCGTGCCCGCATGTTATACATGGCCGCGCCGATCGCTACCTCGGCGATCAAAACCAACCGCACAAACGTGGTAGGCGTCGGGCTCAGGCTTAAAAGCCGGATCGACCGCGAAGTGCTCGGACTCTCACCGGATCAGGCAGAACGGTGGCAGAAAGAAACAGAGCGAGAGTTTTCCCTCTGGGCCAGCAACAAGAGAGCCTGCGACGCCACCGGCATGAATAACTTCTACGGGCTCCAGCAGCTCGCGCTGATCTCGTGGCTGCTCTCCGGCGACTGCATAGGGTTGATCAAGCAGTACGAAACCACTCGGCTGCTCCCCTACTCTCTCCGCGTCCACCTGATCGAGTCCGACAGAATCGCAACCCCGAACAACTACGGGGCCGGGACTACGCTCTACTACACGACCGGAAAGAACTCAGAAACGGGCAACACCATATACGACGGCGTGGAAGTAGACAAGAACGGCATGGTGGTAGCGTATCACATACGCAGCAACTACCCGTATGAGCTCGGCGCTCCGGTTACTGAATGGGCCCGCGTTCTGGCATACCAGCAAAGCACCGGTCTTCCGAATGTGCTCCACGTCATTGACACAGAGCGCCCGGATCAGTACCGCGGCGTGAGTTATCTCGCGCAGGTGATCGAGCCGCTGCTGCAGCTTCGCAGGTATACCGAGTCCGAACTCATGGCCGCAGTCGTCGAGAGCTTTTACACTGCCTTCATTAAGACAGAAGCCCCGACTGATGAAATGCCATTCAATGAGGTGGATCCGGTACCACCCGGAGAAATGCGGAACCCGAACGAGTACAGCATGGGGCCGGGCCAGATCAATGTCATGGGGCCGGGCGAAAGCGTAGAATTTGCAAACCCGACGCACCCGAACGGCAGCTTTGACAAATTCGCCGTAGCGATCAGTGCGCAAGTAGGCGCCGCGCTGGAAATTCCCAGCGATCTGCTCCTGAAATCCTTCAACGCCTCATACAGTGCGAGCCGTGCTGCTCTACTGGAAGCGTGGAAGGCGTTCAAAATGCGCCGCGAATGGCTGGCGGACGACTTTTGCCGCCCATGCTATGAAGTGTGGATGAGCGAAGCCGTGGCCCGTGGCCGCATATATGCGCCGGGCTTTTTCCAGAATCCAGCGATCCGCGCCGCGTATCTCGGCAGCGAATGGCTCGGCCCGTCTCAGGGACAGCTTGATCCGGTGAAGGAAATCACGGCCGAGATCCTCGCGTGCAGTGAAGGCTTCTCCACTCACGAGCAGAGCACGATCCGCCTAAACGGTGGCCAATGGGACAGCAATGTGGAACAGCTCAGACGTGAAAACGAAAAGCTCGGAGGCAATCCACCAGATCCGCACCAGAGCGGCACCGGAACAGCGGAACCGGACGGCGAACAGGATCCGCCAGAAGGCGACGACAATCCACACAACCCCGAAACAGCTCGCAAGAGGGGCACGGTGGCTCTCCGCAGTCTCGTGATCGGCGAGCAGATAAAGCAAACCATACAAGGAGGATAAGCCAATGAAAACCAAACATAGCGGCCTAATCATGGGCCCGGCTGCTGCTCCACAAGCTCCCGCGGCGACAAAGTTCTGGAATATGGCCAGCACCGGCGACGACGAGGGAGAGATCACTCTCTACGGCGACGTTATGAGCCAGCAGCCCGTTGACTGGTGGACAGGCGAACCGGAGCCCGGCCTTTTTATCACGCCGGAGGGCTTCATGGAGGATCTGGCAGCAGTCAAAGACAAGGGACACATCACCGTCAAGCTCAATAGCTGCGGCGGCGATCTCTACACCGGGATCGCAATCCACAACGCGCTGAAAGCTCTCAGCGGTGAGGTGAACGTCATTGTCGAGGGAATCGCGGCCAGCGCTGCGAGCGTTATCATGTGCGCGGGCGACACAGTGACCGTGTACCCCGGTTCCCTGATTATGATCCACGGCGTAAGCGTTATGCTCTGGGACTACATGAACATGCAGGACATGAAGCAGCTTATGAAAGGAATGGACGCCAGCGAGCGGGCCGTCGCCGAGATCTACAACAGCAAGACAGGGATCGAAGTCGATACTCTCCGCAGCATGATGACCAAGGAGACGTGGTTCACCGGCCGCGAAGCTCTGGAGAAGGGCTTCGCTGACGCAATCAAAGAGGACGAGGACGATCCAGAAATGAGCATGAGCGCCGACAGAAAGGTGCTTTTTGTTAATGGAGTACGCCACAATGTTGACGGGCTCCAGCATGTGCCGGGCACTATCCCGGTGAAAGCAATCGCGACTCCACCGGCTGCAAAGCCCGGAGCAAATAAAAAGAAGCCGACCGCAAAGGCGGCAAAAAAAGAAGGAGGTAACAAACCTATGGACGAGAAGGAACTGAGGGCAGCATACCCGGAGATCGTGGCCCAGATCGAGGCCAGCGCAAGAACCGAAGCGCAGAACGCTTCCGGTGAGGCCGTGGCAGCAGAACGCCAGAGAATCGAGCAGATCGACTCTATCGCCGCCTCTATCCCGGATCAGCAGCTCGTACACGACGCCAAGTACGGCGACAACCCTTGCACAGCTCAGGAGCTCTGCTTCCGTGTTATGCAGGCCAGCGCAGCGTCCGGCCAGAATTTCCTCGCAGCATATCAGGCAGAGGGAGCAAAATCCGGAGCCGCAGACGTAGGCGCAGCACCTAACGGCGGCGCACCTGCAAACGCTCAGGAACAGGACGCAGCAGACATTCAGGCGGTAGTTTCTGCCTACAACCAGACCAAAGGAGGTACGAAGTAATGAGTAAAAGACTCGACGAAAACGATCGGGGCCGTAGGCTTCGACAACCTGATCAACGGCCAGTACCCGCCCGCAGAGGTTTTCACCGTGAAGATCCGCAAGGAAGCCACCGAGGCCAAAACCTACAAACGCGGCACTGTTCTGGCACTCTCCGCCGGTACCGCAGGCGACGGCTTGCGTGTAATTCTCGGTACCGCTGCGAAAAGCAACGAGACACTGACAGCCAACTGCGTGCTGGCTGACGACGTGGAAGTCGGAACCGCTTCCGACGCGGTAGCGACTGCATACCGTACCGGCCATTTTAACAAGAACAGCCTGATCACTGACAACAGCCATGCGATCAGTGAAACGGACAAGGAAGCGCTCCGCTCTGCCGGAATCCTGCTCTCTGACGCCGTAGCATACTAAAAAAACAAGGAGGACAGACAAATGGCTTTTAATTTTTATGATACCCACACACTGCTTGCCTCCGTGCAGCAGCTCCCGCCGCTTCACTCTTTCCTTTTGGATCGCTATTTCCCTACTAACGCCGCCTCTGACGTGTTCGCCACTGACGACGTGCTGGTGGAATACCGCAAGGGATCCAAGAAAGCGGCACCTTTTGTAGCACCTCGTAAGGGCGGAATCACGATCCTGCGCGAAGGCTACACCATGAAGCGCTTCACTCCGGCGTATATTGCACCGAAGCGCCCACTCTCCATTGACGACCTGAAAAAGAGAGGCTTCGGGGAGGCTCTTTATACTAACCTGACTCCGGCCCAGAGACAGGGCGTGATCATGCTCGGAGATCTCGACGAACTCCGCGACATGAACACCCGCAGAAAAGAGGCCATGGCTGCCGAGGTAATCTTCACCAACGGCTGCATTATGCACGAGTACACGAACGACCTCGGCACTTACGAGGAAAAGGAAGTCCGTTACTATGACGGCACCAGCAACCCGGCAAAATATACCCCTTCCGCAGACTGGGCCGACACTGAGGCAGGCGGCAAGCAGATGATCGACGACGTGGCCGCCATGATCTCCATGTTGAGCAAAAGAGGACTCCCTGCGACTGAGTGCCTCGTGGCTCCAGACGTTGCGGATCTTTTTCTCCGCAATCCGTGGATCCTGAAACTGCTCGACAACCGCAACTACAATATCGGTGGCGTAGATCCTGAGACTCTGCCTGCCGGTGCTTCCAAGATCGCCCGCCTGAACATCAAGGGCCGAATGATCGACTTCCTCACTTATGAGGACACATACACCGAGCTGGACGGAACTGTAAAGCAGTATATCCCGCAGGGCATGATCGCGGTAGGTGCTCCGGATGCTGGCCGTACTGTTTACGGCGCAATCACTCAGGTGGAGCAGTCCGACGGCGAGTTCCACACTTACACTGGCGTGGACGTGCCGAAGTATATCAGCGACGCTGCTCACAACACCCGCGAGCTCACTCTCAGCTCTGCGCCGCTGCCTATGCCTAACAACGAGTGCCCGTTCAGCGTGGCGAAAGTTATCAACTAAGCGCACAGAGCAGAAAGGAGCAAGAGCATGAGAAAAATCAGGGTAACAGTGGGAACCGTCGGCTATTATGACGCCAAGCACGCCCACAAGAGAATGACAGCAGCGGACGGCCCGTTTGAGTGCGAGGACACTCAGGCGGAACACTTCGTCTCTGCCGGTGTCGCTGAATACGTCGGCGGCGTAATCGAAGCAGACGAGGCGGACGAGCAGGAAGTGACCGGCCACCTTGCAAAGAGCCAGCTCGAAGAAATGACGATCCAGCAGCTCCAGAACCTCGCCGGGGATCTCGGCGTTGACGTTACCGGCTGCAAAAAGAAAGCCGATTATGTGGACGCGATCGCAGCCGCAGAAGTAAACGCTGGCGGCATGGTTGATGACGAGGACACAGACGGCGACGCTCTCCCGGATCTGAACGCAGCGGATCCGGAATAATGGAGGTGAGCACATGATCCGAATGATCAAAGGCACCTACGGGCTCGTTAAAAACGGAACCGTGGAACCTATGACGAAACACTCTCCCGCCTTCTCTATCAACGCAGCCCGCGAGGCTGAGCTGGTGGAGGCTGGTGTGGCCGTGTATGAGGCGGAGCCGGAAAGCACCTCCTCAGAATACAACGGCCTGAACATGACAGAGCTCAGAGAAGCTGCAGCAGCGTATGGCGTAGACGCGAGCGCAGTCCGCAGCAAAAAGGAAGTGATCGCCCTGATCGAGGCAGCCAAGGCCAAAGCCGACAGCCCCGCAAAAATCGAGGCGGAACCTTCCGAGGCGTAAGCTCGTGAGCTTTAAAGACCAAATAAAGCAGGATCTCTCGGACGTTTTCCTGAATCTGGACGAGTTCGCAGACCTTCACCGGATCGAAGGGAAGGAAGTCCCGGTGGTAATTGACAGCGACATAATGGCCAAGCTGAGTAAAATCGGCGACAACCGTATTCATGGAATGGACGAGGCCGACATGGTAATCATGGGAAAAGCCTCCGACCTTCCAGAAAATCTGGATCCCGGCCGCCTTCTCAATCTGGACGGCCGCGAGGTGATCGTTGTCACTACCACGTCGGAAATGGGACTCGTACAGATCGCGGTTCGCCAGAATCGCATGAGCTAAGGAGGTGACGGCAGCATGACACTGGTAAACAGTATCGACAAAAATAGTGAGCTGGCTCACTGAAAACGTATGCAGCAAGATCACCCTCAAACTGCCGGACGACTACCGGAACGACACCGGCTACGACGTTGTTATGGTAAACCCCGCGGCGTTCCCTTTATACGTTCCGGGAAAGGATCGGACTGCCGCCAAACGTGGCCGCTCCGATCCCTTCCGTCTGCGTGCAGCTCATGGAAGGAAGCGACGAGCTTATTCAGAAAAAGAGGCAGCTCCAGATCCGGCTCTGCCTCGCCTGCTGGAATCCCGGCCAACACGGCGGGGAGATTTTCAACCCTCGCGAAAACGCGAAGGCAACCCGGCGGCTACTCCTACTACGTCAATACCGGAGAAGCTGCCAAAACATACTCGCGAAACATGGACGGCTGGCGCGATTGCTACAATCTGGCCGACCTCGTACTCCGCGAGATCGAAACTGCGGAATATATCGCAGGCCATAGGCTCGTAAAAGAGCAAGGGATCAAGTTCGGCCCGTTCACAGAGGACGGAAATGTCTGGGACTACTACCCGTACTGGCATAGCTGGATCAGCTTCGCGCTGGAAATCGGAACGACTCCGGCGATCCCGAAAGAATACGAAGAATTTTTATAAGGAGGACTAAAACATGGCATATTTGCATGGCGCATATGGCGAAATCGGCGAAAGCAAAGTGGCTTCCGTCACTCAGGCCGACGTGGTGGCCGCGTATATCGGCACCGCACCGGTGAACCTGATCAGGGGTTACGCTGACAAAGATCTCGTTAATATGCCGGTAAAAGTAACCAATATGAGCGAAGTCCAGAGCCTCGTCGGCTACTCTGACGACTGGGAAACATTCACCCTCGGTTCTGCGTTCGCTGAGCACTTCGACAACACCGTCGGAAATGTAGGCCCGATCTATATCGTGAACGTGCTCGATCCTGCGGTGCATAAATCCGCACAGAAAACCACAAAGGCCCTGACCTTCACGGACGGCAAGGCAGAGTTTGAGAGCGACAAGATCATTCTCGACACCTTCGCGATCGCAGACAAGGCCGAGGGCGTGGACTATGCTCTCTCTTATAGCATGGCAAAGCACACAGTAACCGTGACACTGCTCAAAGAGACTGACGGGGCCGAACTCTCCGCAACCTTCGACACCGTGGACACTTCCAAGGTGCAGGCGGCCGACATTATCGGCGAGAGAACCGAAACCGGAGAATATACCGGACTGGCTTCCATGGCTCTACTCTATCAGTATCACAACGTCGTGCTCAATATTCTGGCAGCTCCGGGCTGGAGTCATATCCCGGCCGTATATAAGGCCATGGTAAGCACTGTCCAGAAACTCAACGGCCACTGGGATGGCTTCGTTCACGCCGACGTTCCTCTGGAGGACAAAGGAACCAAGATCGACACACTCGCAAAGGCTCAGAAATGGGCTATTGACAACGGCTACACCAGCGAGTTCTCGAAGGTATACTGGCCTAAAATTAAGGACGGCAGCGGCCGGATCTTCTGGCTGTCCACAGTAGGCGCCGCCACTATGCAGCGCGTAGACCTGAGCCACGACGGCGTTCCGTTTGAATCTCCGTCCAACAAGGAAATCATGGCCACGAGCCAGTATTTCGGTGAGGACTCCAAGAGCCGCGGCTTCGATCAGGAAACTGCGAACAAGCTCAACGAAAAAGGAATCACAACGGCCTGCTTCTGGGGTGGCCGCTGGGTATTGTGGGGCCCTCATACTGCTGCGTACAAGTACAACGGCAGCATGGACGCCCGCGCGATCTTCGACGTAAATATCCGTATGCTGGAGCATATCACGAACAGCTTCCAGAAGGATCACGGAACTGAGATCGACAGCCTATGACTCCGCAGGACAAGGACAGCGTGCTGAATTTTGAAAAGGAAAAGCTCGACACCCTTCTGGGAATCGGTGCCCTGATCGGTACCCCGTCCGTGGAATTTGTGGAGAGTGCGAACCCTACCAGCAACATGCTGAACGGCGACTTCGTTTGGGACTTCTCCGTAACTAACACGCCTCCGTTCAAGTCTGGCACCGCTCGCGTATGCTACACAGACGAAGGCTTCCAGTCCTTTTTTGCTACTGAATAAGGAGGTGCAGAACAATGGCAAAATGGCTCGATATTAAAGGCCCGGTAGTGGCCGACACTGTATACGCGGACAGCACTCTGGTGGCGAAGGACGTCGCCTTCACTCTGCCCGGTATTGAATTTTTAACCGCTGACGTGCAGGCCATGGGTAACATGACCGTGCCACTGATCGGACTTCTGGAGAACATGGAGCTCTCCATTACAAAGATCGGCGTAGACAACGGCCTGCGCCGCATGAACCGCCTCGAAAAGCAGAGCTTCGAGTTCCGCTGGGTTCAGAATGTCGTAAAATCCGACGGATCCACCGCAACCGAAGGCTGCAAGGCTTTTGTGCGTACTATGCCGGGATCATTCCCTGAGCTGGGCGTCGAAGTCGGCAGCGCAACCGAAGCCGAGAACACTTACAACGTGACAAGGCTCCAGATCTACGCAAATGGCGTCGAGATCTGCTGCGTTGACCGTTTGGCTCAGATCCTCCGTATCAACGGCAAGGACTACATGAGCCAGATCAACAACCTGCTTTAATGCAGTAATCAAAAATAACCACGGCCCGCCGGTCAAGTCACTGGCGGGCTCTTTTTGTTTGAAAGGAGAACAAAATGAACGGAACCCTCACTCTGAAAAATCCCGTGATGATCAACGGGGACAAAATCACAGAAATGAAGTACGACACGAACGAGATCGACGGCGTGCTTTTCGCAACTGCTGAGGCAAAGAGAAAAGCGGCCGCAGGTATGAAGAACCTGTCCGTGTCCGCAGCGGCAGAGTTCGACTTCGGCCTCCACCTCTACCTCGGCTATGCTGCAATCGTGGCCGTGAATCCGACTTATGACTTTTCCGATCTGGAGCGCATGAAGGGCGCGGACGTTGTGGAGGTAATGGCCATCGGCCGAAATTTTATGCTGAAATCGGAGTCGGAACCACAGGAAAACGACTCCGCAGAGCCTACCGCGACTACGCCAGAGTCTACCACACCAGCACGACAGAGCTCGAAAAAAAGCGAGTAACTGACTTCATCATAGAGTATGCAGAAGCGGCCGAGGATCTCGCAGCCGAAAAAAAACGCGCTGAGAAAAATCGGCCGCTAAACATAAGGAGGCCAAAGCACACAAGGAGGTGAGGACGTGGCAGACCATACTCTACAATCTACGATAGAGATCGCCGGATCCCTCAGCCCCTCCCTTCAATCGGCTATAAACGCGGCCGTCTCTCGTCTGGAGGAAATGAGCAAAGAAACGCTCGAAGCCGCCGGTGCTTCCGCACAGTTGGCGGCAAAGATCAGCACGCAGGAGACAGTCCTCAAAAATCTGGAACAAGGCTACGCCGACTACATTGTGACCGGCCAAGAAGGAACCGAGGAAGCCGAACAGCTCGCGAGTACAATCCAAGAACTGTCCGGTGAACTGACGGAAAATCGCGGCACGTTGGACGCGGCAGAGAAAGCCGCCCGTGCCCTGTCCGAAACCATGGACGACGCAGGCGGAGAAGCTGAAACGCTGCGCTCTACAATCTCCAAACAGGAGGGCACCCTCCAACAGTTAAAACAGCGATACGTTGACGTTGCAACCGAACAAGGGGAAACCAGCGACGAAGCGCGGGAACTCGCTCGACAGATCCAAGACCTATCCAGCGAACTGCACGAGAACAAAACCAAGCTCTCGGACGCAGAGTACGCAGCGGACAAACTGGACAATTCTCTGGAGGAAGTCGAAAGCTCGGCCAAAAAGGCAGACGACGGCTTCACCATGTTTAAGGCTACGTTGGCA